>JACCDN010607700.1_pt1 | contig 15201 bp, 17 predicted proteins | sample 7441691 | NCBI WGS metagenome assembly JACCDN01 (sample SAMN15323439, study PRJNA562643) | freshwater metagenome | isolation source: river surface water | place: USA:Blue River Watershed | collected 2017-08-16
GATAATGCCCGAGAGTTGGGTCTGGATTACTAATGGCTGGGCACGCCCGCTACACTGCGTTGCTGGATGCCTGTGTCTTATATCCATTGGCAATGACAGATGCATTGTTAAGCTTGGCTACAGCGGGTTTTTTTGCAGCAAAATGGACCACCAGAATTGAGAGTGAATGGATTTCCTCTCTCGAGGAGGGTCGACCTGATTTGATTGGTAAGCTCAGTGTGCGGCGAGACAGTATGCGAGGGGCAATTCCTGATTGGGAGGTTCCAGAAGCGGCTTGGTCGCCACTAGTTTTGGGGATCGAGCTTCCCGATCAAGATGATACGCATGTGCTGGCGGCCGCTATTGCTGGTCATGCTGACTGCATTGTTACATCGAATCTAAAGGATTTCCCGGCTTCAACCTTAATGAGATACGGAATTGAGGCCATTGATCCGGATACTTTTATTATTAATCAGTGGGATTTGGATCCCGTGAATGCTATCGCGGCTTTCAAACGCATGAGAGCCCGGCGGAAAAAGCCAGAGTCTGGTCCTGAAGATTTTGCTTATGCTTTAGAGGTGGGTGGTTTACCAACAACCGCCGGAAGGCTAAGAGCTGCGGCAGAGCTAATCTGACGATTTCCAAGATTAGGACTTGGATCATTGATTTTCCTTAGTAAATAAAAGATGACTCCAGAATCTCTTGAAAAGCTGGTTTCTTGGAAAATGCCCTTTGGGAAACACGCAGGCACGTTGCTGGCAGATCTTCCTGGCAACTATTTAGCTTGGTTTGCGCGCGAAGGGTTTCCTGAAGGTGAGTTGGGTCAATTGCTTGAGCTGATGCACACCATAGATCACAACGACCTGCGGGGATTGCTGGAGCCGATCAAGAAGCCCCGAGTGAAGAGCTAGGCCTTAACCGATGAAAGACATCAAAGGCCCAACCACTCAAGCAACGATGTTCCTGAAGGCGAACAATGTGGCATTCACCGATCACCTGTATGCGTATGAGGAGCATGGTGGCACGAGCGTATCCGCCAGAGAGCTGGGCGTAGATGAGCATGCCGTCGTTAAAACGCTCGTCATGGAAAACGAGCTCAAAAAACCACTCATCGTTTTGATGCATGGCGATTGCAAAGTTTCAACCAAAGAACTCGCACGACAAATAGGTTGCAAGAAGGTTGAACCATGTAAGCCCGAGGTGGCCAACAAGCACTCAGGTTATCTTGTGGGTGGAACCAGCCCCTTTGGTACCAAGACCAAAATGCCGGTCTATGTTGAGCGCTCTATCCTGGATTTGGAGCGGATCTACATAAATGGTGGCCGACGAGGCTATCTGGTGGGTATAAATCCGGGAGAGCTACAACGGGTTTTGGCTATCGTAGCAGTCGAGGTGGCGGCCTGATTCATTAATCGAATAGCTCGATTTGGTGCACATTCTGCGAATGAATGCTTCCAAACCTCCCCTGAGAGCGGATCGAAAATGAGTTTGACTGACGAACAACAGCGTTTTATCGAGGAATACCTAGTTGATTTAAATGCAACGCAAGCTGCACTTAGAGTGGGGTGCTCCTCAGAAAAAGCATCAGCCGTAGGTTACGAGTATCTTAAAAATTGGCGGATTACAGATAAGATTTCTGAGGCAATCCAGTCAAGAGTTAAACGTGTGGCAGTGTCTCAGGACTATGTTATCGAAAAGATTGTGGACACTATAGAGAGAGGCTTATCGTCTCAAGAATTTGAAGAATTAACAAATGGGCCGCTTGCGCGTGGCAAGGGGCGTAAGTTTGATGCGGCAGGCATTTTGAAAGCCTGTGAGCTGTTGGGAAAGCATTTGGGGATGTTCCAAAACAAAGTGGCAGATGAACATAACGACGGTCTTGGCGAAAAGCGCAAAAGAGCTGAAAATGAAACGGATGAAGAACTAGCTGCTAGGATTAAGGAGACTTTCAAGGGGCTGCTGTCAAATAGCGACTAGATGTTTGGCATTCTTGCAGAATGGAAACCAAGGAATTTAAAAATTGGCAGAGAAACGGTCGGAACAAACGCGCCAGCAGCTTCGAAGAAGGCTTTCAAGCTTGGGCAAGGCTAAACTGAAGAAGTTGGCTTCGTTGGCAGATCACTATAAAGAAGCCGATACGTCGCTTTCGAAGCGGCAAAACTTATTGTTGCTGTATCTGGCGAGAGGTTTGCTAGGATTTAACCAGCCGAAATCACTTATGAGGCCGAAGCCGCTTCTAGAGCCTGGCTGCCTGCCGGTGTTTTATCGGCCAGGGTCAACGGATACATTTTTACTGTCTTGTGTGGGCAGAAGTTACGTTAGACCGGAACCGGGCTATCGGATCCATGTACAGCCGAAGGTTGGTCGCGGAGTTGGCGAAACAGGCTGATGATTCAAATTCGCGATTGAAGTTTGAAATTAGCTAGTTGAGGCCTTTAATAAAGCGCTTTGCCTGCTTTTCTACACCGTTAAAAATGCTTTCAGCCAAAGCCCTCGGAAAAGTGGTTGGTAACTGCAGCATGACGCTGGCAATGGCGTTCTCAATGTTGCCTGCCATATCGATCATCAATTGCCATACATCGGGTACGCCACAATCTTTGGCCAGCGCTTTCCAGTGCTGGGTATGTATTTCAGAAATTCGATAATGCGTATTTTTGCTGCGCAGTGCCATCGCCATTCTTGCATTTTGTACTGGCAAACGATTGAGACCGCTTCCAATAATCGGCCAGGCTGACAATACATCATAAAGCGGGGTCATTTCGTATTTGTCTTGGGCATGTAATCGGATCGAGAAATTTTTGGCGTGTCCATCTATAGCGCCGAGCAACCAGAAAGCAAACTGCGTTATTACAAATAGGGTTCGATCAAGTTCGGCGCTCTGGCTGCCCTGCAATATCTGTAAAGAGGCCTGTATTCCTGGGCCGCCATCCGATTCATATTTACGGTCAGGGGAAATACCTAGAACCTGACAGAAGTCTTCCTGCGGCAATCGGGCGAGCCAGCGTGATTTGCCTTCTTGCGCTGGCACCCAACGTCGATCAAACCGTTCCACGATCAACGCTTTTTGTTCTTCAAATTGACCTATCTCCGCTGACGCAACGGGTAATCCCATTGCTGCGAGAAACTTCAGGCATAGCCACTCGTTTTCTACCGAATGACTTAGGTCGTACTGATACCCGCCGACTAATCCAAGCGGTAGCTTAAAAATATGGGATGTCGGTGTTGCGCCAGTGGGAAGGCACCATTGGTTACCCACTTTGAGTAAAGCCGTTTTTTCTTGTGCGCCAGCGATAGAGATTCGGAAATCGTTATGTGCGCCTTCAATATTGCCGGGTAAGCTGGGCACCATCCGCAGTTGCATAGCAACGCCCGCTTCATCTAAAGGCTCATAGCTGAGCTGATTAAAGCCTACCGGCTCCGTGCCTTGGGGTAGAAGTTGTACTGCGCCAACGCAATCTCGGCCGATTGCTTCCAGAAGATCAAACGTGCGGTCAGATTTTGTGCCGTAGCGTAGCTTGAAGCGTTTACGAATCTTCTCGCTGTCCGGCAACAGATTGTCAAAATAGTTTGCGACCACGGCACCACTTATTTCTGCTGAGGCACTGATAGGTAGCGACAGAGATAATGAGCGACAGGCGGGCGATTTCATCCATTCGGTATCATAGGTAAATCGGTGAGAGTCACCGCGCCCGTAGGACCAGGTGCCGACACGCTCACCATTCATCCAAACATTGAGAGAGCGCATTACCAGTCTTCTCCTTTCAAGTTTGGCCAATCCTTCATCGCCTTGAGTTCGGCTAGAGTCTTTGGTTTTCTTGGGGTTGCGGTCGGTTTGGGTGCCGTAGCGTCATCTCGTAGCAACACGCGTACGTTCAATGCCGCTAGAACCTTGAGCAGGTTTTCCAGACTCACTTTGCCGGGGTTGGTTTCGATGTCTGCGATTCTCGACTGTGTTAGACCTAGATGCATAGCTAACTGCGCCTGCGTCAGGCCTCGAGTTTTTCTGAAGGCTTTCAGGTGCTGAGACAGTTGTTCGGCAAAATGAATGGGGTAGTCCATGATTTATCGGCCATAGTAGATATTTGCAATATATAACCCAAAGACGATAAAAGCAAATTATCTTTTATGGCCGATTTTATGGGTGCTGAAAAGTAAGGCGATAAGCTGAGGTGCTGGGGTACGCTTACCCAATGAATGGTTGATTAGGAGAGGCATCATGTCTGAAAGCATCGACAAGGTTACCCGGGAGGCGCTGTATGAGGAAGTTTGGGCCGATCCAGTTACAACCGTAGCGTCTCGATATGGGTTGTCAGATGTTGGCTTGGCGAAGATATGCCGTAAGCTGCTGATCCCTTTGCCTTCTCGAGGCTACTGGGCAATGGTAAAAGCTGGCCGCGTGATGAAAAAGGCAAAGCTTCCTAAGCTGAAATCAAGCCATGAAGTGATCGCTCCTATTGAGCGCATCAGTGATGAGCTGATTGCCGCTAAAAAGATCGCAAAAGCTGAGACAAAGAGTCGGCGTAAAGAGCTTGAAACCATAACGGTCGAGACGGAATTGTTGAATCCGCACCCTCTAGTGAAGCAGGCATCAAAACGCCTCAAGTCTAGAGACTGCCCGGTCAACGAAAAAGGGTTGCATTCAGATCCTGACGCGTGCCTGAATCTGGTGGTCACCAAAGGTTCGCTGGATAGAGCGCTGCTACTAACAGATGCACTTATTAAGGCATTGGAGCTGCAGGGCGCCACTGTGAGCTTAGAGAAAAAGGAAACGCACATCACTCTAGGCGCAACGAGTGTCTCATTCACAATTACAGAGCACGTCGGACGCTCCAGGCATGAGCCTACCCCAGCAGAGGAGCGGGCTCGGCAAAGATATTACTCCGCACCATACGGGAGCCAATTTGCAGGGTACCCCAATATCCCTTATTACGATTACACGCCAACGGGGATATTGACCATTAACGTTGGTGGTTATCCGAGTCGGAAATGGAATGACACACCTAAGACAAAGCTCGAGTCCAGAATGGCCACAATCGTGTCAGGAATCTTTGAGTTGATCGAAGAGGTGCGGCTTGATGAAGCGGAGCGACAAAGAAAGGAAGAAGCCAAGCAACGTGCCCGAGAAAGCTATCAATTCGTGGTTGCACGCTACAACAAGGAAGTGGATCGCTTCAAAAAGTTTGAAGACGATGCCGATTATTTTGAAAAGGCTCAACGATTGCGAGCGTATGTCGATGAAATGGAACGGAAGTCATTAGCCACGCCTGGCAGTTACACACCAGAAACTAAAGAATGGCTGGAATGGGCTAGGGCGAAGGCGGATTGGATTGATCCTTTTATTCAGGTTTCTGACGTGATTTTGGATAGGCCAAAACCGAGGAATCCTGACCGATACTATTGGTGAGGCTTTGGTAGATGAACTGCTTGGGTTGGGGAAGGGCGGTTGTTCGGCCGAAGGGGACGTTGAGCCCATTCAGAACGGCATTCGCTTACCGGCAATGAGTGGAAACTAGGTTGCCTCGCCCCAAAGCAGCCATATAATGCAATTAGAAGCTTTTGTAAGTTGGGATTTATTCATGAGTGAATTTGAAACCAAATTGGTTCCCGGCCGATTCTGCGGTGACTGTTCTGCATGTTGTGTCACTCTGCGAATCGAAGAGCCTAACCTTAAAAAGCTCGCCGACGTGTCATGCTCGAAGTTGCTACCTGAAGGTGGCTGCGGAATTTACGAAAATCGGCCAGGCGTTTGCCGTAGTTGGTACTGTGGGTGGCGATTCATGCAGCAACTGGATGAAAGCTGGCGCCCGGATCGATCAAAAATTATTGTGAGGCTAGGTGGTGTAGCGAACGGTGGTCTGATCCTGCAGCCACTCGAAAAAGCGAGTGAATTGCTCACTTCCGAAAAAGTTTTGGAAATTGTTGGAGGATGTGTCGCAGGTGGTGTGCCAATTTATATATCGGTTCAAACAAAACCAGATAGGTGTCATGCGTTGCTACATTTGAATGATCCATTCAAAGATGCTGTCGCTTCCCGTAACCTGCAAGCAGTGCAAATTGCGATGGTCAAAGCACTAGAATATGCATATCAAGTCGCGACAGACCCCATTGTTCCTATTAATGGGGAAGGGTGAGCCGCATGAAATCATTTCGATAAATATCGGTGCGATTCAGCCTCAAGCGCTGGAAATCTGGTGTTTCTGAACGCCTACTTTTCTAAGCCGTCTACTACCGCTGTGGGTCGCTAAGCGACGCTGAAGCTAGTCCAGACTGAAGTCCGCTTCGGCCGAAGAGCGGCCATGCATCATGGTTAGTTATAGGTCGATAGTGGGCGATTGCTCATGTCTGCTCATCATCAAGCCAAAATCTCTCAAAAATGCTAGTAATCCAATAGTCGAATAGTGCCAGCACCCTTACGCTCCCTATGAAATATCAACTTCATGGAGCGTCTGCAATGACCAAATTATCGAATGTAAAGCGCAGCGGCGGGCCAAGAACTGCTGCAGGGAAGGCGATCGCCGCACGCAATTCCCTGAAGACTGGGGCGTATTCAAGCGCCATGATTCTGCCGGGCGAAAGTGAGGCCGAGTTCCAGGAGCTGAAGGATTCTCTGTTAGTTGATCTACAAGCCATTGGGATGCTGGAGTCGGCGCTGGTCAATCAACTTGCTGACATCGTCTGGAAAAAACTCCGGATCGATCAGGTTGAGCATCGATCCGTTATGCAGCGCCTGAATGAACGTCTGACGGCCAAGTCCTTTTATTCCGTAGGGCTGCAAAGGCAGCTGGAGTTCGATATTGCGCTGGATCACCCTTGGTTTTGGGAATCGGATTGCCGGAAATATATCGATTTAACTCGGGAGTTGGTTATTAGACTGCTGGAAGAGGATGCTCGATCGGAAGTCCTGCTCGAAATAAAAGAAAAGTTACCGGTGCTCTATTGGCGCATGGTGTGTCAGGCACGAGATGAGCTCAGGCCGCAGATGTTGTTGAGGGGTGATCCCAAAGATTTTAGGTATATCAAGGAGATCGCTGAGCACTCAGGCCATTGGGATTCCGTGATGGGTTTCGCATGGCGGGATTTGTCTTTTTGGGTTGCTAAAGAATTGAGTGCGCTCGAATTTGCACTGGGGCATAAATCTACGATTGAAGCGCTGATTCCGCAGGTGATGGACCAGCGGCTGATGCAAATGGTGCAGATGGACGGGGTTGTTCGTGCCCGGGATGATCTGGATAGGGCGTTTTTTCGGATTCTTAAGGAATTACGTGCCCAACAGGAATGGCGGCTTAAACATCAGGTGATTGATGTCACGCCAAACCAAGTTGTTTCCAAAACGGACTAATTCTCATCTAGAAGGGGAGGAAGTGCGCTAATGCCCGGTCTCGGGCACGTGTATTTCTCTTAAGTTGACAAGTGTATTTTTTGTAATACACTGATCACATGTAATCTTGGAGGTGTGCGCTATGGCAATCTCAATTCGACTCGATCCTGAAATAGAGCAAAGGCTAGACCATCTGGCGACTCAGACTGGGCGCGCAAAGTCGTACTACCTGCGCGAGTTGATCGAAGGGGGTCTTGATGATCTAGAAGACTTCTATTTGGCCGACGCCACGATGGAGCGTGTCCGTAAAGGTCAAGAGGCTATTTTAGAAGCATCTGACGTCAGGGAATCGCTTGGCTTGGACCATTAAGTACACGGAGTCTTCTCTGCGCCAGCTTAAAAAGCTGGATAAGCCCGTGGTGCAGCGAATTCTTGACTATATGGATGAACGGATCGCGATACTGGCAGATCCCCGTGCGGCTGGCAAAAATTTGGTGGGACCCAGGATGGGGTCTTACTGGCGCTACCGCGTAGGTGATGTGCGCGTTATTTGCGATATTCAGGACAGTGCGCTGGTAATTTTGGTGGTTGAGGTCGGCCATCGTCGTGAGGTCTATCGCACAAGATAGTGCCGGGCTCGTTGGCGAAGCTTCCCCTGAGCAAAATTTACTCAAATCATTTAGGTCAAACTGATAAAATAACCCCATATTAGTCGCGGAGTAGTGCATGTCTGAAACGCGTAACAACGTTTTTTGGGGCTGGCTGGTGCCGGCCCTTGTTGCTTTAAGCTTGTTCTTTTCTTTCACAGCACACCTGCGGGTGTATACCGGCGGGATGATGGGGCCGGGTGAGGTGATGATGGCGCTGGTGGCCGGGCTTGGTTGGGTCTTTTGCCGGCCTTGGCGATTGTGGCGTAACCCTTTTGTTTGGTTCTGGCTGCTTTTGGCAATAACCATGTATGTGGGTAGTCAGGTGGGGTCGCTGCCGGGTAACTGGCAAGTACGCAACACCCAAGCATATATGTTCACAGGTTTTGTTGTGATTGGCATGTTGGCGCTGCTGCAGAAGCTAAGTAACCAGGGTTTGCGCCGTACGCTCCTGTTGTTGAGTGTGTTTGCGGCCATCGGCATATGGATCGGGTTTGTGGTCTATTTAACGGGTGAACCGGCGCTGATTAAAGCCTTTATGCTGGATGACCAGGGTGATGTGCGTTATACGGCATGGACGAGTAATGCGAACCAGTTGGCGCTTTTCTTCCTGCCGTTACCTGTATGGTTGGCTGCTTTCTGGCGTGATGTGACGCAACCTCGCTGGTATGAGATTCTGGCTTTTGGTGTGTTGCTTTTTGCGCTGATGCTGATGGGGCTGCTGGTGCGGAGCGACGCACTCTTTGTGGTCTGGGTTTGCGAGTTTCTGGTTTTGCTGGTGTTAAGGCTCCGCTGGGATCTGAAAGTGAGCCGCTGGTCTTTGTTCGGCTATGCACTGGCAATGGTCCTGTGTGTGCTGTTGGTTAAAACTTTTGCACACGGTGAGGTTCGTAAGTCCTTTTACTGCGCGACACAGACGCTTAGCGAGGGAATCAATCCTTGGAAGGCGAAGTGTTATGACGGGGCTTATGAAGATCTTGAAGCGATGAGAATCGGGTATAGCGATCCTGTGCAAAAAGCCAATGTTCGCAAGGAGTTAAGAGACAACGGTATTAAGGCGTGGATGGCTTCACCATGGTTTGGCCATGGACCGGGTGCTTATTCCTGGATATCAAGCCCTGAAGATCCAAAAGATTCAGCGCCTAAAGAATCGGATCTAGCGGAAGCGCACAATATTACGATCGACCTCTTAACCCAAGGTGGTGTGTTTTTGGGCGCGGCCTGGGTGGGGTTGTTGTTGTATTTGTTGAGGGGTGCGTGGCGTGTTCGCGACTCTTATTCTTTCAGTGTCGTGTTGATGCTTGGGGTGTTTACGTTCTTCATGTACCACTTGCGACAGCCATTCCTGTGGTTTGGGCTGATGATTTCGTATGAGGCGGTTCGTCGGCGGCTGTTTGTATCAAAACCCGCACAAGGCGACTGAGGGTTGTATCTACTGGTATGAAAGTAAACCCCAGAACCTGGAAGGTATCGGCTTTACTGACGAATACGGGTTGGAATTTGCTTGGGCTGGTGCTGCCCCTTCTGGCGGCACTGTATGCCGTACCTATTCTTATCCGGCAGATTGGCGATGCAGGTTTTGGGGCGCTGAGTCTTGTCTGGGTGATCATCGGTTACTTTAGCCTCTTTGATCTGGGGCTGGGGCGGGCATTGACCAAGTTTGTGGCCGAGTTAATGGCCAGGCAGGAGACTGATTCTTTAGATGTGGTGTGCAGTACCAGTACCTTATTGGCGCTGATACTGGGCTTGGCTGGTGCGTTGCTTGTGTATGTTTTGGCGTTGTTCGTGGCGCCTGATTCCGGTTTGCAACCAGCGGTAGTTGAAGATTGTGCGATCTGGGTGGCGCTCTGTATCCCCGTCATTGTGCTGACGGCCGTGTTTAGAGGGATCCTGGAAGGATTTCAGTGTTTTCGGCTATTGAGCCTGATTCGGGGCCCGGTTGGTGCTTTGATGTTCTTTTTGCCAGCAGTGGTCACCTTGTTATGGCCCACGTTGCTGGCCGCTGTGGTGGCAACGGTGGCTGTGCGCTTGGGCGCCTTGGTGTTGCATTGGTTACCAACGGCGTCGCGGGTAGCTATTTCTCTGCGCTTGGCTCAGCGTCATTGGGTTAAACCGCTGTTGCACTTCGGTGGCTGGTTGACAGTGAGCAACTTGGTGGGGCCTGTCATTGTCTATATTGATCGCTTTGTGATTGGCTCAGCGCTTGGGGCAGTGCTTTTGGCATTCTATGCGGCCCCTTTTGAACTGGTGTCTCGCTTGCTGATGGTCCCAGCCGCACTAACGGCCGTGTTGTTTCCCATGCTGAGCCAGATGCGGATTGATTCGCCTAGCCAATCAGTGTATGTGCGACGTAAAGCCGAAAAGGTGCTGGCGATGCTTATGCTGCCCGCGCTGGTCATCGGCCTGTTGCTGGCTGGGCCGTTTCTGGGGTGGTGGCTGGGTGATGATTTTCGGGAGCAAAGTACCCTGGTGCTGCAAATCCTGCTAGCGGGATTTACTGTGAATGCCGTGGCTCAGATTACCTTTACCGCGATGCAGAGTCTTGGCCAGACGCGACTGACGGCAATGATGCACTTGGTAGAACTACCACTTTATGTTGTGGCGCTGCTCTGGTTGGTGGAAGAATATGGCATCGTTGGCGCTGCCTGTGGCTGGACGGCGCGTGCCATTCTCGATTGGGTGATAATGTCGCTGTTTTTGTGGCGAACAGAAGAAAAATTGCTGCATAGCCGATGAACTGGGAAAGATAGACGGCATATATGGTGAACTACGACGAAAAACATGATGCCTATTTCGGGCGGCCACGCTACGAGATTGCCCGTTTTTTACCCAAACGAGCTGAGCGCGTACTAGAAATTGGTTGCGGGCGTGGGCAAACCCTGAAATGGCTGAAAGAGTCCGGGGTTGCTGGCGAAACGTTTGGCATGGAGTTGATGGCGCCGCAGGGTGCAGTTGCACGAGAGGTTGTTGATCATCTCCTCGTGGGGGATGCGGAAAAAACGCTGGAAACCCATTATCAGCCCGCGCAATTTGATCTGGTGCTTTGCCTGGATGTTCTGGAACATATGCTTGATCCTTGGGCGTTTGTGTCTCGCGTTGAAGCATTGTTGAAACCAGGTGGGTTGTTGATTTGTAGCGTACCGAACGTGCGCCACTACAGTGTTGTGATGTCGTTGTTGTTCGGGGGGCGTTGGCAGTACTCGGAAGAGGGGATTCTGGATCAGACCCATCTGAGATTCTTTACCCGGTCATCTTTGAGCGAGCTGGCTGGCAGGGGTGGGCTTTCTCTCGAGGCGTGCGTACCGAATATGTATGAAGGGTCTAGGTTGGCGCTCATCAATAAGATTACCGGTGGCGTTTTTGCGGAATTCATGGCCTTGCAATATCTGACATTGAGTAGAAAGCGTGGCTGAGGTGAACTACGCTCAGCCTCAAGTAGATATTGTGATGGGGGCTTACAACGGGGCCCCTTACATCCGGGAACAGGTTCAATCCATTGCTGATCAGACGCATACCGACTGGCATCTTTATATTCGGGATGATGGCTCCAAGGACAATACGGTGGCCTTGGCCGAGGGGCTTGCGGCGCACGATGCACGTATTACCCTGGTGTGGGATGATCTGGGTAACCTAGGCGTAGTTCGTAATTTCAGCTGCCTGCTGGAGCAAACCCTAGCGGATTATGTGTTGCTTTGCGACCAGGATGATTATTGGGTTACAGACAAGATTGAAAAGATGCTTGCCTTTGCCCAAAGGCAGGAAGCACAGTATGGAAAGGCATGCCCGTTGTTGGTGTTTTCTGATCTCAGTGTGGTGGATGGGGATTTGCAGCCGTTACATGCGTCGTTTCTTGCCATGCAAAAACGCGACAAGAACCTGGATTGTTCCTTCAGAAATCTGATTACCCAGAATGTGATGCCGGGCTGCGCTATGATGGTGAACCGGGCGTTGCTCGAAGTAGCGTTGCCCATACCGGCAGATGCTGATATGCATGATTGGTGGTTAATACTGGCGGCGGCCCGCTTTGGGCATGTGGCGCACTTGCCGGAGCCACTGGCGGCTTACCGCCAGCATGCCAATAACGTGATGGGTGCATTTAAAACCAGCCTGTCGGCTGCGCTGGCTGACACACGCTTTGTGGATGGGTATCGCAAGCGCATGGCCGGTGGTCAGCGTCAGGCGTGTGCGTTTGATGCTCGGTTCGGTGCAAAGTTAGACGTGGCAGATCGGCGTGCGCTCCAGTGTTATGGCAATCTGGGACGGTTGGGGTTTATTAGACGTCGTCTGGAAGCACTACGCTTCGGCTTACGTAAAGATGGTTTTTTACGTACGCTGGCTTTTTATGCGCTGATGTAACAGCCATGAAGATTATTCACATTACCGAGGCCTTGGGCGGTGGTGTTGCGCATGTGTTGTCGCAAATGGCTAAAGCACAAACAGCGGCCGGACATCAGGTGATGGTAGTACATTCGGTGCGGCTGGATACACCGGTTGATCTTCTGTCAGCGTTGTTCCCGGCACCTATCGAGCGGCGGGTGGTGGCGATGGTCACGGCCATTGCACCGGGCGCTGATTTACGGGCTCTAGGCCAGATTTACAAGCTGTTGAAAGCAGAAGACCCGGATGTGATCCATCTGCATTCCTCCAAGGCGGGGGTATTGGGTCGATTGGCAGGTTTGTTGGCGGGTAAACGGCATCAGCTGTTTTATTCACCGCACGGCTTTGCCTTTTTACGGGAGGATGTGTCTCCCGCTAAGCAGAAGCTCTTTCTCAATCTGGAGCGTTTTGCTAGTAAGTGTGGCGGCACGCTGGTTGCTTGCTCCGCCACAGAAGCGGACTTGGCTCGCACGGAAGTGGGGCATGTGCGTACTTGCCTGGTTGAAAACAGTATTGATTTGAGTGCGGTGCCAGTAGCTAAGGGGTTGGCCGACGGCCGTGTGCGCGTGGTGACTTCGGGTCGTATCTGTTACCAGAAAGCGCCTTGGCGCTTTCGTGACATGGCGGCGGAATGTGCCGATTTACCGGCAGACTTTGTCTGGTTGGGAGATGGGGATCTACGCGCCGATCTGATGGTTGATGGGGCGCTCCCGGCGCATCTGGAAATTGCCGGTTGGCAAGCGCGGGCGGGTGTCTATGATTCTTTGGCGACGGCCGATATTTTTGTGTTGCCCTCGCTATGGGAAGGCATGCCCTTAGCGTTGATTGAGGCGCAGGCTGCCGGTTTGCCAGCGGTGGTATCGAATGTGGTGGGCAACCGGGATGTAGTGCTTGATGGTGTGACGGGCTTCGTTTGCGATTCTGATCAAGCCCTAATTGAAAAGTTGCGCCTGTTGATCCTAGACGTCGATTTGCGCCGTAGGATGGGGCAGGCCGCTCGTGATATGGCAGCCAAGCGCTTTAGCGTTGAGCGCATGCATCGTGAGATGATGGCTGTTTATGACGGAACGGCGACCGAAAGGGTCTTGAAATAACATGCTGGCAAACCGCGGCTTACTGAAGGAATATGCATCGATCTGGAGCGGTTTGCTTCAGATCGTGGATCTTTTGGTGGTGGCGGTGAGCGGTGTTATTGCCGGTGAGTTGTATCTTGATCCAGACCAGGTGTTTACGCGTGGCTACCTTCAGCTGCTAGCAGTGGCCTTGCTACTTGCGGTGATTTTCTTCAATAGATTCGGCTTCTACTCGGCATGGCGCAACAGTTCTCTGGCGAGTGAGTTGCGCACGGTCACGCTGGGTTGGACCACGATGATGGTGGCCTTGACGGTTTTTTTCTTTCTGACCAAATCAGGTGCCGACTTTTCCCGGATCTGGGCAGTGTTGTGGTTTGGTCTGGGTTTGGCGGGGCTGGTTGTGGTGCGCCTAGTGTTGCGCCAGTTCCTGCGCTGGTTGCGGCGCAAGGGCTACAACCAGCGCAAAATTCTGCTGGTGGGGCGCGACCCGCTCATGGCGGATCTGGTAGAGCGTTTAAGCCGCGCGCCGTGGATGGGGCTAAGTGTGGTGGCACAGCAGGTTTTGGATTGTGATGCAGATGTTGATGGTGCTACGCTTAACGCAAAGATTAATGAGCTTAGTATCGATCAGGTGTGGATTGCCTTGCCGCTGAAAGACGAGCCGCTGGTACAGTCGGTGATTGCCGCGTTGTCATTAAGTCCGGTAGAGATTCGTTATGTGCCGGATCTTTTTGGCTTTAGATTGTTTAGCCATTCGGTCTCTGAAGTGGCCGGCTTGCCGGTGATTAATCTCTCGTCGACACCGATGGAGGGTTTTAACCGCGTGGTGAAAGAAGTTGAGGATCGGGTATTGGCGCTGCTGATTTTGCTGCTGATCTCCCCCTTGCTGTTAGCTATTGCCGTAGGCGTGAAGCTGAGCTCACCCGGCCCGGTGTTTTTCAAGCAACGCCGCAATGGCTGGGGGGGTAAGCCGATTCATGTGCTGAAGTTCCGCAGTATGGTGATGCATGAGGAAGCCGTGGGTACAGTGACGCAGGCTTCGAAACAGGATGCACGTATTACCCCGTTGGGTGCCTTCTTGCGTCGGACCAGTCTGGATGAATTGCCGCAGTTCTGGAATGTGCTAACCGGTGAGATGTCGATTGTTGGTCCACGCCCACATGCTGTGGCGCATAACGATCAATATAAGGTGCTGGTGGATGACTATATGCTGCGCCATCGCGTCAAGCCGGGTATTACGGGGTGGGCGCAGGTGAACGGGTACCGCGGTGAAACAGACACGCTAGATAAGATGCAGAAGCGTGTGGAATATGATTTGTACTACATTGAACATTGGTCGTTGTGGCTGGATCTGAAAATTATTGTGATGACCGTGTTCAAAGGCTTTGTGAATAAAAACGCTTATTGAGCATTGTTCACCAGCCTGCCTAAGTACTCTTTTAAAGCGATCGAACTTTTGTTCAACGCATTGGCGCTGGGTAGCCAGCGGATAATAGGTTCGTTGTCTTCGTGCGTGTAGCCGGTGGGCGCGGGATAAACGCTTAAGCCTTGCTGCTTGAATAATTGGATAGCCCGAGGTAGGTGCCAGGCTTGGCTGACGAGGGCGATGCGCTCAATGCGATGTTCTTTCAGAATGTTGGCCGAGTAGGCGGCGTTCTCAGCGGTGTCTTTGGATTGACCTTCAACCCAGATGTCTTTGGCGTGGAAATCGTGTTTCAGCGTTTCGGCCATAGCATCGGCTTCCGGGCGTTCGCCAAATAGGCCACCACCCGTTACGAGGATGGGTTTGTCCGTTTGTTGCTGCAGA
>JACCDN011038235.1_pt1 | contig 15199 bp, 12 predicted proteins | sample 7441691 | NCBI WGS metagenome assembly JACCDN01 (sample SAMN15323439, study PRJNA562643) | freshwater metagenome | isolation source: river surface water | place: USA:Blue River Watershed | collected 2017-08-16
CGCCAGTTCCGACAGGGAAGTTACCGTAAACTTGAAAACGACGACCAACACCTTGAAAGTTTTCCAAACCTTGTTGAATTGCCTCATCACTCAAACCTTCATCGGTAGCAACCGCAATAACGGCGGTAGCATTCAACACATTGTGAATACCAGGAATATGCAAACGAATATGCAAAGGTTTTTCATAGCCGGGGCGAATCACATCAAATTCAGAATGCATTTGTGATTGCTTAACATTGATTGCACGGAAGTCGTTACCCTCATTTAAACCATAGGTCAAAATGGGGCGCGAAATATCGGGCATGATGTCGCGAATCACAGGATCATCGCCACACAAAACCGCAAGGCCGTAAAACGGCAAGTTGTGTAAGAATTCTATAAAGGTTTTTTTCAGCTTAGAAAAATCACCGCCATAGGTTTCCATATGGTCAGCATCGATATTGGTGACAATCGCAACCATGGGTTGCAAGTGTAAAAATGACGCATCGCTTTCATCCGCTTCCGCCACTAAATATCGACTCGCCCCTAATTGCGCATTGGTACCTGTACTATTTACCAAACCACCAATAATAAATGTCGGGTCTTGATCTGCCGCTGCAAGTATTGATGCCATTAAACTCGTAGTTGTAGTTTTACCGTGCGTACCCGCTACCGCAATACCGTGGCGATAACGCATTAACTCGCCCAACATTTCTGCTCTACGGACAATCGGGATGCGCGATTCGCGCGCTTGAATAATTTCAGGGTTGCTATTGTTTACCGCACTGGAGTTTACGATGACATCGACACCAGCGATATTTTCTGCGGCATGACCAATAAATACCTTGGCACCTTTTTTCTCTAGGCGCTCAGTCACACTCGATGCTTTAAGGTCTGAACCCGAAATTTCATAACCTTGATTGATAAGCACTTCGGCAATACCACTCATACCTGCACCACCAATACCAATAAAATGGATACGGCGAATACGGCGCATTTCCGGGACTTCATAATATTCTTTGCAAAAATCTGGGGCCTTATCCACGGGCCACCTCCACACAAATAGTGGCAACGGTTTCTGCTGCTTGCGGTAACGCAAGCGAACGCGCATTGGTTGCCATAAGTTTTAAATTGGCGCGTTCATGCAATTGAGTTTGTAAGAGTGTTGCTAATTTCTCAGCGGTTAAATCTTGTTGTGCAATAGCCATACCGGCGTGGGCTCGCGTTAAAATTGCCGCGTTAAACGTTTGGTGATCATCAATTGCACTCGGCAAAGGAATCAACAGAGCCGCCACACCTGCCGCCATTAATTCACTCACGGTTAGTGCACCCGCACGGCAAATAACAATATCGGCCCATGCATAAGCTGCTGCCATGTCATCCACAAACGCATCGACTTTTGCGTTAACTTGATGCTGCATATACATCGCAATAGTCGCTTCAAGATGATTTTTTCCCGCTTGATGGCGAACCATAGGTCGTTCATTTACCGATAATTTTGCCAAGGCTTGCGGCACTAATTCATTAATCGCTTTTGCGCCCAAGCTGCCACCCAACACCAATACATGTAAGGCTTCTTTTTGTTCGGCACGTTCGTCATAGCGCTGCGCTGGATTTGGCAAATTCGCGATGACTTGGCGAACAGGATTACCGACAGCTTGAGCATCAAGATTTGATTTACTAAATGCACCGCTAAAGGCCGCCAACACACGCTTTGCTATTTTTGACAGCAAACGATTAGTGGTTCCCGCAATAGCATTTTGTTCATGAATCACTAAAGGCTTGCCAAGAAGTTTTGCAGCAACGCCGCCTGGGCCAGAAGCAAAACCACCAAAGCCAATCACAACATCTGGTTTTGTTTTTCTAATAATGGCTATGGCTTGCAGCACAGCCAATACAATCAAAAATGGTGCTTTCACAAAACCAACCACACCGCGACCACGCACACCTTCAACACTAATGTGATGCAATGGGATATTGGCCGCAGGGATCAATGAATTTTCAATACCGCGCGGAGTGCCTAACCATTCAACACGCGCTCCGCTATTACGTAGAAGGTCAGCAACTGCGAGTGCCGGAAACACATGTCCGCCGGTACCACCCGCCATCACCATGACGGTTAAATTATTAGCATCGAGTGGCGAAATACTTTGCATTATAAAATCACCGCTTTGCGTTTCGCAGTTTCAGGTTTTTGCGGTGCTATAGATTCCGCACCGTTTAATCCCGCAACCTCCCACTGAGCGCGCAATACAAATGCCATAAGCGCACAACAAATTAACAAGCTACTACCGCCGTAACTAATGAATGGCAGAGTTAAACCTTTAGTGGGCAACAAGCCTGATGACACGCCTACATTCACGAATACTTGAAAGCTAAACAAAATGGCTATGCCAAAGGTTGCTAAGGCTGAAAATATTTTCCCCCGGGCCAAATTGTTTTTGGCAACCAGAATAATTCGCGCAACCAAAGCTGCAAATAACCCGACAATAACGATTGCGCCGATCAAACCAAACTCTTCAGCGATAATCGCAAAAATAAAATCGGTATGCGCCTCTGGCAAAAAGAATAACTTTTGCAAGCTATTACCTAAGCCTAATCCAGTCCATTCGCCGCGACCAAAACCAATCAGCGACTGGGTTAACTGATAACCACCTTTTAACGGATCAGCCCAAGGATCTAAATAAGTCACCAAACGCTGCATACGATAGGGAGAAAGAATTGCTACTGCAGCCATACCACTTGCCGCAATTATAATTAGCAGCAAGAAATGCCAAATGCGTACACCGGCAATAAACATCATGGAAATCACAGTCACGCAAAGCACTACTGCACTACCAAAATCAGGTTCGCACAGCATCAATAAAACAAACACACCCATAATCATGAGTGGCTTTAAAAAACCTTGCCAGCCGGAATGCAATTCTTGGTAACGGCGCGCAAAAAAACTGGCGAAAAACATAATGGCGCAGACTTTCGCAATCTCAGACGCCTGCACCATGATAAAACCCAAATTAATCCAACGCTGACTGCCGTTCACACGGCGACCAATACCTGGGATCAAAACAATCACTAACAAGAACAGAGTGAAAATTAAAAAGTGACCGGAATATTTTTCCCATAGACTAATTGGAATGGCGACAACAAATGTGGCTAAGAACAATCCCATTAATAAATAAATGCCGTGACGCTTTGCGAAATACCAGGCATCGTTATGAGTAAACTTGGATGCAGCAGAAAATGAAATAGATGCTGAAGACACCATCACCAAACCAATCGATAAAAGCGCAAACCATAAACAAAGCAAAGGCCAGTCAATACGCTGACCTAATGTTAAGTTTGAACCCTGATAGAGAGGCATAGGAGCGATCGACATTACGCTGCGCCTCCTTTTTCGTGCAACGCCAAGACCGCAGCACAGAATTGCTCGCCACGATCTTCGTAACTTTTAAACATATCGAAACTTGCACAAGCGGGTGATAACAACACCGCATCGCCAGCATTCGCTTGCGCAAAGGATTTGTTAATAGCATCTTGCATAGAATTGGCGAATTCGATTTGAACAACATCATTTACAGCTGCAGCAATAACGGGGGCGTCACGGCCAATCAGCACTAAACGGCAAGTATTTTTTGCGAGTACAGATTTTAATTCAGTAAAGTCCTGCCCTTTACCCTCACCACCGGCAATCACAATGAGTTGTGCCGGGGTGCGCGCTAAACCTGCAATCGCCGCAACAGTTGCACCAATATTAGTGCCCTTGGAATCATTGTAAAAATCAATACCACTTTTGGTAGCTACGAACTCACAGCGATGATGTAAACCACGAAACTCTTTTAAAGTTTCAACCATGGCATCAATAGGAATACCCGCCGCGTCACCTAATGCGAGCGCAGCCAAAGCGTTGTCAACATTATGCTTACCACTGATTTTTAATTCGCGGGTTGATAGCAGTGGCTTTAAATTTTTAGCGAGGAAAGTTTCGCCATTTTCTTCGATTAAACCGAAGCTACCAAAATCGGCTTTACCACCAAAATAAATGGCCTTTGCGCCAGCGGCAAACGGAGGATGCGTTAATACATCATTGCGATTGACTACAATATTTTCAGCGCCAAAATACACGCGCAATTTTGCAAGAATATAAGCGCGCATATCAGCATAACGATCAAGATGATCCGCACTGATATTCAAAATAGTTGCCACCTTGGCATTTAACTTAGTCACGGTTTCCAGTTGAAAACTGGAAAGCTCCATCACATACAATTCAATATCATTTTCCAACAATTCAAGCGCTGGTGTTCCCAAGTTGCCACCAACCGCAACTTTGATTCCTGCCTTAGTCGCCATCTCGCCAACTAAAGTCGTTACTGTACTTTTTGCATTGGAGCCCGTAATTGCAACTATGGGTGCTTTTGCGTAACGCACAAATAACTCGATATCACCAACAACTGACACACCAGCCTCTTTTGCCTTAGCAATTGCAGGAGTTTCAAGCGAAATACCGGGGCTTACGATGATCTCTTCGCAATGCAAGAGCGTATCTACATCCAAGTCACCCAACTGCAATTGCACTTCAGGGAACTCGGCTTTAATTTTTTCTAAATTAGGTGGAGCAGCACGAGTATCAAGCAACACAAAGGCCTGTTGTTGCTGCACAAGAAAGCGCGCTACCGACAAACCAGTAATACCAGTTCCGATAACGGCTTTAATGCGATTAGTGGCAATCATTTGTGTCACAGTATTTTTTCCAAAAATATAATTAGCGAATTTTAAGTGTTGCTAAACCAATCAACACCAGCATCAACGCAATAATCCAGAAACGCACAATGACGCGCGGCTCAGGCCAACCTTTTAATTCAAAGTGGTGATGAATAGGCGCCATGCGGAAAATACGTTTGCCGGTTAATTTGAACGAAGCGACTTGTAAAATAACCGATACGGTTTCGAGTACGAAAATACCGCCCATGATAAAGAGTACGATTTCATGACGAACGATAACTGCAATGGTTCCTAACGCAGCGCCAAGTGCGAGAGCACCGACATCTCCCATAAACACCGTGGCGGGATAGGTGTTAAACCATAAAAAACCTAAACCCGCCCCCACCATTGCACAACAGAACACGACCAGCTCACCCGCCCCAGGAATGTGGGCAATATGCAAATAGTTGCTGAAAATAGTGTTACTCACGATCCATGAAATTAAAGCGAGTGCGCCAGCCACCATTACACAAGGCATGATCGCTAGGCCATCTAAACCATCAGTGAGATTCACTGCGTTGCTGGTGCCAACGATGACAAAATAAGTGAAAACGATATAGAACAGCCCTAAATCAAGTGCCACATTTTTGAAGAAAGGAACAAACATTTGCGTTTCGGCTGGGATAGCAGCAGTGAAATATAAAAACGTTGCCGCACCAAAACCTGCGATCGACTGCCACAAATATTTCCAACGCGCCGGTAGACCGCGTGAATCTTTTTTGGCAACTTTGCGATAGTCATCTACCCAACCCACCGCACCAAAAATGGCGGTGACCACCATGACCACCCACACATAGCGGTTACTTAAATCTGACCAGAGCAAAGCACTCGCGAAAATAGCGACCAAAATCAAGGCGCCGCCCATGGTGGGAGTACCTGACTTACTCAGATGACTTTGTGGACCATCAGTACGTACCGACTGACCAATTTTTAGTTCGCTTAAGCGGCGAATGAACCAAGGGCCAAAGATTAACGAAATGCCGAGCGCGGTTAACACAGCCAAAATAGCGCGCAATGTTAGGTATTGGAAAACACCAAAACCATGAATATGCTCTTTTAATTGTTCTGCGAGCCAAAATAACATTAGTGATCGTCTCCGTTGGAGCAAAGTGCGCTCACGACCAAATCCATTTTGGCACTGCGAGAACCTTTGATAAGAATTGTAGTGTCAGGTGTTGTTAATTTTTTTAGTGCTGCAATCAATGATTCACGTTCAGAAAAATGATGTTGGCCAAGTTGTTGACCATAAGCTTCGCTTGCATGTTGCGTTAATACACCCAAGGTAAAAAAATGATCTAGATTTTTTTGCAGAGCGTATGCACCTAGCTGCGCATGTAACTCGGCTGCATTTTCGCCAAGCTCACCCAGATCCCCTAGCACCAGAATCCGTTCACCTTCGCGTACCGCCAGTACATCAATCGCAGCACGCACCGAACCTGGGTTGGCGTTGTAACTATCATCAATAATTAATGCTTTATTAACGCCAATATGACGACTCATTCGCCCACCTACGGGTGAGAAATGCGCGAGCCCCAGTTGAATATTTTCTAGACTCGCGCCCACGGCATAAGCCATAGCCGATGCCATAAGTGCATTGCGTACACTGTGTTCGCCGAGCACATTCATAGCTATTGCGTGCTTGTGACCTTTTATTACAAGGTCGAATTGAACAGAATCCGAAGCAAACTGAATATTTTCTGCATAACAATCTGCTTGCGAGTTATTCAGCGATACACAAATAATATTTGCCTGAACAGATGCTAACCATTGCGGAGAAAATTGATCGTCAATATTAATAACAGCAGTATTTTTCGCATTTAAGCCTTGGTAAATTTCACCTTTAGCTTGAGCAACGCCTTCAATAGAGCCAAAACCTTCAATATGTGCGGGCATCACATTGTTGATCATAGAGACTTGCGGCTGTGCGAGTGAACATAAATAAGCTATCTCACCGATTGCGCTTGCACCCATTTCAATTACTGCAAAATCATGATCCGCATTTAATTGCAGTAGCGTTAGTGGTACGCCTATGTGGTTATTTAAATTGCCCTTTGTCGCGTGCACATTGCCGCACTCGCGCAAAATATCAGCCAACATAGTTTTTACTGTGGTTTTCCCGCTACTACCGGTAATAGCTAATACAGGTTTAGTAAATGCATTGCGATTCATGGCCGCAATTTGACCAAGCGCCAACAAGGTATCTGTTACCACTAACTGCGGCAGCGCGATGCTTGAATCAAACCTTTCAACCACTAAACCACATACACCTTTTTCGGCTGCCTGCGCCAAGAAATCATGCCCATCAAAACGTTCACCGCGCAAAGCCACAAATAATTCACCCGCTGCCAAGCTGCGGGTATCGGTATTGACTCTCGTAAATTGCGCGTCACCACCATGTACTTCAGCGTCCAGTGAAGTTCGACAAAACTCTGCAACCTGTTTTAAAGTCAGAGGTGCAATCATGACAAGCTCCCCTGTTGATTATCGTGATTACTCGAATCACCTAAATTAAAATTATCTAAATCGCGCTTAGCAATGCGCCGCTGTAAGGCTAAACGCGCCTGTTTTACATCGCTAAATGACAAAGTTTGCTCTGCAAAAATTTGATATTCCTCATGGCCCTTTCCTGCAATTAATACCAAATCGCCTGATTTGGCTTGCTGCACCGCAAAATCAATTGCCTGCGCACGGTCTGCAATGACTAAGCAGCCATTAGCATTGTGTAAACCGCGAATAATATCGGCTGCAATTGCTGAGGGCTCCTCACCGCGAGGATTGTCATTAGTGATAATTAGGTAATCGCTATATTTTTCTGCAATGCGCCCCATCAGTGGACGTTTAGTTTTATCGCGATCACCGCCACAACCAAACACCGACCAAACACGCGCTTGCGTATGTTCACGAATTGCACGCAAGGTATTTTCTAATGCATCCGGCGTGTGGGCGTAATCCACTACAACATGCACATCTTGTTGACTATCATCCAAAACAACGGATTGCATGCGACCCGGTGCAGCTTGCAACTGCGGAACTAACTTCAATACTGCTTCTAATTCCGCGCCACTAACACACATAGCAGCAATTACAGCGAGTAAGTTACTGAGATTAAACTTGCCAATAAAAGGTGACGCCAATTCGGCATTACCCCAAGGCGAATGTAATTGTGCAGTTGCACCCGTAGCGGTTAGCTGTAGCTCAGTTAAATAAACATCGGCACTGCTATCACTTATTGAAAAACTGATGGAGGCAACTTCTTGTGGAATTTTTTGCAGCAAGCTTTTTGCCCAAGAATCATCAAAATTGACAATTGCATGCTTTAAGCTTGCCTGATTCAAAAGTTGCGCTTTAGCTTTACCGTAACTCGCAAGATCACCGTGAAAATCCAAATGATCTTGCGTAAGATTAGTAAAAATGGCGGTATCGAATTGTAATGCAGCTACGCGTCCTAACACCAAGCTGTGCGATGAAACCTCAATCGCAATAGTTGCTGCTTTTTGCTCGACCAAATCGGCGAGAATTTTTTGTAAGTTGATAGGATCTGGTGTAGTTAAACCTGTGGAATGCACAGCAGAGATTTGTTGTGCAAGCGGCGCAAGAGCATTTGCATCGAGAATACCGAAGCCTAGAGTACCAACAACACCCGCTGTATTTTTTTCTTGTTTCGCAAGTAATGCAGCCAGTTGTGCAATTAATAAGGTACAGGTTGTTTTTCCGTTAGTACCGGTAACACCTATTAAACGGCAAGATTGACTTGGATGTGAATAAAAGCGCCCAGCAATACCACTTACTTTGTGAGCCAAGTCTTCAACGGCAATTACTGGTACAACACCAATCCACTCTATACCTTGCCACTGCTTATCGGCTTCTACCAAAATAGCGCCCGCACCTAATTCAATCGCTTTAGCTATAAATTGGCGACCATCTAATTTTGCACCTACCAAAGCAAAAAATACTTCGCCAGCTGCAACAGTGCGCGAATCTAAATTGATACCCTGTACTTCTATGGCAGTTGCATTACCCAAACTAATTTCTGGCAATAATTGCTTCAGAGTTATTTTTTGAGAGGTCATTGTGGCGGCACCTCTTGTGACTGAGCAGCCGCTTCTTGCTGGGCTTTTAATTTCGCAGCAGCTTTTGCAGCAGCAATTTTTTCATTGCGTGCTGCATAGGCTTTCACTTCCTCAATTTGTTCAATCGTTGCATCTGGCGGGACTTGCAACATACGCAATGCATCTTCAGTTACTTTTGAAAATGCAGGTGCTGCAACCATGCCACCATTTGCAGTTGTACCTGCACCTTGCGGCTCATCAATCACCACCATGGTTACTATGCGCGGATTATCAACTGGTGCCATACCCGCAAATGATGAAACTTGTTTGCCGGTATAACGGCCACCGACAGACTTAAACGCTGTGCCAGTTTTACCTGCCACGGTGTAAGAAATAGTGCGCGCGCGCTTGCCTGTACCTTCAGCAGCAACCACTTTTTGCAACATTGTTTTAACTTGATCGGTATATTTTTTATCGACAATTTTTGTGCCTTCAGGTGCAGCATCCACTTTCAGTAAGGATATTTGCTTTTTAATTCCACCCGCCGCAATTACGGCATACGCTTGCACAGCTTGTAAAACGGTGGTGTGTAGTGCATAACCATAAGATAAGTTTGCGCGTTCTATTAATTGTGCTGGCTTGAGTTTCGGCACAAAGCCAGTTGCTTCGCCCGGAAAGCCTGTACCGATTTGTTGCCCCACACCCAGGCGCGAATACATATTACCCATTGCATTTGGATCGAGCTGCAAGGTGATCTTAGTCATGCCAATATTGCTGGATTTTGCGATGATCATCGCAAGATCAATGACACCTTCATTGTCATGATCTTTAATAGTTTTACCCGCAACTTGGAAATAACCGGGATTAGTATCAATCACATCGCTTGGCTTAAATTTTCCCGTTTCGAGGGCTGCCAAAATACCTAGAGGTTTGAAAGTAGAACCTGGCTCATACATATCGGTAATGGCACGATTGCGTAGCGCAGCACCTCTCGCTTGCGAGCGGTCATTTGGGTTGTAGGATGGGTAATTAGTAATTGCTAAAACTTCACCGGTATCCACATCCAAAATCACCAAGGAACCAGCGATGCCACCACTTTCTTCAACCGCTTTTTTTAATTCGCGGTGCGCAAGATACTGCAAACGTAAATCAATACTGAGCGTTAAATTTTGACCAGAGCGCGCCGCTTTAATTAATTGCAATTCTTTTACTGTGCGACCGCGCAAATCTTTCAACACTTGCTTGGAACCATTTTCACCGGTTAACCAAGCGTCATAAGCCAACTCCATACCCTCTTGACCGCGATCATCTACGTCGGTCATTCCGACCAAATGGGAAACCACATCTGCTGCTGGATAATAGCGATGATATTCGGTGCGCACGTTTACGCCGGGAATATCCAAATCCATAATTTTTTGTGCAGCATCGGGAGCCATTTGACGCTCTAAATACATAAATTCTTTCGCAGCATAACGTCTTAAACGCGCTTCCAAATCGGCTTTATTGACATTTAATACTTGCGCCAACTCCGCAAAACGCTGCGGCGATTGCAGTAACACTTTTGGATTTGCCCACAAAGTCGCAACTGGCGTACTCACCGCTAATGGCGAACCATTGCGATCAGTAATTACACCCCGATACGCTGGAATAATTTCAGTGCGCAAGGTGCGCGACTCACCTTGGTCCTGCAAAAATTCAAAACCTTTATCGGTATTTGGCAATACCTGTAAGCGCGCCAAGTGTCCGATCAACACCACGACTAAAATCGCCATCACACCCATCACACAATAGAAACGCCAACGCGCAACCTTTAGGGGGCTGCGCGATTGATGAGTTTGCGGTTTGGCTCGCGAAGAATTGGTAGTAGGTAGTAGCACCTTGGGTGATCTAATCATCGGCAGGCACCATCACCACGTGTTCGGTTGTGGGAGCCATCATGTTTAGCTCTTTATTGGCGATACCTTCGATGCGGCTGTAGGCAGCCCATGTGCTTTCTTCGAGGAGATATTGGCCCCACTCAACTTGCAAATGGGATGCTTCACGGCGCAGAGTTTCTAGCTGGTTTACATCGCGGCGAACTTGTTGTGTAGTTGCAACCACCACCAATGCAGAAGCGATTACCGAAAACCAGAGACAAGCCACCAGCAATAACGCCCAAGGCGCTATGCGTTTTGGTGCTTTTGTCTGGAATTGGCTCATGCTGCCCCTGTAATTGATAGATGTTGTTTGTGAGTTAAATCTTTGTTGTTGGAATTAAGCAATTTTCTCCGCGACTCTCATAATCGCGCTGCGCGATCTCACGTTGGCATCCACTTCACCGTCGCTGGCTTTGATGGCTTTACCGCAAGAGCGCATGCGTTTATTCAACTGCTCATCGCGCACCGGCAAACCACGTGGCACGGGATCACCCAGCTCTTGGCGACGAATAAAACGTTTTACAACGCGATCTTCCAAGGAATGGAAGCTGATAACGACGAGACGACCACCCACAACCAAAACCTTAAGCGCCTGCTCTAAAACTGCATCCAAATCCGTTAATTCGTTATTCACATGGATTCGAATCGCCTGAAAGGCTCTGGTAGCAGGATGCTTTCCCTTCTCCCATGCCGGATTCGCTTCTTTAATCACTTCGGCGAGATGCTTGGTGCGAGTAAATGGCGTTTTCTGACGCTCGGTCACGATTGCCCGCGCCATACGCTTGGCAAAACGCTCTTCGCCAAATTCCTTGATAACACCAGCAATCTCCTCCTCTGTTGCGTTGTTGACCCAATCCGCCGCGCTTTGGCCACGGGTTTGATCCATACGCATATCCAAAGGACCATCGTTCTGAAAGCTGAAACCGCGCTCGGCTTCATCCAACTGGGGCGATGACACCCCCAAATCCAACAAAACGCCGTCCACCTTACTGGTCATACCGCGCGCTTCGATTAGTTCAGCCAATTCAGCAAATGAACCGTGGGCAATCTCAAATCGGGCATCGTCAGCAAAACGCTCATTAGCGACTGCGATTGCCGATACATCCTTATCTATCCCCATCAAATGGCCTTCTGGGGACAAATGCTCCAATACCAAAGCACTGTGCCCACCGCGGCCAAAAGTACCGTCCACATAGAAACCAGCGGGGTTTGTGACTAGTGCGTCAACCGCCTCTTGTAAAAGTACGGTGACATGTTGAAGTTGAGTCATGAGCAATTCCTAGAGCGAAAGCGATAGCATTTCGCTGGGAATCTCATCGTCAGCAGGCTCGTTCAACAGCGCCAGCCAACTCTCTTCACTCCACAACTCCAGCTTTTTACCCTGACCAACCAGCATCATCTTTTTATCGATATTCGCGTACTCACGCAGGGTTGGGGGGACGAGTACACGGCCGCTGGTATCAATTTCCAGCGCCGTGGCATAACCAATGAGAATGCGCTTGGTGCGCTGAGATACCTTATTCAAGCTGGGAAGCGCTTCGATTTGCGGCAATAACTCCAGCCACACAGGCTCTGGGTAAACCAACAAGCAGCGATCTTGCGTGTGCGCAGTCACCACCAGACGCCCGCCACAAGACACCACCAACTCTTCGCGTATGCGAGTCGGTATTGCCATGCGACCTTTAGGGTCCATGCTGATGGAGTTGCTACCTGTGAACACGATTCACCACTTTTTTTGTTTTTGCTGTCGCTTTTAGTTTTAACTGTCGTTATTAGCTGGAATTTTCCACAAAACACCACTAAAACCCACTTTTTTCCACAAGGCACACTATAAATCGAGAGAGGTCAAAGTCAAGCAAGCAATTACCGAAAAGAGCGGAAAATCACGCTAAAAAACGCGATAAAGAAGGGATCAACGGGGAAAACACGCAAAACAGAGAGAGGGAAATCTGAGCTTATTTAACAAATTCAAGGCAATAGAGACGAAACTTAAAGTAAAACATTAAGTGTGGGATTATTTTGAGTTAAAAAGGGAGATTTGATATAAGAAAGGGATCTATTGAGTCGGCATTGCACCGACAATCAGACACCCAAAGCGGGTAATCCGAGCAAGAAGAGTACAGATCGAAGGTAAATTTGACAAGCCCTGCAGCAAATTACACCTTCAATCATCCGCAAAATCAACTCAATAATACTCAGCGACGGCAACTGATTGCGCCATCAAAATGAAACTAAAACAAGCCTAAGAAGCGAGCGCAAACATATCCGTACGATAGCTTTGAGCCTCTGACATCTTGGTCATTTTACGCTGTTGTTGCATAAACCCACGGAAGTACATTTTCTCATCGTAAGATGCGAAAGACGAAGGCTGCTTAGGTGTAGCCAACCCATTAGCGGCATCAGTTTGCCCTTGAAAAAACGCTGTTGAACTTGGTAAGTACATATTGAACACCCCTGTAAAAGCAACATAAAAACCTGTTGCAAATATACACAGTGTTACCATTGGTTACAATAGATTGCGTAATCATTTTTAGATTATTGAGTTATTGATCACAATACAAACAGGTAATAACGCACTCACCTAACGATAATTAACCGCCAAAAATGGAGCTCCGAGTGAATTGTGGTCACCGTCCCTCAGGCTGCGGAAAAACCAAAAACGTGAGAATAACCCCCTCCCAATATCTCCAAATATCAATCTGAAAGCCAAAAGTGAGTTGGGTTCGTGAAGAAGTAGATGCAGCCTACTTTTTATTATGCAGCGCCCATGTCTCCAGTTTCTTTTTCTCAGATTTCTTTAACAACACATAAGTCGCGCCCACCCAGCCGTGGTGTTTTTGCGCAGAGTGAAAAGCGAGTACAGGATCAAATTGCGGTAGCCAGTGGTTCAAACAGCTTTTTAATTGCGCAGGCAAACTGCGACCTTCGCCTTTGCCGTGGGTAATGAGAGCGCAGCGGATATCGTGTTTCATGCAGTCATTAATAAATTGATAAACCGCATTGCGCGCCTGATCGACGGTCATATGGTGCAAATCCAAACGCGCATCGATTTGGTATTTCCCCAAACGCAAATTGCGATACACACCAGTCTGCACACCATCGCGCTTAAATTCTAAAACAGCAAGCGGATCGACCGGCTCAATGTATTCGCCCGACAAAAAGTTTTTGTCTTTCGCCAATTCTTCAGTCGCCGCCTTGCGACGATTTTCAGCATTGAGTTTGTCTTGCTGCTGCCGGGCAAGGTCAACCTTGACCTCGGCCTTAATAGGCCTAACACCTTTCATTTGCTGGCGGAAAAAATCATCGTTGGTGGTCATGATATAACTGGCAATAAGGGGTTTGGGGCGCGAATTGTGAAGCAATTGCAGAACATCCACCAGCCGCACACCCCGAAAAATAGATGCGATTTAAGTGGCGATTATTTTTTGGGCAGCCTTGATCCCCCAGTATTGCGCCTCCTCAAACAGCGAAAAACCCGACAAATCGCTATGGGCAACCTGAATACGAGGATGCAACGCTTGCTGGCGGCTCAAAAGGCTACTGCGGAAGCCCGGGACAGGTATTGCCATAGCATGTGGCCAACGCCAAAGATCAATGGCACTGCACTGCTTTTCCAAGTGCGGATGAGCCTTGCGGAGATCTGCAAAAATCTGAGTAGTCCAGGTTTCATGTGAACTTGCCAATAGCTGCTGCCGGGCTTCGCGAGGAGCTAAGTTGCTAAGTGCGTGGTAATAAGTCAGCACGCGCTGAGGGCGGTGAAACTGTAGCGTTTGATGGGTGGAGTCCACATAACCCAAACCCTGACCTTGATAAATCACACTATCCCAAGCGGTAAACTCATGCTCATTGATATTATTAACCGTGAGGTTAGCCACCAGCCAAGGCGCATAGTCTGGCGGAGTAATGTGGGGCATAGCTGGCCATACACGCGGCAACACAAAAAGTGGAGCAGCCCAAACCAGTTGTTCGCAAATCATGCGGGTAACTTCTTGTGTGGCACTATCGTATACGTCTGCGCTCACGCTATTGAATTGAGCGTCTATACGCACAAGCGTATGACCCGTTTTTAGTTGCGGTTGTAGTATTTTACTTAAACGCTCAACAATCCAGCCATTACCTTGTGGCGAGGTTAGTACACTATTTGATTCGGCATTCGCGGCTTGCCCACGCCGACAACAAAAATAGTGCAGGCCTGCCCATGCAGATACGCGATCCTGACCCGCACCAAAATCATCGCGCAAACTGTAGCTCACATACCAATGCAAAACGTCACTGAGTAAATTCTGCTGCAGCAACCAATCCTTAAACGTGATTTTATCGAGTGCGAGAAACACAGGGTCTTCTGAACCCACCGTAGAGGGAATCGTAAATACATAGCGGCCATCTGCACCTTTGCGTTCGCCCCACTCGCTCATTAAGGCTTCAAATTGCTGAATCTCGCGCTTGGCGCTCGCGCCAATCCCAACGCGCGGAATTAGTCCTTCCTGCCAAGCGCCA
>JACCDN010194338.1_pt1 | contig 15198 bp, 13 predicted proteins | sample 7441691 | NCBI WGS metagenome assembly JACCDN01 (sample SAMN15323439, study PRJNA562643) | freshwater metagenome | isolation source: river surface water | place: USA:Blue River Watershed | collected 2017-08-16
CCCCGATATATTACCTGGTTTTGAAATGCTACCTGGATTTATCACTAGTTGTATAGTGATCTTGGTGGTGGGCTTAAAATCGCCAATGCCAGGTGCAGATGTATTAGCCGATTTTGATAAAACTATGGCGATTATTGCGGCGGAAGAAGCAGAAAATCAGGATATAATTGTTAATACGGTTATTAACTCTTCTATTGCTGAACATTGATAGTCGTTAACGATGTTAACATTCTTTATTAAACTATCGCGCTATATTTTCGGTGATTTTGCCGAAGATGAGTTTAAAAAATTCCTATTCATGGGTGGCATTTTTGCCTTGATAATTGGCGTATATTGGACTTTACGGCCATTAAAAGACGCTATATTTATCCAGCTAGTAGATAAAATGCACTTGCCCTATGCTAAAACCATGACCGTAATTGGTTTGCTACCATTAATTATTATTTATACTAAGCTCCTAGAAAAAAATTCACGCGAGAAAATGTTGCAAATATTACCAGCGTTTTATGGCAGTGTAATCTTAATTTTTGGTTTATTAATGTTCTTCTTACAAGAGACTATAAGCACTTCTGTTATGCTAACTATATTAGGTTATGCCTGGTATTTATTTGTTGAAAGTTTTGGATCTTTGTTAGTAGCGTTATTTTGGGCATTTGCGACGGATGTTACTGAACCAGCCTCGGCTAAACGTGGTTTTCCTTTAGTTGTAGCGCTAGGGCAAATTGGTGGCATAATTTGTCCATTTAGCGTTGGCGGGTTGCCATATCGTTTAGGTTATAAAACAGATGCGTTATCGCTTATGTTGCTAGGGCTGCTAATTTTATGCATTATACCATTAGTAAAATATTTTTTAAAAATTACCCCCAAATATTTATTAGCGTCATTCACAAGCCAGAATAACTTTACGCTGTTACAAGCCAAACCAGACTTTCTTCAAGGCTTAAAATTAATCATAACGCATAAATATTTACTGGGTATTGTATTTGTAAACTTCTCGTATGATTTAATTGTAACTATATTTGATTTTAATTTTAAAGTTGCTGCGGCTACGCAATATACTGGAGTGGCGTTAAGTCACTTTTTAAGCATCTATGGTTCCAGTGTAAATATATTGTCATTATTATTTTTGCTGTTGGGAATTAGCAATATTACCCGTTATTTGGGGGTCGGCATGGCGTTGGCTACGATGCCAGTATTAATCGGTTTAGCTTTATTTAGTTTTATTACGATAAATTCTTTGACTTTTTTATTTATGTTAGTGGTCATCTCAAAGGCTATTAATTATGCTCTAAGTGAACCTGCTATTAAGCAATTATATATTCCAACTACTAGTGCCGTTCGTTTTAAAGCTCAAGCTTGGATCGAGACTTTTGGTTCTAGAGCCTCTAAAGGTGCCGGTTCAATGTTTAATATGCTTCTTAAGCCATTACAAATGAACATGGGTGAAATAGCCGGCAGGGCGCATTATATTTTTATCTGTGCTGGCTTAGGGTTTCCAGTAATTATATTATGGTTTATAACCGCTTTATATTTAACTAAAACATTCGCCCAAGCGGTAAAGGACAAAAAAATAATATGTTAAAAAAGATATTTTTGTGTTGTGTATTTGCTGGTTATCTCGAGGCTTGCGAATTAAATCCAGATTTAATATATTTTGCTCCTGCGCAACAGCAAGATCGCGCGTTATTGACCGAATTAGCCATAGATTCTACTGATGTACATAATAAACGCCTGGCACCTAAATTTGTGGCGCGGCTGATATTTACTATTACTAGCGAGCAAATAGCTGCTGGCTTAGTAGAAAAAATTCTGCAGCCAAATTGTGCCGAAATTTTAGGCTTTTATGCGCTTAGAACTAATCCGCAGGATCATGCGCAACAAAAAATCGAGCTTAGATTACTGTTTGTAAACCCTGGTTATATAAAACACGGTTTGGGTAGCAAGCTATTCCAGCGAGCGCAGGCACATAGCCAAGCTTTAGGCTACAAAAATTTGTACTGGATTAGCGATCCCGATGCCCAGGATTTTTATCGTAAGCAGGGTGCAATCCAGACCGGAAAAGGCTTCAATCTACTTAATTTTTTTTCCCCAGTAGTGCTGTTTTCCAAGCCTATAAGCTAATTTTGCTGTGGCTACACCTAGGAACTTTACGTTGTTATCTATGTCCACAAGTATATTGAAAAGGTTAAATCAAGGGGTACAGAATGTCAGGTGCAAGTTCAGCCGGCGAAAAAAAACGGCAAGCAAATAGAATTTTAGCATTACAAGATGGGCTACAAAAAGTTAGGAAGCAGCTCAAGGAGCATGAGCGCCTGTACGCATTGCTAAGCGAATCAGATATGCCATCCATAATTACCAAGGTGTGTCAGAATGTAAAGCTTGAAGCTAGTGAAAAAGAAATAGTGGGTTGCTATGCTGCTTGGAATGGTACCGTTAAGTACGTAATAGACTCTTATTATAAGATTGCAGATAGCAAAACTTACGATACAAAAAAAACTGAAATTACAGCTTCATTTTCGAGTTTAGAGGCAGCAAAATTAAATTACATGTCGCTTATGCAGGCAGATATTATCATCTTGCAGGATTTAGAGCTGTTGTTAGAAGCCCAATTATCGCCTGATAATTATGCTGACTCGCAAGAATTATTGTACAGACTTATAGTAGATATTAAAAAATACGATGAAATTCGCAAGGATAAAACCAAAACGAAAATTAATATTCAAGCTGCAGATTTATATAGAATATGTAACAAAATATATATTGATCTACTTGATTTGGCGGATGAGTTAGAAAAAACATTTGCTTCTAGGGCTAAGAATAGCGTTTATGGTAACAAAACCGACTTTGAAGAATTCAAGGAGCTCAATGATAAAACTAATTCCATGTTATCTGAATTGCTGCGTAATTCTCCCAATGATCCAGAAGTTATGCTATTCATTCTTGAAAAAGAAAATTTTTACGAAGAACAACAGCGCGTGTTACTCCCATTATTGAGAGCTTTATTGTCAATTAAAACAGAAAAAGAAAAATATAAGTTTATGCTTAATTATCTTACATTTTCTGGAGAGATGATTCTTGAAAATCGCGAACTATTTGACAAGGTTGCTAAAAAATTAAAGTCTGTAAAATTAAAGTCTGTAGCAGATAACGTTACACCTGAGAAAAAATTAGTTGCAACAAAAGATAATATAAAACCCAAATTCAAAAAACTCAAAGAAGATGTGCCGCCAGTAGTCACGGCTGCCTCTGTTGATACTTTGACTGAGGCTGCAGCGTCAGCTTCTGCTTCATCTCCAACAATAATTATAAATAAAAAATCTATTGAAGATAAAGAAAGAGAGCTAGCAGAAAAACAAGCAAGAGAAGAAAAAAAAGCAGCATTACAAAAAGAACGCCTTGCGATACGCGAAGCAAACAGGAAACAAAGATGGGCGGATCGGGTTGCTGCTTTGCGAGAGTCAATGTCAGAATCGAGTGCAGCAGCTAATCAAGATGAAGAGTTTTTTCTTAGAGAAGAGATAATTTGTGAGCCGCACATGCTTTTAAAACTACAAGACTTATTTGCTTATACTACCAAGTCTGTTAATTATGATGATGCGGTGTCATTGATCGAAAGATTGGGTGGAAAAGTTAAAGATGATGCTGGTGGTTCTCATCAGACGATAATATTTGAAGATTGCGTATGTTATGCTGCAGCTGCATCTTCCTCTGTTGTTAAAAAAACTATAAAAGCGGGGTTCTGTAAGCCACATGGTAAAAAAGGTTCTGACCTTGTTGGAAATGATCTTGCGTTATTACGTGAAGCTATTCGTAAAGTAATCGATCCTAAAATATATGCACAGTATGTGGATCCGGCCCCAGCTGCTGTGAGTACTAGCAAACTTCGGTAAGCAAGAGACGCAATTTATATTGCAATTACACCTGTCAACTTTATTCTGCTATGTACAATCCCAATAGCCCAGTAGTAATTGACAAGTCTAACTAACATCTGTATGATGGCAATTCAACTGACAAAGAACAGGGGGATTGCTGAATGTTTGATTTTAATCTTAAAAATAAAGCCAAGGGCTATGTACCGTACGCGGTAATAATGTACTTATTATGTGGTGGTTCTGGGATGCCAGAATTGTCAGATTTAGACTTAGCAACTAGCGGCTATGTGATGGAACAAGCCGACCAAGTAGCGCCAGAAGGCGGTCTTAAGGGTATGTACAACAAGTTATTGAACAATAAACAGCCAGATAATAGATTGCCAGGCAAAACCAGTTTTAGCGGTCCAGAGCTGCCAAAACAACCTAAAGACAGCCCGGTTTCTGATTTAGTACGTAAATTGCTGCAGTTTCCAAGCAATTTACCTGGTAGTAGTAACAACTACGGCTATTAATTATCAAGCCGAGATAGTTTGAAAGCGTGGCTCCTTATGGAACATTTCGACTATCTCTTCGATAATTTGGTCGATCACGCTGCCAGTTAGTTCTTCAGTAATTAAATCATCCGCTTGTTTGGTCTTGTTGAGGCGATCTTCCACTACCTTGGCTGCTGAGCCGCCAGGGTAGAGCGCCGCCAGCACGCGCCTGGCATTCGCCGCGCCAATCCGTGTATATAAGCCATTACGAATCTTGGCGTCAACACTGGTGGTATTAAAGGCCCACAGTTCGATCGGGCCAATGGTGCTGGTTATAAGCTGCGTATTGCTGCCCTCTTTGGTGGCAAATAGGGCTAACATGGTTGCACCGCCAGCTCTTGGGCCATGCACGCGTAGTTCTAAAGCTAGTTTGGCAGTTTCTGATAGACCAAACACAGTGGTAGAACGTTCGATCGCTTGTTTGGGGCCTGCATCCATAATAAATATTGAGGTAGCAAATTCAACCATAGTTGGATCAAAGTCTTCCAAAGATTGGGAAAGTAATGCCACGTGTACGTTCCATTTACGACCTTCACGCATATCTACCAATACTTGATCGCGTACGGCTTTAGCTTTACTGGTGCGGTGAAATTCGTCATATACAATTCGTTTTGGATCTTCCTGAATTTCTTTAATCCGTTTTAAATGATAGTCTTTGTATAATATGGGTATATGCGTAATACTAGATTCAACTAAATAGTAATGGCGTGCTAATACATACCGCGCCAACATGTACATGATTGCTGTTTGGCGATCGGCCGACTCGCCACCAGTTTTAGCTACTTCATCTAAGTCTAAAGATATTACCCGTGCTTCGCCTAAATCAAAAGTAGTGATATTAGATAAAATTGGGTATTCACGCACCGCATTAGAAATCATCCGTCCAAACGCCGCAATAATAGTTTCACCAGTCGGAGCAATAATGGTGCCGTATAGATCTTCCACTGACTTCGAGCGCGCAATCGCGGCTGCATCAGCTAATAATGGCATAGCATAACGCTGTGCTACATGTGCGCTTAATACGTCACCGGCTGAAAATAGCGCATCGGTAACTTCCCACCATGAGGTATGTGTATCAACTTTAATATTAAGTTCAGCTAATTTAGCATCAAGCTCAGGGTTTAAGCCAACAGTGTAGGGGTTAGGATTACCGCCATCCATCATATGTTTGTATAATTCATCGATAATCAGACCGCACATGTCAGCAATACCGTCATACGTATTTGTTTCGCCAACTGGGGTTGCGAGCAACGTCAAAAAGTTTACTAAAAACGCACGATCTTGTGGTGAAGGTGAGCGGCTGCCAAGCTGCGTATCAAACGGGTTAATCGCCATATCTTTGGTCATACGTAAGCGATGATAAGCAACTTGGTGTTGCTTGTCTTTTGGCAACGCGTCCTTTAGTAGCGAGATCAAACCGCTACTCGAAGGGCCAATATCAATAATTGATATGCGCGGTAATCTGGGTATACCGGCTGATAAACATAAAGCTAAATTTATCGAATTAGATAATACTGATTTACCAGAACCAGGTCGCGCAAAAATTAAATCGATCCAAGTAGTTTGCAAAGTGGAGCCTGGTTGGTAGGGCCATGGCTTGCCATCTGGCGAACGAAATAATACTGCGCCGGTATTCCACGGTGAAGCCGGTCTGGTTAATGGAAACATATACGTTACATCTGATAATGGTGCAACCGCAGTCTTGGCGACATTTTGCGTATTTAAGCCCAAAGCACTAGAGATTACCCCTTGATAGGCATCGCCAGAAACTTCGGAGGTTTCGATAAAGCCCCAGCCTTGTATAGCCTTAGATAATTCTGAAACGCGAGTTTTTAGTAATTTATCATCAGTATAATTGGCCCAGGTGGTTGCGGTGACACGTAGCGCTACTATTGCTTCGTCAGTATTATTTTTAATATTTTTTAATAACTCATTGGCACCGTTGAGTAATTTATTATCGTTCGAGGCAAAACTTAAAATCGCCGATAACATTGGTTTCATACCCATGGCGCGCATACCATCACTTTCAATTAAAAATGAAATCCGCCATGGTACATTCGAAGTTGAGATACGTTTAAATAATTGCACAAACGGTTGAATTTCTTGCGGGAATAAATCAATGAATACCGAACCAAAAATGCGATCACCAATCCGCGCGGTACGTAAATCGATATTTTCACCATCACGCGGAATTAACTGCGCTGGTAATGGAGGCCATAAAATATTTGACACGTCATCTTTAAAGTTTACTGTTTCACGTACCGGAATTTTATCGCCTGGCAAACAAGCACGCCAATTAATGTCAGTGAATTCTGGATCGACGCTGCTACGAATGGCGTGACAAGCTTCATGTATATCTAAAATAGTACAACGCAAACCTAATTCGTTAAGATCAGACAGAGTAGATTTAACATAAGTGTTATGCGTATCACGCATTTCTGGTAAACCAGCAATTATATTTTGTGCATTACCAACCGGCGGCAATTTAGCCGCTTTAGTCTTTTCCATCTTGCCTTTTACAGCTTGATCAAACAAAGTCTTACTTAAACAAGAAGGCCTGGTCCAAAGTACAAAATACATATATTCAGATGCGCAATACTTGGCTAAAAAATCTATGCGTTCGGAAAATAAGTCGTCTAAGTTTAGAGATAGGCGCTTAGCTGTATCACGTGCTGGCTCTAGAATATTACTCAGATCTAGTTTAATTGGATCTTTATCATGACAGAAATACATTTGTAAGGCATGGCCAGTTCTGGACAGTGCGGTTTGTAAAGATAAAGTCACACCCTTGTGAATTTTATCAAATTCTTCTGGGCCAACCAAAAAAGTGGCGCCGTGGCAACGTATGATCGAAACTAACGAGCCATCACGTGCGACTAAAGTTTGTCGATCATTAGCTGATTCTAGCAAGCAATAAGTTTCCGCAAGCTGGCCTAACGAGCCATCAACCCATGCAATTAATCCGGCAATTATATCTAATACTGGATCTAGTAAAGCTGCCATGTGCGTCCCTCACAATGGAATTTGATCAAATACCGTAGATTTCCAATACAGTATCTCCTGCGTAAAACATCTGCGATCTGGCAACAACCGTAATTGTGCCATGATTGGGTGCTTAAGCTGATCTGCAGTAAGGCTACAATCAATTAATGCTTGGCCAAAAATATATGGGTTGCTACTTTTAGGGCCGAATATTTCATTGACCGTGTTCTCGCGATCTTTAAGACTTAAATATACAGTTTGCAATTTACCTTTATAGGGCGCATCGCGCAACATACTGGTAAACAACACGCGGCAAAAGTGATTTAGATCTGCCTGCGAAATCTCTGGTAGATAGACTAAACTGCCACCCCAGGCATTGTCATGTCCAATACCATCTAGAAATAAACATTGTGCGCAAAATACACAGGCAGTAGCTAAGTTGGCGTCTTTGCTTTGCCCAGGACTATAGTCGTTATTAATATTAACTACTACTTGATATTTATCCGAGATAAAGCCGCAATACTTACAGGTGTTTTGATCTCTAGCAAGAATTCGCTGCTCAATTTTCACAAATTCTTTATTACTTCTACGCGCTTTAAAGCGCGGCCAGTTGCCGCGCTGCGCAATCAAAGATATGGGCAATACCACAATTACTCCAGCCCTTCAGCCTTCCCTTTACCAGCGCTAACTGTACCGCCAGAACCGAATACTGTAGAACCAGCACTAGTCATAATCGATGGTAGGAATAAAAGTCCAGCACCAACGCCTAAATAAACAATTGGCTTGCTTAATGGTACTTGTTGTGGATTATCCTTGTGCGCTTTAAATTGTACGATCCCAGCAAGACAAAAACCTATGCCTGAAATATATGCAACTATGATTAATAAGCCGCTGAGAGATTTAATTTGTGCAGTTAAACCTTCGGTAATAGTTTTCAAATCACCGCCACCGCCAGCTAGTGCTAGGTCACTCCATAACAATAAGCTTACTAATGCCGCAAAGCCGCCGATTACCTTCAGGTTTTGCGTTAATTTTTGATTCGTGTACATTTTTCCCCCTAACGTTACAATTAATTAGCCAGTTCCAACAATAGTATTATGGACTGCATTTACTAATGGTAGGAAATTGATCGCCAATAGTCCACCCACGATATGTATCACACCCTTACTTATACTACCTGGTTGTGTACCTGGCTGTCCAGATTCAGCGACTATGAACCAACCACGCATAAAAGCTAAGAAGCCGATGAACTGCATGTACAATACTATAGTATCAATTAATGCTGCCCACTGGCCTTCAACTGATACTGGCGCATAGCCTAAAATCTGATCGGAAGCTTTACCCATGTTTTGCAAGTTAACAGAGTAGCTGTTACCGCTATTACTGAATATTGAATCCACATTAGAACCAAATAAAGTGTTTGATAACACATCAGTACTGCTAGGAATATAAATTAAAACTGTACCAACAAAAATATATACTAAGGGCCCAGCAATTTCCCCCGGCTTGGAAGCTTGGGTTAGGGGCATAGCAAACGCTTTTAACATCAAAAAGCCGCGCAATAAAAATAAAATACCCGATAGAAAAGAAGCGGTTAATAACAGCACCATCATTGGGTTAAGAATTTTTCTTAAATTCTGCATAATGTCGGTAACATCTAGCTCCGTCAAAGACGCAAAAGCCAGCGAAGGCGCGATCAAAATGCTTAATGTAAGTAGTTTTCTAAACATAATTTTACCTAAATGTAATGCCAGAACTAGTTCTGACTAAGCCATTAGCGGCATCAATTACTGCAATGGTGCCATAATCACCAACTTTATCACCTTCAGTTACAGTGATAATTTGTCCACTAGCTGATTTTAGCCAAGCACGACCAGGTATAATCGCGTGTACACTATAATCTGGAGTGCTGTCTTTTAGAGCGCTAGGTTTGCTTTTATTCGATAGTTTTACCGAACTAGTGCTAGTTAGATCTACATCTTCATCGGTCATAATTTTTTTAACGTTATTTAAATCTTGTGCTAGGCCGTCTACAGTTTCAGTTAAACCTAAAACGCGATTGTCCATAGCGCTTATCGATTTATTTAATTGTTCTAATGTACTTGCTAAACCAGTAATAGTTGTTTCAAGTTGTTTAATTTGATTTACGTTTAAAGTCATTTCTTCAGAGATACTGTCTAAAGTGGCGTTAATTTCATCTGGAATTACCGCTTTAGTCTCAGCAGGTTTTTGTAAATCTTTTTGTATTTGCGCAAAAGATTTACTATCTGGTAATGCTTCTGCCAGCTTGTCTTTGGTTGAGGGTCCAGCTATTGGCATAGTTGTATCGCTAGCAGGTTGATTAAAATCTACTGGAGCAACTTCGGCGTTGTTGACAGGTGTATCTAGTGTTGTTGGTGCGGCGGCGGTAGAATTTGTGGTATCAGTGGTAATTGGTGGAGCAGCAGTAGTGTCGGCAGCCTCTTTTGCTGCCTTACTATGCAGAAACACATACCCAAAATAAGCACTACCAATTACTACTGCACCGATGGAGATCATTCTGATTAAACCAGCATAACCAGGACCAGACTTCTTCATCGGGGCTGAACTAGTAGAGCTGCTGCCGCTTTGTGGAGCAGCTTTTAGATCGTCATCTTCGATGAAGTCGAATTCATCAGCAAAATCTTCGTCTACTTTATCAAAATCGTCTGTCATTATTGTTTACTCCCGGTCCCGGTGGTTGTGGTTGTTTGGGCTACGGCTTGTTGCGCTTTAAGTATGGTACTGATTAATGCTGCGGTCTGGTCACTGGATAAATTAGCTCCTGTAGGCGCAGCTGGCGCTTGTGCAGTAGTAGTAGCAGGTGCAGCGGTCGTAGGAGTATAAAACGTTGGTGCGGAACCATAGGTTAGATCCGCAGTAATTAATATGCCAATGCCTGTACCTTGATCAATTGTCATGGTAATTGGTCGATCAAAGTTTTTCGCTACTACTTCGCTCCATTTAGTGCCAATTGCCCCTAGACCTTCGAATAATTGTTGTCTGCCAGTTAATGGTGGACTAGTCGTAGTGGTAGTAGAACCAGCCGCTCCCTGGCTAGTAGTAGAGGTTTGACCAGCATTAGCTACCGCAGATGCATAACCTTGCACAAATGAAGAAGCAAATAACGAACCCCAGCGCATTAAATAATGGTGATCAACATCGCTAGCAAGCGCGGTTCTGGCTGTATCTGGATCAATTGCTACGGCGCTTATACCCATGCTATTTGCTTCGCCAGGCATATTGATCGCGGTAAAATTCAATGCCACTTTTTCAGCTTCGGTTTTGACCTGCATTTTACCCATTAATTTTGAGCCTTTTAGCGAACCAGAAACTATAGTCGCCATAATTGGACCATCTTCATCTGAGTTTACGGCTGTATCTAACACCGCAAATAATATTGATCCGGCTTTAAGAATAATTTTCGGTGCTTCTTGATTAGCCGCCGTGCCAGCTGATCCCATCGTACCGCCAGCTGCTGAGCCGCCGCCTGCAGTAGCATCTTTTTCTTTCTTCGTTGCCCACTCACCAGCTACCATTGCTTGTTGTGGAATATCATTCCAAGTTTGCATGACAGCAGTTTTTTGTGCTTCCATCGCGGCCATAAGTTCTTGCATCTTAGCTTGACGTTGTTGTCCAAATGCCGCTAATTGTTGAGCTTCTTGTTGTGCAGCTAAACGTTGTGCAGCATCGTCTTTAGCTTTTTGTTGCGCGAGTAACGACGCTGCATCACTGCCCTTATTATCTAAACCAGCCATAGCTTTGGCTATGTCACCAGAATTAAAACCAGCCTTAGCCAAGGCTGGCAGAATTTCTGCATTACTAAATCCAGCTTTATTTAACGCTGAAGCAATATCACTAGCGCTCACGCCGTTAGCTTTTAATGCACTAGCGATGTCTTCGGCGCTAGCACCAGATGCTCTAAGTGCCGCGGCAATTTCCGCTGGATCAGAGCCGGCAGCTTTAAGTGCCGCGGCGATTTCAGAGGGGCTAGCACCAGCGGCTTTTAAACCTACAGCTATATCTGCGGCACTGTAGCCAGCAGATTTCATAGCACCAGCAATTTCTGCATTGCTAGCACCAGCCGCTTTTAAAGCTGCAGCTAGTTCAGCAGGGCTAACGCCAGCTGCTTTAAGTCCGGCAGCAATATCTGCAGTGCTGACACCAGCAGCTTTCATCGCTGCGGCGATATCGTTAGTACTAATGCCTGCGGCCTTCATAGCGGTGGCGATTTCCGCAGGACTAGCGCCGGCAGCTTTCAAAGCTGCGGCCAGTTCCGCAGGAGTAGCGCCAGCCGACTTTAATGCGGTGGCAATATCATTACTAGTAAAACCAGCACCTTTTAAAGCGCTAGCAATGTTACTCATAGTACAGCCTTTTTCTTTTAGCGTGGCAGCAATCTTTGCTGCATCCGCACCTTGATCTTTTAATTTTTTTGCATCATCGGCAGTACAGCCTTTAGCATTCGGATTACTGGCACAATTGTTCATAGCTAATAATGCAGCAGCAATTTCATCCGGTGAAAATAATGCTGCAATTGCTGCGGCACTACAACCGTAAGATTTTAATTCGAGAATAATTTTTGTAGTGTCCATGCCTTGTTGTTTTAATTGTGCGACTGTGGATTTAGAACATTTACCACCAGAATCACCAGCGACGGCTGAAAGTTGTTTATCAAAATCCTTATCATCGTAACCTTCGGCGTTACCAGTTAAAGTAGGGATGAAAGTAGTACCTTTTTTAGCTGCTTCTTCAGCGCCACGCTTATTGGCTTGATCTTGTAGTTCTTTGTATTTACGACTGACCTGTTCACCAGGCGTAGACTTAACCTGATTTGGCACTTGAGTAGTCTTGGATACTCTTTCCGGGGCATCAGAAGTGTGTACTGATTCAGTCTGTGAAATAGCTATTACGACACCAAAGATCAAGACACCAACCACCAGGAGTACCATGGTTCTAGTTTTAGTGTTGCCTAGCAGGTTAGCTATGCGATTAGCCATACTATAATCCTGTTAATTCTATTTTTATCGTTTTGCCATTTTTAGAGGCCAATATTAATGGTGTTTGCATCAGCTCATATACTCTTGTTCCGTCTGGGCTTGACACACTAGCGCTCCAGGCCGGAGAAAGCAAGGTTAGTTTGGTTCTAAATAATAGTCGCCCATTAAATGCCCAAGCTCGCCCATATTCTTTTGCTACATTTAATTCTATACTGCCAGCAGGCGGTACGCCATCTAATGCGCCCAAAAGCGACATGGATGCACCGTGCGGTGGCATAATATTATCCATCATCGGTGCTTCGGCATTGGGGCCATTACCAGGTACTTGCAGATCGATACGATAATCTACGTCTTTTTGACCTGTCACTAGTGAAATCATTATTGGTGTTTCAAGTTTAGCTAATCTAACGCCCATGTTGCCATTAATATGTTCTTTAGTGCTCTGAATGAACAAAGTATTAGTTTTATTATCCCATTTAATATTAAACCCATTTGGATTGCCCAAACTATAATCTGAAACTGGCCATGGTTGTCCAGTGCTATCAACAAAAACTATCGAAGTGACAAATCCAGTTGCTAAACGAATAATTGGCGGCGTAGCACCAGGTGACAAATCAACAGTCAAGGTTGAAGAAATAGGCATTGGTGGCGGAGTGGGGGTGGTATGTACCGCTATTTGTGATTTATCTAATTCTTTATGTAACTCTTGAATTTGCTCTGGTTTCAAGGGGAAAGTTTTATTCAATAGTTCTTTAAAGGCCTCATCGCGCATGGTTATTGGTTTAGCTGCAACTGGCATTGCGGTTTGTCCCTGACTTTGATCTTGTCCTATGCCTTGAGCTTTTAATTGTTCATCCAACTGGGCTTGCATGGCTGGTGATAATTGCACGTCCTTAAGACTTAAGTTTTGTGATGGCTTGGTGCCGCGTAATACATCGTACACATCAGCGTAAGCAGGTGTTGCAATCGGTGTGATTACCAATAAAACAATAGCCAGGTTATTTTTTAGCATTATGATTCCCCATGTAGATCACTATCTACAACTTGCGCTATGCCGATACCTTTTGGTGCCTGGTCAGTTGGTACGCGAGTGACTAATAAGCTCACTGCAATTTCTTTTTGCGTGCTAGAGGTACTAGCACCTTGATAGGTAATTAGTAGTGGAACTTGAATTCTCCAAGTGTAAACATCTCGTAAAGGTCCTTCTTGTAATATTACTGCAGTACCAGTCGCAACTGCAGAGACTATTAGTTTGTCTTTAATAATTTTATTTAAACTATTGCTCGCTTTCAATGAGGCCATAAAGTCTTGATAGCCAGCAGCAGTAAAATATTCTTTGGCTGAATCAATATTATCTTGGTAATGGTAGAAATCAATAGTATAAATACTAGTGGCGGCTTGGGTAATCCATTTTATTAGCGAAGAGGGGGTTACGTTCGGTTCGCTTAGTGGAAATACTTCGGTAGTATTACCGGCTGGGTCATCTATATAATAGGTTTCATCGGGGCGAGTTTTGTGTACTATAACTATGCAGATTATACTGAGCACTACTAAGTAGGTAAAAAAATTACTAGCCAGCAGCGCGCTCTGCACCGCCGGTGACGGGATTTTTGATGTAGCACCAGTCTCTTGATTCATGATTGTCAGTCAGTAAATTTCCTAAACTACGGATATTATAGAGTGAAATTAGTGTAACAGCAACATTTGCTATAATAGGTTGGCCTAGGTGTTTAATATTTTCTCATATAGTGTAGGAATTAGTGAATGGTCATGAAAGCAGCCGAGTTGATTGCATTACGTAATGAGTTTTATGCGCGTAGCTTCGACCAAATTAAAAAAGTTGTGACCATGCTGATAGTGATCTGCAGTATGCTAATAGGTTTTAGTATCTATCAAACTGCTGCGGTTAAATTATTTCCCAAATATATTCCGACCACTCCAGATGGTAGATTGATCATTTCGCCGAGCATGTCGGAAAATCATTTATTACTAAGTAAACAAACAATATCACCTACTACTGGAATAATTGAAGGTATGCCACCGCCAGTAGTGCCATATGCTGATTTACAGGCCGATGGTGAAAACGCGTTAATTCTGTATTGGGCAAAGTTAGCGGTAGAAGATATGTTTGATTATGACTATATTCACTATCGCAGTGTCATTGAGCGCGCGCGTAAATATTTTACTGCACCAGGGCATGAAAAATTTATTCAAGCCTTAATTGATTCAAAAAATTTAGAAACGGTCAAAGCGCGTAGTGCGGTTGTCATTCCAGAGGTAGTAGGTAAAGTTAAATTAGTTAGTACTGAATTATATCTTAATCATTTTTCGTGGGATATCGAGGTGAATATTAGGCTTACTTATCAAAGTGCGGCTGATCCTAAACCGATAGTACAGAATTTGTTAGCAAAATTGTCAATTGCTAGAATATCAACTTTAGTTTCACCGTTTTATGGTTTAGCTATATATCAACTTAATTTCGAACAATTGTTCGATCAAGAGAGTACTTAATATGTCGCAAGCTGTGCCAGAACCAATGTACACTATTAAACATAGATTGCGTTATAAACTCGATTACAAAAACTTAATCAATTTATTGTTGTTCGGCTTAATGATTTTAATTGGTATGCTCTGGATGTTTATTTTTGTGCAATTAGGTACGCGCGTAAAGCCAATACACTTTAAGTTAAATCAAAGTTTACAAATCATCGAACCGGTACCGCTAGATCAAGAAGGCATATCCAAACCAGCATTATTAAATTGGGTAAATGAAGCTTTAACCAAATCTTTTAG
>JACCDN011193609.1_pt1 | contig 15195 bp, 15 predicted proteins | sample 7441691 | NCBI WGS metagenome assembly JACCDN01 (sample SAMN15323439, study PRJNA562643) | freshwater metagenome | isolation source: river surface water | place: USA:Blue River Watershed | collected 2017-08-16
GTAAATGTCGCAACAGCATCCTGTACCGCCTTCACAACGCGAGGCGCTGAGTTTCCAACGGTGACCACACCGATACCTGCGCCAAGGTCGATGATTCGATTTCCGTCGATATCTTCAATAATTGCATCTTGTGCGCGTGAAACAATCACGGGCATCGCAGTTCCTAGTCCCCCAGAAACAGCCTCTTTACGTCGCTGCATAGCTGCAGTTGATTTAGGCCCTGGAATTTCAGTGGCCAAGTGGCGTGATTGTGGGAGAGGATCCTTTGATGTCATGGCTCAATTCTAAGGCCATCATTTCTGAGTGCGAGCCCAACCATGGCTTGCTACAAGTTAGGCTTGCCACATGAGTGAACTTCGCAAATCGGCACCTTTGCTAGATGCCTATCTCTCTTACTTTGAGAGCGCTCGAACTCCTTTCACTATTCCGGGGCATAAGCAGAAGACATCAGCGCTCGATGCTGGGCTTGGAGCTGTCGTTGATTCGGATACGCCTCTCTACGGTGGTCTCGATGAAATCAAATTAACCAATCAGACTCTCAGAGCAGCAGAGGGCTTGGCAGCAAAGTTATGGGGCGCCGATTACGCACGCTTTTCTACAGGTGGATCTACGCATGCAAACCAAGCAATCATCTTCGCTCTAGGAAAGCCCGGAGATAAAGTCGCTGTTTCTCGCACTGCACATCGATCTGTTCTTAGCGCTCTTGTTCTCGCAGGGTTAGAGCCAATCTGGATGTCGCCTGAGATTGATGTCGCAACCGGAGTGCCTATTGGTATCGGAATTGCCGAACTCAATAAAGCGCTCACCGAAAATCCAATTGCTGTACTTCTGACAGAGCCTGGCTATCTCGGAACAATCTCTGATTTACCTGCACTCATCGAAGCTGCTCATGCGAAGAAAGTTCCTGTCATTCTCGATGCAGCATGGGGTGGTCACTTTGGTTTTCATCCCGAGCTGCCACGACACGCAATACAACTTGGCGCAGATGCTTTAATCACAAGCACCCATAAGGCACTTCCTGGATATAGCGCCTCTGCACTTCTTCTTGCTCGGACAGAATTCTTAAGTGCTGAAAGACTTGAACAAAGTTTTGAAACAACTCATACAACTTCACCTGCAGGCGCCCCACTTGCCTCTATTGATGGAGTTCGTGCACTTCTACAGACCCGAGGCGAAGAGTTAATCGGCGCACTCCTTGAGAATATTCATGCATTTAAAGAGAACGTCCAAGCAGAGTTTGCGCTTCCAATATTCCTTTATCCAAATGATTTTCCGGCAGGTCGCTTTGATCCCACGAAGATTGTCTTGCGAGTGCAACAACTCGGTGCATCAGGTGTTGAAATTGAAGAAGATCTACAGGCCGCTGGAATCCGCGTCGAGATGGCTGATCGAGACACCATTGTATTTCTGGGAACAATTGCTGATTCAAAGGAAGATTTCACGCATTTAGCTGATGTACTTATTCCGATTCTTAAGCGCCGCCAGGAACAACGCCGCGAAAGCGCAACGGCACTCAGCTGGTCAGTTACTCCGCAGAAGAAGATTTCGATGCGCGATGCATACTTTGCAAAGACCGAAATGGTTGATTCTGCATCGGCACTTGGTCGTGTGTCAGCTGATTTGATTGCACCGTATCCCCCAGGAGTTGCCGTTGTGGCACCGGGAGAAGTTCTAACTCAACAGATTATCGAGGGCCTTGCTTCATCTCGCGCAGCTGGTGTTCGCATCGCTTACGCAACTGATTCGACTCTTGCTCAGTATCGAGTTGTTTTAGAGAGTTAAAGAGGCTGGCGATACACCTTATGTTGTGCAGCTTGCGCTAGTGGTCTAATTGTTAGCGAATCAACGTTAAAGTGACTTGGAAGCATCACAGACCATCTAATTGCTTCTGCAACATCTTCTGCAACTAACGGCCTTGTAACACCTTCATAGACCTTGGCAGCTCTTTGGGTATCACCATCGAAACGTTGAACAGCGAACTCATCTGTCTTCACCATTCCTGGTGCAATCTCTGTGACTCGAATTGGTTGGCCATTGAGTTCGAGGCGAAGAGTTTCAGTTAAGGACGTTTCCGCAAACTTAGCTGCAACGTAACTTCCACCATTTTCGTAAGCTCGATGTCCTGCGGTAGAGGAAATCATCACGATATGTCCGCGTCCAAACTCCTGCATTAGTGGTGTCAGCGCCTTAACCATGCGGACAGAACCAACAACATTGACATCGTAAGTCTTCTTCCAAATCTCTGGATCAGAGTCATTGACCGAATCTGCATCGAAAGCTCCGCCTGCGCAATTAATAAGTACTGAAACAGGCTTACCCTGCAAGTGATTTGCGAGTGCATCAACATCTGCTTGAGAAGTTACATCCAGCTTAAAACCTTCAATCGCCGAATCTTCCTCTGCCAGCTCTGCTAGTCGATCTTCGCGACGAGCGGCGGCGATTACGTGATAACCATTCTTAGCCAATAAACGAGCTGTGGCAGCACCGATGCCGCTGCTTGCTCCAGTTATGACGGCATACTCGCGATTGCTCATAGGTAAAGAGTATCTCCCTCACCTAGAATGTTCGTATGAGCAACCAAGTAGAAACAATCATCCAAGTTCAACTCACCAACCGCAATAGAAAGACTGTCTTCTGGAGAGGCTTCCTAGCCGTTCCAGTGGTTGCATTCCTTGCATCATTTTCTCAGGGAAATGACGCCGCCTGGACCTCCGGATTAATAGTTCTACCCCTTGTACTCACCCTTCTCGTTAGAGGTGTGTACCCGAGTTATTTACTCTCCTTCAATCACTCCTTAATGGAACTAAATGCGCGCCTGTCATCGTACGTACTTCTTCTCACCGATGACTATCCATCAATTGAGCGCAATCCAAACGTTGCAGTTCTACTACCTGATACTGAAGGTGGCAAGAAGTTAAACCGTGGACTTCCTTTAATCAAATGGTTCTTAGCAATTCCTCTCGTCATCGTTGGTCTGGTTTACGCAGCTCTAGCACTGGTTTACACCTTCATCGCTTGGATCATTACCTGGTCGACCGGAAACTATCCAGCTTGGGCACTTAATGTCGTGCTCGGAACGGTGAAGTACTGGAACCGTATCTACGGTTACGCAATCATTCTTGTGACCGACGAATACCCTTCATTCTCTCTCTAGAATCTCTCCCATGAGTAGTGCAATACGCCCCGCACAAGCCAGCGATAAGGAAAGTTGGCTTGTGCTCTGGCAGGGTTATCTCGATTTTTATAAAACTGTCCTCACTTCCCAGCAGAGCGAACTCACTTGGTCACGAATCATGGACCCTGAATTCAATATGAATTGCGCGGTCGCAATTCAAGATGGTCGCGTAATTGGCTTTACTACCTATAACTTACAGAATTCAACATGGTCGGAAAATGGCCACTGTTATTTGGAGGATCTCTTCGTCGATCCAGATTCTCGTGGCACGGGAGCCGGAAGAGCGCTTATTGATTACGTAAAAGAATTCGCTATCGCAAATAAATGTTCACGTCTTTACTGGAATACAGATGAAGATAACGCGACAGCGCGCAAGTTATATGACACTTACACTCTTGAATCTGGCAAGCGGCAATATCGAATTCCGCTTATTTAACCGACCTAATCATTCGCTGGTAGTACAGACCAGGTTTGCGTGTGCTTTCCTGGGGCTCTCCCATTCTTGCAAAACCGATATTTTCATACGCCGCGATGGCGCCAGAGTTATCAATCCAAACCCCTAGGCCTTGAACGCCCCAATTGCGTTCTTCAGAGAATGAATCTGCGAAAGTGAAGAGTGAGCGCAATATTCCACGCTGACGAAATTTCGGATTCACCCAACAGCTTCCTACCCAACACGTTGCACCAAAATCACCTTTGAGATTTTCCACGGTCATAAAGCCGCAGTCAGTACCATCAATGGCTGCCAGAAGACCAACATACTTTTGTGCTTTCTGGCGCCACTGCGCTTCTGAAAATTGGCTCTCGCTATCGTAATCTCCACCGAATGCACTCTCATCGTGGGCAAGGGCTGCAAGACGAATATCTCTATAGCGCGCCCAGTCATTCTCACTTAAGAGAATGAGATCGACGCTACTGCTTTTTAAAGAGTTTGCGTGGGTCAATTTTGGCGCCTTGAGCTTTTACCTTGTCGAGCATTCGGTCCGCCCAAGCAAATTCAAGTGCGAGAACGAGAAGTCCGAGAATTACGAGTGGCAAGGTAAAAGGTCCAGGCAGAACTACGAGCAAGAGTCCTACCGCGATCAGAGTAAATCCAATGACAGAGACAATTGTTCTTCGAATGGCTGTCGGCAACGATTTCCACGTTGCAGTAATCCTACTCCTCATCACTCTCGCTTCCCGTAATAGTTCCAGCATGCGCACGTGCAGCAGGATCCTTCTTTGACTTAATCAAACTTGCCACAGTCGACACTACAAGAATTGCAGCAATCACACCGAGTCCGATAGAGGTCGGAATCTTAGGAACTGAGTCGTACTGTTCGTGCAAGAAAGTCATTACCAACTTTACTCCGATAAACATCAGAATGACAGAAAGACCCAAGGAGAGGTAGATAAGTCTGTCTAGCAGCCCCTTTACGAGGAAGTAAAGTGCACGTAGACCCAGAAGTGCGAATGCGTTCGCTGCAAAGACCAGGAACGGCTCTGAAGTCACACCGAATGTCGCTGGAATTGAGTCGAGAGCAAAGAGAAGATCTGTTGATCCAATAGCAATCATGACCAAGAACATTGGAGTCGCATAGCGAATCCCATCAAGCTTGATAAACAATTTTGAACCATGGAAGTCATCGACCATGCGAATCTTTCCTCTGACGAATTTCACCATTGCATTGTCGTTTGGTTCTGGATCTTCATCCCAGTGCTTAAAGAGTCCAATACCAGTCCAGATGAGGATTGCTCCGAAAATAACAAATGTGAAGCTAAATGCAGCAAGAGCGGCGGCTCCGACCGCGATAAAAATTGCACGTAGTACAAGTGCGAGAATTACACCGATTAGAAGGACTCTCTGATGATAAATACTCGGTACCGCGAATTGAGCAAGAATAATCACGAATACAAAGAGGTTATCGACTGAGAGCGATTTTTCAACTAAGTAAGCTGCGAAGTATTCGGTACCAAAAATTGAGCCATAAACCTGCCAAACCCAAATTCCGAAGGCGATAGCTATACCTATATAGAAGAGAGACCAGCCCATCGCTTCTTTAAACATTACTTCGTGCGGCTTTGAACTTACAGTGAGTAGATCTACAACGATGAGAAGAAGAATTACAGCAACCGTTACTGACCAGATTGTTAATGAAACATCCATGAAGAAACACTCCTTGACTCGTATGTGATGAACGTGGTCAAGGTCTTCCTAACCGACGTTATCTCGGCCAGCGCCCCGGGTTTTTACACCGTATTGACGAGGTAGCTGTATCTAGGTACTCCCCTTAATTAGCGCTGAGGCTACTAGATTTAACTATTCTATTCAACATAAAGCATACTTTTGAGTATCAATTGAATCGCTCTATTATCGCCTTCTAGCTACTGGAGGAAATTGATGAGCAGCGTGGTCAACCACTGGATCAATGGGTCGGAATACGTCAGCAAATCAGGTAGAACATTTCCGGTTTACGACCCAGCGCTCGGAGTTGAAACCAAGAAAGTTGCACTCGCAAATCAAGAAGAGATTGCTCTAGCGATTAAAGCTGCCCGCGATGCATTTCCTGCTTGGCGCGATACATCTCTTGCTAAGCGCCAGCAAATCATCTTCTCCTTTCGCGAACTGCTCAACGCACGAAAAGGCGAGCTTGCCGAAATCATTACGAGTGAACACGGCAAAGTTTTATCTGATGCCCTCGGTGAAATTACACGTGGCCAGGAAGTTGTTGAATTCGCAGCAGGGATTCCCCATCTTCTTAAGGGTTATTACTCTGAAAATGTATCGACTGGTGTGGATGTTTACTCAACTCGTCAGCCACTTGGCGTCGTAGGAATCATCAGCCCATTTAACTTCCCCGCAATGGTTCCGATGTGGTTCTTCCCTATCGCAATTGCGTCAGGAAACACTGTAGTGATGAAGCCATCTGAGAAAGATCCATCTGCATCTATGTGGATTGCACAGCTCTGGAAAGATGCGGGTCTTCCTGACGGAGTCTTTAACGTACTTAATGGAGATAAAGAATCGGTTGATGGTTTGATTGAAAGCCCAGATGTTCAATCAATTTCATTCGTTGGCTCTACCCCAATTGCAAAGTACATCTACGAAAATTCTTCAAAGCATGGCAAGCGCGTTCAGGCGCTAGGCGGTGCAAAGAACCACATGCTCGTTCTGCCTGATGCTGATCTAGAACTCGTTGCAGACTCTGCAATCAATGCAGGCTTTGGAAGCGCCGGCGAGCGTTGCATGGCGATTTCGGTTGTTGTCGCTGTTGAACCAGTTGCAGATCAACTTATCGAAAAGATTGTCTCTCGCATGGGCAAGTTGGTCACCGGTGATGGCCGTCGTGGCTGCGATATGGGCCCACTTGTAACTCGCGAACACCGCGACAAGGTTGCTTCCTATATTGATATTGCTGAAAAAGATGGAGCGAAGGTCGTTGTCGACGGCCGTAACCCACAAGTAAATGGTGAAGCTGGCGGTTTCTGGCTTGGACCAACTCTTATCGACAAGGTTCCAACATCATCAAAGGTTTACACCGAGGAGATTTTTGGACCAGTTCTCTCTATCGTCCGTGTGAAGAGTTATGACGAAGGTGTTGCACTTATTAATGGTGGCGCATTTGGAAATGGAACTGCAATCTTCACCAACGATGGTGGAGCTGCTCGTCGTTTCCAAAATGAAGTTGAAGTTGGAATGATCGGAATAAACGTTCCAATTCCGGTTCCTGTTGCTTATTACTCATTTGGCGGGTGGAAGAACTCACTCTTCGGCGATACCAAGGCCCACGGCATGGAAGGTGTTCACTTCTTTACTCGCGGTAAGGCAATTACTTCACGTTGGTTAGATCCAAGTCACGGCGGAATCAATCTAGGTTTCCCACAGAACTAATTAGATATAAATATGACTACCCAATGGTTTTATAAGGATGGCGAGCTCGCATCTGGTGCTTGGAGCGCCCGTGTTGATGCATCTAATCCCCCTTCACAGCCATGGGCATATACCGGTATCCGAATCGGTGAAGTCAGTGCAGCGCAATCGCTAGAACTTTCTGCAGATAAGAATGAGCGCGTCATTTTTATTCTTGAAGGCCCAGAAGTCTTGGTGCAATATCAGAGCGAAAGTCTCGCTTCGGCAGAACAGAGCCTTCGCGGACGCACATCGGTATTTCATGGGGCAGCAGATGTTCTCTATCTTCCAATAAATACTTCTGCCACCATCACAGGAAATGCGCGAATTGCAGTTGGAGAATCACCAGCTAAGAATCAGAAAGCCGCAAAGTTCACTCGTAAAGAAGATGTGCCAGTTCAAATTCGTGGCGCCGGTCATGAGACCCGACAAGTTCATAACTTTGGAATGCCAGATTCTCTCGATGCAGATCGCTTAATTGTCTGCGAAGTAATTGTTCCTGCTGGCAATTGGTCGGGTGCGCCTTCGCACAAGCACGACCAATACATTCCAGGAAAAGAATCAAACCTGGAAGAGATTTACTACTTTGAATCAGCGGTGACCAGAAGTGCAAATGTCAGCAGTGAAACAAATCCATTTGGATACTTCCGAGGCTTTTCAGCAGATGATCGCGAATACGATGTTGCAGCCGAAATTCACTCTGGCGATATCGCTCTCGTTCCTTATGGCTGGCATGGCCCTGCAGCAGCTGGTCCTGGGTATGACCTTTACTTCTTTAATGTGATGGCAGGTCCAGACCCTGAGCGCGCATGGAATGCAACAGATCATCCCGACCATGCCTGGATTCGCGAGGCTTGGCAAAGCCAAGTCGCTGACCCAAGATTGCCCTACGGAGAATAGAGAGAGATCAAGATGGCAACGCGCAAAATGACTGTAAGCCAGGCAATCGTTGAATTCTTGGCGCACCAATACACAGTCGATGGCGATTATCGCGAACGTACTGTGCAAGGAATCTTTGGAATCTTTGGACATGGAAATGTTGCAGGTCTCGGTCAAGCGCTCAAACAATTCTCTGTTGATGAATCTTCTTTGATGCCTTACTACCAAGCACGTAACGAGCAAGCGATGGTCCACGAAGCAACAGCATTTGCACGTATCAAGCGACGTAGAGCAACCCTTGCATGTGCGGCATCCGTTGGTCCGGGTGCAACAAATATGCTCACCGGAGCTGCGGTTGCAACAACAAATAGACTGCCCGTTCTCCTCTTCCCATCAGATACCTTCGCAAATCGCGCATCTGATCCAGTTTTACAACAACTGGAAGCTCCACACGATGCATCGCTATCAGTCAACGATGCATTTAAGCCGCTCTCTCGATACTTTGATCGTGTTCAACGCCCAGAGCAACTCTTCTCTGCGCTCTTAGGTGCGATGCGCGTATTGACTGATCCTGTCGAAACCGGTGCTGTAACAATTGCACTCCCTGAAGATGTGCAGACTGAAGTAATTGAAGTTCCCGAAGAATTCCTGGCGGATCGTGAGTGGCATATCCGTCGCCCTCGCCCGGATGAAGGTTTAATCAAGGAAGTTGCTCGCCAAATTCGCGCAGCGAAGCGACCTATGATTATTGCTGGTGGTGGAGTCATTTATTCAGATGCGCACGATGTGCTTGATTCGTTCGTGAGCGCTACGGGTATTCCTGTGGCAACATCACAAGCCGGAGTCGGTTCGCTCAATTGGGATCACCCACAATGCCAAGGGGCAGTTGGGGCGACAGGTACAACTGGTGCAAACCGCTTAGCAAAAGATGCAGATCTCATTATCGGAATTGGCACTCGTTATAGCGACTTCACAACGGCAAGCCGATCTGCATTCCAGAATTCAGGCGTTAAATTCATCAATATTAATATCGCATCTTTTGATGCCTTTAAGCACGGTAGCGCTACCCCAGTTGTCGCCGATGCACGCGTTGCAATTGCTGAGCTACACGAAGAGCTAAAGGGCTACGGCGTTTCATCTGAATATGCGGCACTTGCTGCGCAACAGAAGAAGGAGTGGGATTCCACTGTAGATACTGCGTTTATTGATCAAAAGCGTGCGCTTCCAAGCCAGACAGAAATCATCCACGCTGTGCAATCTGCAACAGATGCTGATGACACCGTTATCTGTGCCGCAGGATCTCTGCCAGGTGACCTTCACAAGTTATGGCGCGTTCGCTCGCCACTTGGCTATCACGTCGAATATGCATTTAGCTGCATGGGTTATGAAATTGCAGGTGGAATCGGTGCCGCGCGTGCTGGTGCTACCCCAGTTGTCATGGTCGGAGATGGTTCATATCTGATGATGCATACCGAGATTGTCTCAGCAGTGGCCGAAGGAATTAAGTTCATTATCGTCCTTATTCAGAACCATGGCTATGCATCTATTGGTCATCTCTCCGAAACCATCGGTTCGGAAAGATTTGGAACTAAGTATCGCTTCCGCGATGAAAAGGGAAATAACTTTGAGAAGGGCGACATTTTGCCGGTAGATCTTGCTACAAATGCAGAAAGTCTTGGCATTGATGTAATACGTATTGATCAGAACGCAGATGCAATCGCAAATCTTCATCAGGCAGTCAAGAAGGCAAAGGCCTCTGAAAAAGCCACTTTGATTCATATCAATAGCGATCCACTTATTTACTCACCAAACGGTGAAGGTTGGTGGGATGTACCTATCGCACCAATTTCAACTCTAAAAAGTACTCAAGATGCATATAAGAACTACCAGGAAGCAATCAAGCTTCAACGTCCATTGCTCGGCAATGGTTCGAAAGATCGCGAATAAGGGAGAAAAATGACAGCACAGATCCGCGTAGGAACTGCTCCTGACTCTTGGGGAGTCTGGTTTCCAAATGAACCACATCAAGTCCCTTGGGATCGCTTTCTCGATGAAGCTGTAGAAGCCGGTTATCACTGGATTGAACTTGGACCTTATGGATATCTACCAACTGATCCAAAGCAGTTAGAAGATGAGCTTGGAAAGCGCAATCTCAAGATGACCGCTGGAACCGTCTTTACCGGTTTCCATAAGGAAGATGAGAGCCAATGGCAGCGTGCATGGGATCAAGCACTTGCTGTTGCAACTCTTGTTTCAAAACTCGGCGTTGAACATCTCGTTGTTATTCCTGATCTGTGGCGTGATGACAAGACAGGACAAGCTCGTGAATCTCGCACACTGACTAATGAACAGTGGAAGCGCCTTGCAGCTGGCCACGACAAGCTTGGAAAGGCACTTCTAGAAGAGTTTGGAATCCATCAGCAATTCCACTCACATGCCGACAGCCATATTGGTACTTATCAAGAGGTCGAACGTTTGCTTCAAGAGACAGATAAGAAGTACACAAATCTCTGTCTCGATACCGGTCACTTTGCATATTACCTAGGTGACAATCTCAAGATGATGAACGCTTACCCAGAGCGCATCGGTTACCTTCACTTGAAGCAAGTACATCCAGATATCTTGGCTGATACTTTGAAGAATGATCTTCCATTCGTGGATGCAGTTTCAAAGGGCGTTATGACAGAACCTGGCTTCGAAGGTGTTCCAAAGTTTGCACCGATTATCGAGCGTGCTCTGGAAATTAATCCTGAGATTTTTGCAATCATCGAGCAAGATATGTATGGCTGCCCAGTAGATATGCCATTCCCAATTGCTCAGCGCACCCGCGAACACATTTTGGCTGCGACTCGCGCAGCACGAGTTAAGTAAAGGCGACGATGACTACATCACCATTTCTCTATATGAAGGAGAACTCAAAGACCGTTCTCTGGAATGACTCTGCAGATCCGAAAGAACTTACAGACGCTCTTACTTGGGGCATCGTTGGTGCAACATGTAATCCAGTTATCGCACTCAGCGCGCTGAAGGCAGATAAAGATCACTGGAACGCTCGAATCAAGGATTATGCAAAGGCTCACCCTGATGCGACTGAAGATGCAATCGGCTGGGCGATGGTGAAAGAACTTTCAGTAAACGCTGCAAAGCTCTTTGAAGGTGAATTCGAAAAGCACAACGGCCGCAATGGTCGCCTTTCAATTCAGACCGATCCACGTAACTTCAGAAGTGCGAAAGCTTTAACTGATCAAGCAGTTGAATTCTCCAAGCTTGCCAAAAACATCATCGTAAAGATTCCGGTGACAACTGAAGCAATCGCAGCCTTCGAAGAAGCCACCTATCAAGGTGTCAGCCTCAATGCGACCGTTTCTTTCTCGGTTGCACAGACGATTGCAGTGGCCGAAGCTATTGAACGTGGACTCAAGCGCCGTGAAGCAGAAGGACTTGATATCTCTCAGATGGGACCGGTCTGCACAATCATGGTTGGCCGAGTTGATGACTGGGTAAAAGTTTCTGCTGAGAAGAGTGGCGCCACAATCGATCCAGGTGTCATGGAGTGGGCAGGTGTTGCTGTCTTTAGGCATGCTCATAAGATTTATGAAGAGCGCGGATACCGCACTCGTTTGCTCTCTGCCGCTTTCCGCAATCACATGCACTGGAGCGAGATCATTGGTGGAGATTCAGTTATCTCTCCCCCATATGCATGGCAGGTTCGCATCAATAAGTCAGGAATCAAGCCAAATCTCAATAGCGTCAATGAACCGATTGAGAACCGAATTCTGGAACCACTATTGACTCATGTTCCAGAGTTTAGAAAGATGTACGAGGTAGATGGGCTAAAGGTTGAAGAATTCACCAACTTCGGTGCAACACTTCGTACTTTGCGTGGCTTCCTACAATCTGTAAATGACCTCGAAGTACTTGTCCGAGATGTCACCGTTCCAAATCCCGATAAGTAATCCAAGACCGATAAATAGAAGGTAGATAGAGATGACCACGCTTCCAAAGCCACATATCTTTAAACCAGAAGATTCAAAGCCACTTCGATGGGGAATCTTTGGCGCTGGGTGGATTGCAGATGCGATGGTTAAGACTGCACAAATAAACTCGAATCAGAAGTTCGTGGCAATTGCATCTCGCACCCCAGGTAAAGCAGAAGCATTTGCTAAGACTTGGAATATGGAGTCATTTCATAACTCATATGAAGAGCTCGCAGCACGCGATGATATCGATGCAATTTACATTGCAACACTGCCATCTGATCGCCTAGAAGTTGCGCTGATTGCAATCAATGCGGGTAAACATGTGCTGATTGAAAAACCAATTACGATGGATTTAGGTGAGGCACAGGCAATCTATGCAGCAGCCAAAGCGAAGAAGGTTCTCGCAGTTGAAGCTATGTGGACTCGCTTCTTGCCGCAGATGGATATCGCCCGTCAATTAGTAGCAGATGGAACCCTCGGTGATATCGACCTTGTAATCTCAAACTTCTGCCAAGCAAACCTTGGCGTACCGCGCCTCTTCACACTAGGTGGCGGCAATCCAATTATCGATATGGGCATCTATCCAATCGCCTTTTCTCAAGAGTTCTTAGGCGATCCAAGCGAGATTCATGCCTTTGGAAAATTACATCCAAATAAAATCGATGAAGAGACCCATACATTTATGCGCTTTGCTAGCGGTGCTCGCTCTAACTTTGTGCTTTCAGCTCGTACATCACTTCCGATCTGGGGCGCAGTATCAGGTTCAAAGGGAAGCATCTCCTTTGGAACCCCTTGGTTTACACCTACTTCAATCACTCTTCATGGAACTGGCTTGGATGATGCTCTAGCTACTTGGGTGGATGATCTCGGAATGCCTCAACACCTTGGTCTGATCCACCAAGTGCATGCTTTTGCGCAATATCTCGAACAAGGATTACTGGAAGCTCCTCTCTATTCTCATAAAGATTCACTCGCCAATATTGAGACATCACTCAAAATCGTTGATCAAATCGGAACAATTACAAAGTAACGCTCTATCTAGAGATAGGATTTCGCACATGTCTAAGAAGCTTCGTTTTGCAATTATTGGCGCAGGTCGTATCGGTTACGTTCACGCGGGAAGTGTCTTTGACAATCCCAACGCTGAGCTTGTCTATATCGTCGATCCATTTACAGAGTCTGCCGAGAAAGTTGCAGCAGCCTTTGGCGGAAAAGTATCAAATGACCCTGAGGCGGTAATCAACTCAGGTGAAATCGATGCGGTAATCATCGGCTCACCTACACCAACGCACGTGCCACTTCTTGCAACCGCAATAAAGGCTGGCGTCCATGCGCTCTGCGAAAAGCCAATTGATTTAGATATTAAGAACGTTGATTCACTTCGCGACGCTGCCAACTCTGCAAAGACCAATGTCACAATCGGCTTTAATCGCAGACAGGATCCACAATTCAAGGCAGTTAAGGCTCGCGTTGAAAAAGGTGAAATTGGCAAGGTTGAACAAGTTGTCATTACAAGCCGCGATCCAGGTCCTGCACCACAGGCTTACATCGCAATCTCTGGTGGAATCTTTAGAGATATGACAATCCATGACTTTGATATGGCTCGTTACTTCGTGCCAAATATCGTTGAAGTATCAGCAACGGGTGCCAACAGTTTCTGCGATTACATCAAAGAAGAGAACGATTTCGACAGTGTCAGCGTTGTACTAAAGGGCGCAAATAACGAGATTGTCACGATCATTAACTCACGCCACTCTGCCTATGGTTACGACCAGCGCATTGAAGTCTTCGGCGATAAGGGAATGCTCCAGATTAAGAACCTTACTGATACAACCGTGGAGCTCTTTTCAAAGGACGCTTCTAGTGCTGGAGAGCCTTATATGGACTTCTTCTTAGAACGTTACGCAGCTGCATATCGCAATGAACTCTCACTCTTTATCCAGGGAATCGCTGAGGGCAAGAACCTTGGTTCAACCTACGATGATGGTCGTGCAGCGTTGATTTTGGCCGATGCTGCGCACGAATCAGCGCGCACAGGTAAGAGCGTTAAAGTCTCGCTTTAATTCGGCGATTAATCTGGGAAGTGGCAAGCCACTTGTGATGCACCAATCTGCACCAAAGCAGGCTCAGTTGTGCGGCACTTATCTTGCGCCTTCCAACAACGAGTATTAAAGACACAACCAGTTGGAGGATTAACTGGATTTGGAATATCGCCACTCAGAATAATTTGTTCGCGCTTACGTTCAAGTATTGGATCTGGAAGCGGAATCGCAGAGAGCAGAGCCTTTGTATATGGGTGATGTGGACTCTTATAGAGATCTTCAGTTGGGGCAAGCTCCATAATCTTTCCGAGGTACATCACCGCAACGCGATTAGAAATATGTTGAACAACGGATAAATCGTGGGCGATGAAGAGATAAGAAAGTCCGAAATCATCACGTAGATCATCGAGAAGATTGATTACCTGGGCCTGAATAGATACGTCGAGTGCGGATACAGGTTCATCGCAGACGATAAATTTTGGTTTCAGCGCAAGTGCACGTGCAATTCCAATTCTTTGACGCTGTCCACCAGAGAACTCGTGCGGATAACGGTTGTAATGCTCTGGGTTAAGCCCAACGCGCTCCATCAACTCTTGCACCGCGCGCTTTACTCCTTGCTCAGGAGTGATCTTCTGAATCTCATAAGAGGCTGCAATGATTGAACCAATTGTGTGGCGTGGGTTTAGGGATGAATATGGATCTTGGAAGATCATCTGCATCTGAGTACGTAGAGGCTTCATCTTCGAAGCAGAAAACTTAGTTATATCTTCGCCTTCAAATTTAATTGTGCCCGAGGTTGGCTCATAGAGCTTCAAAATCGTTCTGCCAGCAGTTGATTTTCCGCAGCCAGATTCGCCAACGAGTCCGAGAGTTTCACCAGCATTGAGAGTAAATGAGATTCCATTGACCGCTTTGTTGTCACCCTTAACCTTCGAAAAGATTCCCTGGGATTGAATTGGGAAGAACTTAGTTAAATCCGTTACTTCAAGAATTGGCGTAGACATTTATGCGCCCTTTCCTTCACCGATAAAGCAGCGAGCCACATGGCCATCTGTACGTGCTGTTAGCTCAGGTAGCGTCGTCACGCACTTATTGCCAGGGACTTCACTGATACGTGAACAACGTGGTGCAAAAGAGCATCCCTGTGGAAGTGAAATCATTGATGGTGGCTGTCCTGGAATCGCAGATAAGCGATCTGTATGTGGACGGTCAAGGCGTGGAATCGAATCA
>JACCDN010396845.1_pt1 | contig 15175 bp, 13 predicted proteins | sample 7441691 | NCBI WGS metagenome assembly JACCDN01 (sample SAMN15323439, study PRJNA562643) | freshwater metagenome | isolation source: river surface water | place: USA:Blue River Watershed | collected 2017-08-16
AGGGGGCAAATTGGCGGTAAGGGAATTTCAATTAATTCCTTTGATCTTCCTCTTGACATAGTGGTTGATAGAAATTTAATGATTATTGCCGACATGAATAATGATAGGCTTATAAGCTTTAAATATGGTGATGAAGTTTGGAATGGGCGTGCAGGCTTTGAAAGGAGTTTCTCGGCTGGAACATTGTCGCGACCAGTATCAGTTAGATGTATTTTAAATAATATTTATATTGCGGACAGGAGTAATGGCAGAGTCCAAGTTTTTGATGAAAACCTTGTTTACATAAAACATTTTCCTAATAATCCTGATTTACTTTTTAAGCAGCCAACGTCATTGTGTTCCCTAGAAGTCGAATCTAAAAGCTGTTTAGCAATTTTGTCCAGAAACTCTAACTCTGGTATCCCAGCCATATCAATTCTTGATGTTCAAACGGGTGATGAAATTTTACAAAAGGAATTGCCAGAGCTATCTGATCCGCAAGGTATGGTCGAATCTGGGCCAGGAAAGTTATGTGTTATGGATACACTCAATAGAAGAGCAGTTTTATACGATGAAAATTGCAATTTAATACAAGAGTGTAATCTTGCAAAATTATCTCGATTTGATCGTTTTTTATGTAGAGTTCCTTCTGTTATTGATGAAGAGCTATACTTTTGTGACTACCATAAAGACATTGTTGTTGTACTTAACAGGGAATTAAAATACTTAAGAACATTTTCAATAGATATGTCGAGATTGAAAATGTCTAATATTCGAAAGATTCAGAAAATTGGGAAAAATTTTCTAGTTATTGGCAGAGGGGAGGAGGAGCTTGCCATCATTTTTGATGATTTGATGGTGGGCGCTGTATCTTTTTTTGAAAAATCCATATTCTCTACAGTTGCTGATGTGTGCATTTCTTCAAATGAGAATGCATATTTTGTTCTAAAAGAGCGCGATACTGTGCTCAAGTATTCAATGAATGAATTATTTGATTTTTTGAGATAGTTTTTGAAGTTATTATCTTTCAATATAGTTATCGTGGTAAAGCCTTTGTAAAAAATTAAGTTTATTCGCTTGCGCCATATTTTAAAATTGCTGGTATTTCTCTTATATCTAGCCATCACTTTTAGATTATGATTTAGTACAGAATAAATATCAAATGAATTTTTTAATTTCACGGCTAAAATTAAATTATAAGTATTTCAATAATTTTTTAAATTAAATGTAAAATCTTATTTACATAATCAACAGCTAGCTAAATAAAAATTGATGAAAAACATTAAACTGATGCTTTTTAAAAAATTTAACCCACTATGAAAATTAAAGTCATTAACAATAGATTCTAAATATTTCAGAATATATAAATGAAAAAAAGTGCTATTGATCCCTGGAGCGAGTATGGTGAAAACCAAGCAGTAATTGCTAATAAAAATGCTTTAATTCAAAACTATAAAAAACTTTTATTTTTACCCTCATTCCTAAAAATTTTTAAAAGAAAAAAAAGTAAATTTGTAGTTATTGGCTTGAGTCTTTTTAATCAACTATCAAAATGCCAAAGGGATGATTCCCATATTATTTTTAAGCCTCGTGATTTAATTAAAGAGCCAATAAGAGTTATTAAAAATTTTAGAAATTTCACATTAAATTTAGGTATATATAGGAAGATTTATAACGCGCTTAAAAAATCTATTGATATCAATCATAATTTTGAGAAAGAAAGTCTTTTACGCATTTCGCCCAAAATTTTAATAGTTGGATCTACGATGGATCCAATGCAAAGATTGTGGTTGATGGCAGCAAAAGATCTGGGAATAGCGACTGTTTGTATTCAGCACGGGATAATGTCTTCACTTTCTCCGCCTGAAATTAAAGAAAGAAATATTGTGGATTTTTACATTGCATATAATCGTAAGCAATCAAACATAATCCAATCCATGATTCCAATAAGTAAGCATAGGTGGTTATTTGATACTGAAAATTTTTTTCATTTGCCTATTCATAAGGATAAAATCACAATTTGTCTAATTGGATCGGATTATGAACGTTATGGTGAAATTGGTGTTAAAAATAAGAGAGCTCTTGTCGATATATATAGAAAATTAGTTAATGCTATTAAAAATATTCATGGGTCGACATATGCTGATATTCTGTATAAACAACATCCTTCGGAAAGTCAATATTTTCTTATTGATGAGGATGTGAAAGTTGTTAAAAATATAAATGAAGATCAAATAGATTTATTCTTTGGGGTAACTTCCACTTATCTAATGAATCTTGCAAGTATTAATAAATGTGCAATTCAAGTCTGCGCTCAAAATATTCTTTCAGTTGATAGATATGAGGACTATGGCTTCTGCAAGTCGATTGATTTATCTTTAATTGAGGCTGCTGGACTTAATTTTATATTAGATGATGGCGTAGTTATCCCAAAACTTGTGAAAAAAAACTTTCCAGTCTTGATTGAAAGTTTAATAACTAATTCCTAGTTTATTCAATGGGCGGAGGTTAATCTTTAATTATTTGAACATGCTAAAAAGTCATATAAGCGTGTCACGAACTCTAGGAAAGGCGTATTAAATTAGAAGGGTAGAGTGTCTAAATTGTTTAAAATCGAATTTGCTGACCTCTTTTGGTTTTGTGTCTTTAAGGGAAAATTGAATGAAAAAAGATAGCTACTTCTGGGTGATTGGAGGCGGAGAAATGCAAATTCCAGTCATAGATGAAGCGCGCGATCTTGGATTAAAGGTCATTTGTTCTGATTTAAGTCCGAATTGTATATGTGCGTCACGTTCCGATATTTTTCTTCAAATTGATATTTTTGATATTGAAGAGCATGTTCGTGCAGGTTTGGAACTCTCGAGAACAGTGAGTATACTAGGGGTGCTGGCTGCTGGTATTGATGCGCCAGAAACAATGGCAAGCTTAGCCAAGGCTCTTGGTTTGCCGGGAGTGGATCCTAATATTGCACGGCTTGTGCATAACAAGGCTAATTTTCGTCGTCGTCTTGAGAAATTGGGTTTCCCTGTGCCTCGTTATTTTGATTTCGGGGTAGAGCAACTTGATGACATTGTTGAGTTGGCTCAGAGTTTTGGTTATCCACTTGTTCTAAAGAATACTGATAGTAGCGGTAGTCGCGGAACGCGAATCTTTTATCAACGAAATGATGACTTACTCCGTGATGTGGCGCAGGAGGCTATTAGAGTGTCGCGTTCAAAGCGAGCATTGATGGAGTCTTGCTGGGAGGGGCCGGAGCAAACAATCGAAACACTGTTTGATGTTGATGGTAATTTTCATCCATGTTTTATAACTGATAGGATATTTGATAAAAATAATGGGTATGCTTTAGAGGTTGGTCTTCGCCACCCCTCAATATTATCTGAGGAGAAGCAGGCTGAAATGTATAAAATGGCCCAAGATGTAGCTAAGGCAATTGGAATAAGAATCGGCGCTGCTAAGTTTGATTGTATCTTTACGCCTCACGGGCCGAGAATTATTGAGATGACTGTTAGGCTCTCGGGGGGGTTTGATTCTCAATATCTTGTGCCTGCTGCTACAGGTAAGAACGTAATTCGTGCAGCAATATTCACAGCATTAGGTAAACCCTTCCCTGCTAATTTACTCCAAGCAAAGCATCGTCGAGTGGCTATAAGTCGAAGTCTGTGGCCTAAACCAGGTCGTATTCGAGCTATTCATGGGCTGGACTCAGCACGAAGAATTCCTGGCGTAAATAAGATTGTAATGAGAAAGGGTGTGGGTGATTTAGTTGAGCCATATATTGACTGTACAAAGCGCGTTTGTTTTGTAATTGCTGCAGCAAATACTCAGGATGAGGTAGATCGCATCTTTGAGCAAGTTGAGCGTACTCTGATAATTGAAGTGGATGATATCTAATACTATGTCAAAGTATCAATTATTGATTTATGGTGCAGGTGCGATTGGGAGGGGCTATATCCCATGGGTTTTCCCTCCACATCAGTATGACTATTACTATGTAGAGTCCAATACGATTTTACGAAACTTACTTCAGGAACGAGGCTTTTTTACCACTTACATGACGGTAGACGGTGAATATCAAAAGCAGATTATAGAAGTAAAGGGTTGTTGTGCGCCAGGTCAAGAGCAGGCTTGGATAAAAGAAATTGATGCAATTATTACTGCAGTTGGACCTCGAAGCTTTTCTAAACTGAAGAGCTCGTTCGCTGGCTTAAAAATTCCAATATTATGTTGCGAGAATGATGCAACTCTGCCCGAGCGGATGCGTAAGTGGAGTGGTAATAATAATATTGTCTTTGTAATACCTGATGTTATTACTTCAAGCACAGCTAGCAATGATCTCTTAGATAAAGACCCGCTCGCCATCATTACCGAGAGCGGTGAATGTTTCATTGATTCTGTCATGATGCCTCAGTTACCTGGGGCATGCAGTTATGTTAATGAGAGAGATTTAACTCATCAGTGGTTGGCGAAGCTTTATGTTCACAATACTCCGCACTGTATTGCTGCCTATCTTGGGAGTCTGCTAGATTTAAAGTATTTGCACGAAGCAATGGAGTATCAAAGTATTGCTACTATTGTAGAGGGTGCGATGAATGAGATGGTTGCTATGTTAAGCGCGCGAAGTGACTTATCCCCATCATTTCTGGCTAGCTATCGCGATAAAGAGCTTGCGCGTTTTCGCAATCAACTCTTATACGACCCCATAGCACGTGTAGCACGAGAACCTTTTAGAAAACTTGAGCCTAAAGATCGTCTTTTAGGTGCTGCGCAACTTTGCTTAGCAGCTGGAGTGGTCCCAAGATTCATATTGGTTGGTATCATGGCTGCGTTTTACTATGATCGCATTGAAGATCCGGATTCTCATATTACCCATCTGCGTAGGAGTATGCGTCCTGAAGAGTTCCTGAGAACCATTTTTAAGTTGCGTGAAAGTGAGGCATTATTTATTTTATTGATAGAGCAGTGGGATTCCATGCTAAATATGTTGGAAAATCTAAAAAATGAATGATGTAGCGATTAAGATGGAAGTGGCAATATCTGCTGCGATTAGTGCTGGTCGAGAATTGATTGACCGCTTTGGTGATCAAGTTTCCATTATCGGAAAAGAATCAGCGCGCGACATTGCAAGTGAAGCTGACTTTGTGGCTGAGGATTCTGCGATTGAATTGATACACAGCCACTACCCAAACGCACGCATTTTTGCTGAAGAACGAGGTGAACTTGGCGATTGTACGGCACAAGATTACTGGGTTATTGATGCTCTAGACGGATCTGTAAATTACGTTCATCAGATTCCGCTATTCTCAGTATCCATTGCTTATTTCAGTCAAGGTCAAGCTCAAGCTGGAAGTGTCTATGTCCCTCTTGCCGACGATATTTATTATGCAGCTAAGAATTTGGGAGCCTTCAAAAATAAGAACAAGCTGCAGCATGTTCATGACACTCCTCCGGTTGAATCGCTTTTTTCTGTCTCTTTCTCTGGAAAAGTATTTGATAAGAAGTTGCGCGAGCAGGAGTTCTTAGCATTTGGCCGTGTTAATGACGCAAGTTGTGGTTGTCTTCGCACGGGTTCGGCCGCAATTAATCTTGTCTATTTGGCCGAAGGCAAGCTGAATGGGTGTTGGGGAAAGGCCGCAAAACATTGGGATATTGCTGCTGGTTTGTTAATCGCGCAGGAAGCTGGTGCCCACGTAGAAACAAATCAAGCTAGTGATGATGGTCGGCTTTTAAATTATATATCCGCGTCACCATTGAATTTCCAATTCCTATCGGACCATGTCCGAAGTTCCTTCTAACCAATAAGGCTTAATATGGTTAAATTTATAGCAGAAGTATCAAGCAATCATGGCTCTGACTTGGAGCGGAGTATTAAATTTATCCGGAGTGCTGCAAGTGTTGGATGTTCGGCGGTTAAATTTCAACTTTTTAAGATTGATAAGTTATTCGCTACCAACACCTTGCCCGAGACTGAGCGTGAGCGACGAAGAAAATGGGAGTTACCAATTTCTTATTTGCCTGAGTTAGCCGCCTGCTGTGAGGCTGAGAACATAGAGTTTTCTTGTACCCCCTTCTATTTGGAGGCAGTTGAGGAGTTACGACCTTATGTTGATTTCTATAAAATAGCCTCTTACGAATTGTTGTGGCATGATCTTTTGGCTGCCTGTGCTTCAACAGGTAAGCCAGTAATTCTTTCTACAGGAATGGCTACTATGGATGAGATTATTGCTGCAGTCGAGGTTCTCAAGCAAAATGGTTGCATGAATCCGACCTTGTTGCATTGTACTTCAGCCTATCCAACACCTTATTGTGAAGCTAATTTATCGGCAATTGAGAGTCTTCGGTTAGCTACCGGCTGTGAGATAGGGTGGTCTGATCATACAGTTGAGCCGGCTGTCCTTTATCGAGCTATACAACGTTGGGGTGCCAACTGTATTGAATTTCACTACGACCTGGATGGGCTAGGCGAAGAATTTAGTGGAGGGCACTGCTGGCTACCAAATCAAATCAGCGAAATTATCCGAAACGTAAATATGGGTTTGCAGGCTGATGGTCATGGACGAAAAGAGCCGATGCCTTCAGAGCAATCGGACAGAATGTGGCGAGCAGACCCTTGTGATGGACTGCGTCCGCTTATAACTATGCGTGAACAATTAGCTGTTTCCAAAGTTAAATAAATATATATGCCGGTTCTTATCGTCTGTCAGTCAGGCGTAAACGTGGGGCTTGGTCATCTATCTCGAAGTTTGGTGGTAGCCTCGGCTTTGCGTGAACGATTTAAGTCGAATGTGAGTTTGTTAATTCAAGGTGAAACTCTGGTTAGATCAGACTTGGCAAATTTTAGGCACTGGTTTGTTTCATCAACATGTGATTTGGGTCAGGCTTTAACCGAGTTGGCAATTAGTATTAGGCCTTGGTTGGTTGTTCTTGACCTGCATCCGATGCATGCGCCAAAAGAATTGGCACAGCTCTTAGATAGCTTAAGATCTTCTGGTTGTCGTGTTGTTGCTATCGATGGGCTCTTATCCCATCGCAATAGATTAGATTTGGTGTTTTTACCGTCTATGAGATGTGATGATCCTCTTGCGCAAGGAGACGGATCGCCGGTTGTTTATGGCCTTGATTGCCTTTTAATTCCAGAATATACAAGACTAAAAGCTTGGTCGCCAGGGCCTGAACTACTTGTATTGAGTGGCGGAGCAGATGTAACAGGATTGAATGCTGTATTGCCTAGTTTGATTGATGCGAAATTGCCATCGCAAACGAGACCCCAATGGATCCAAGGACCCTATTCTAAAGCGCCTAAAATACCTCAGACTCCTCGACTAGTTTGGACAGTTCACCAAGCGCCGGTGGGTTTGAAGTCGCAAATGATTTCTGCTAACTACGCATTAACTATTTTCGGCGTTAGCTTTTTTGAATTACTTAAAATGGGGGTGCCGACTGTGGTTTTTTCACCATATGAAAAAAGAGATTCTCTAGATTTGCAGTATGTAGCGGATGCAGGTATTGCGGTTGTCGCCAATAATGAACAAGACGCTGTACGGCAACTAATTAACTTAATGAGTAATAATAAATTCGCACGCATCATGTCGCAGCGGGCCACGGATGCAATGTCTGGCTCTGGTGGCGCTAAACTTTGCCAGCTTATATCCTCTTGGAAGAAAGATTAAAAAAATAATAGTTTCCGACTCCAGATTAAATGAAGTCAAATTAATGAATTATTGGTGAGATTAGCTTGGCCAATAAGCGGTAGGCAGATTAATCAAAAATCCATGATATTTTGAATTAATTGAATTTTTTTGAGGGATGCTGAAATTGGTTTTTCGCATAAAAAGGTCATAATTTTATAAAAGTAATCTAACCTCATTTTTAATCTTCAAAATTAACTTAAGATATTTTCAATCATTTCAAATTTTAAATCAGTATCAGTAAAGAAAATTTATGGTTCGATATAGCTTATCCTCTAGCTTATGATAACCAAAAGGTATAGTTTTTCCCTCATGCGAGAACTGTGTATGAAACTAAATTTAAAAACATAGTCGCTTAATTTTCTAAACTGGAAGTTTGTTATTTAATAATTTAAATAAGCCATTCCATTAAACTTACTAAAGTTAGTATTTTGATTTAAGGTTGTTATGGCTAAAGCTAATTTACCGAAAGTTGCCATTCTTCTTGCTGCTTACAATGGCGCATCTTGGATAGAGGAGCAATTGGCAACAATACTTAACCAATCTGGCGTAGTAGTTAATGTATTTATAAGCATTGACTACTCAAGTGACAATACGCTGGAGGTGTTAGATGAAATTCGATTAAATGAAAGTAGAGTTAGCATTCTTGAGTATGGTGAAAAATTTGGTGGCGCCGCTAAGAACTTTTTTAGACTGATTCGGGATGTCGATTTTTTAAAATACGATTACGTGGCTTTTGCTGATCAAGATGATGTATGGTTACCAAATAAAATTTCATTTGCAATAAATCAAATCGAAAAAAAAGAAGTTGATGCTTATTCCTCAGATGTTTTAGCTTTTTGGCAGGATGGAAAGAAGTGCTTGATTAAAAAATCTTATCCACAAAAAAAGTTTGATTTTTTATATGAGGCTGCGGGTCCTGGTTGTACGTATGTGTTCAAAGTTCCTGGTTTAAGTTGTTTTAAAAATTTTCTTTTAAAAAACTGGGGTACAGTTAATGAAATTGCACTCCATGATTGGCTAATTTATGCTTACTTTCGGTCAAATGGATTTAATTGGTTCATTGATTATGTACCATTAATTCATTATCGGCAGCATGAAAAAAATCAAGTCGGGGTTAATAGCGGAATGAAAGCCTATGGGGTTAGGGTGTCAAAAGTTAGAAATAAATGGTATAGATGTCAGGTTGAAAAAATAGCTAGATTATTAGGTTTTGATGTGCCAACTAGAAGTTTCATGTTGAGAAACTTTCTTCAGTTACGCAGAAGATCCAGGGATACTTTTGTGCTTTTAATTTTTGTTTTATTTAGATTGTACTAATCACGGTTACGATTAATAGTGCAAACAATACTGATTTAAAAATATATGATTTTAATTACTGGAGCAAATGGATTTATTGGGCGGTCGGTCGTCAAATCTCTGATACAGTCTGGTCACTCTGTAATTACAACTTCGCGGCAGTCATATTTTGGGCCTAATAATGGGGATACCGCTAGTAGTTTTATACCTATCGCTCATTTAGCGAGGTCGATTGATGATAAGACAGATTGGCAGGCCGACCTGCTAGGCGTTCAAACTGTAGTGCACTGTGCGGCTCGTGTACATATTAAGCATGATACTGATGCTGATATATTAAAGGCATATCGGGATGTCAACGTAAGTGGTACATTAAGCTTGGCTAAGCAAGCAGCTGTAGCGGGTGTCAAGCGATTTGTGTTTTTAAGCACTGTTGGGGTTAATGGTAATCAAAGTCAACTTCCTTTTACTGAAACTGACCATCCTAATCCGAAAAATGTTTATTCGAGATCCAAGCTCGAAGCTGAAATGGGTTTGTTTGAACTTGCCGCTAAAACTGGCTTGGAGGTGGTGATCATTCGCCCGCCGCTAGTATATGGACCAAACTCGCGTGGCAACTTTGCTAGATTGGTCCGCTGGGTCAAGTCCGGATTACCTCTGCCTCTTGGTGCTGCAAACAACAAGCGCTCTTTTATAGCGTTAGATAATTTGGTTAGTTTAGTTCTGTTGTGTGCAGACCGTATGCGTTCGATGCAAGCGGCTAATCAGGTATTTATGGTTTCCGATTGCGAAGATGTATCTGTTTCTTCATTCTTGCGAAAAGTAGCCTTAGCTGCCAATTGCCCTAGTCGTTTGGTGCCCATTCAACCTGGCTTACTTCGTGTTTCTGCAGGTCTGCTTGGTAAAGATTACGTAGTCGAAAGCTTGCTTAACACTCTTCAGATAGATACGACCAAGGTGCGCACTATGCTCGGCTGGCAGCCAGTTGTGACTCTTGATGAACAATTAACCAAAATATTTGATAGCTTCGAATCATGAGACTTTACCACTCAATAATAAAACGTATCGAAATTGAAGATTTTTACTGTAAATATCCATTAGATTTTATTGTTAATTTATTTAACCTGCTTGCTTTCATCTCTCAGGGAAAAGTCAACCATAAATTTTCTGATTGGTGAGAATGTTTAAGCCTAAAACAATGTTCTCGTTAGCTAATTTGACCGTGAAACGCTTGTTGGATTTGGTGCTGGCCATCATTTTGTCTGTTTTATTTGCTGTGCCTATGATTGTGTTGGCATTAGCCGTTCGTTTAACCTCTCCTGGCCCCATCTTGTTCTGGTCTGATCGTGTGGGTCGTGATGATTACATGTTTAAAATGCCTAAGTTCAGAAGCATGAAAACCAATACTCCTGCAGTTGCCACGCATTTATTAAAAAATCCGCAATCTTTTTTGACCCCAATTGGTGGCTTTCTTCGTCGAAGCAGTTTGGATGAATTACCTCAAATCTGGAGTATTTTGGTGGGCGATATGTCCTTTGTTGGTCCGCGTCCGGCACTTTATAACCAAGATGATTTGATTGCTTTGCGTGCGGAGCGGCAAGTAAATACTTTGGTACCGGGTTTAACGGGTTGGGCCCAGATTAATGGTCGTGATGAGCTGTCAATAGCTGCCAAAGTCGATTTAGATGTTGAATACATGCAAAAACAGTCTTTTTTCTTTGATATGTATATCTTATATCTCACTTTTATCAAGGTTTTGGGACGAGATGGGGTGACTCATTAATTTTCTTAAAAAATAAGAAAATTAATGAGAAAATAGTTATCTATATGAAATATCAGCTCATTTCTCTACCTCGTTTAGGTAAACAGTCACTCGTTTTATTAGTCGATGTCTTCTCAATTGCTTTCGCAGTTTGGCTGGCTTACTCGATTCGTTTGGATCGATTGCATTTTCCTGTTGGCGCAGAATTTCTTGTTTATAGCCTCTCTATACTTATCGCGTTACCAATTTTTGTGAAAATGGGTTTGTATCGCTCAGTTTTTAGGTATGCCGGTCAGCATGCGCTATGGTCGATTGCTAGAGCAATTTTTTTTTACGGGCTGATTTTTTCCCCCATGATTATTTTTTGGGATTATCTAGGGTTGCCCAAAGGCGGGGCTTCTATTCCTAGAAGTTTAGGTCTTTTGCAACCGATCATATTGTTAGTTTTGATTGCGTTGAGTCGTTCATTCGCGAGGGTATGGCTGGCAGGACATGCATCAATAAGTAAAAAAACACAGCAGCGAACATTGATCTATGGGGCGGGAGTGTCAGGAGCTCAAATTGGTAGTTTGCTTCAGCGAAGCGGTCAATACTACTTGGTTGGATTTTTAGATGATGACCATCAATTGCGACATAAAACAATCAATGGTTTGACTATTTATGGCATTGATGAGATTAATGTTCTCATCAATGAATACGGCGTCACAGATATTTTGTTGGCTTTACCATCGATTCAGCAATCACGCCGTAATGAAATTTTAAGTCATTTGCGAAGCTTTCATGTGCACGTGCGCTCGCTGCCAAGCATGACTGATTTGGCTGAGGGCAGGGTCAAGGTATCAGATATTCGAGAGCTCGATGTGGCTGACTTATTGGGTCGTAATCCAGTAGATCCCAATAAAGAATTGTTTGAAAAAAATATCAAAAATCAAATTGTGATGGTCACGGGTGCTGGCGGTAGCATAGGTAGTGAATTAACCCGCCAGATTTTGTTTTCTCGACCCAAGACGCTCATTCTTTTAGAGCAAAGCGAATTTGCTTTATATGCTCTTGATGCTGAATTAAGAGCCAAAGTCAAAGAAGAGAGTCTAGACACTGAGTTGGTGTCATTATTGGGCAATGTTCGCCAATATGATTGGCTAAAGAAAATTTTTACTACTTGGCAAATCAACACCGTTTATCATGCGGCCGCTTATAAGCACGTGCCAATTGTTGAGCACAATGTTACAGAGGGTGTTTTAAACAATGTTTGGGGTACCTTGAATGCTGCTCGCGTTGCAATTGAATCGGGGGTTGATCAGTTTGTATTGATCAGTACTGATAAGGCTGTTAGACCTACCAATGTGATGGGGGCTTCTAAACGTTTGGCTGAAATGGTGTTGCAGGCTTTTGCCAACCAAGAAGATGTTCGCACGCAACTTTCCATGGTTCGTTTTGGCAATGTCTTGGGATCGAGTGGTTCAGTGGTGCCATTGTTCCGTTCTCAAATCAATTCAGGCGGTCCTGTGACAGTGACTCACCCTGACGTGACACGTTACTTCATGACAATCCCAGAGGCTGTACAGTTGGTTATTCAGGCGGGTGCTATGGCCAGTATTTCTGGTGCCATGGGTCAAGGTGCTGTTTTTGTTTTAGATATGGGTGAGCCAGTCAAGATTGTTGATTTAGCCCAGCGTATGATTGAGCTTTCTGGTTTTAGTCTTCAGAATGAAGAGAATCCTGATGGCGATATTGCTATTGAGATTGTTGGCTTACGACCTGGTGAGAAGCTCTATGAAGAGTTGCTGATTGGGAATAATCCAATGCCCACAGAGCATTCAAGAATCATGAGGGCCCAGGAGACATTTAAAGTTTGGTCTGAATTGGATAAAGAATTGAATATATTAAAAGAATCGCTCAATGCTGGGGATGCACATCTAATCTTCGAGCAATTAAAAAATTTGGTTACTGGGTTTACGCCTGATACAGAGATTGTGGATTGGATTGCGGCAAGTCATAAAAATTGTCATTTGAAAACACCTTTGTGTAATTCTTTGGGTATAAAAAGCTAAATCATGATTTTAGTCACAGGTGGTGCCGGGTTTATTGGCGGTAATTTTGTTTTGGATTGGTTATCTAATCGAGCAGCAGAGGGTGTAATTAATTTAGATAAATTAACCTACGCAGGCAATCTAGCAACCCTTGAATCCTTATCCTCTGATGCTCGCCATGCGTTTATTGAGGGCGATATCGGTGACTATGAGTTAGTACTTTTTCTGCTTAAGAAGCATGCTATAAGGGCAGTTGTTAATTTTGCCGCTGAGTCTCACGTTGATCGATCGATTCATGGTCCCGGTGTCTTTATTCAGACCAATGTAGTTGGCATGTTTAATTTGCTTGAAGCAGTTCGTGCTTATTGGTCTGAGTTGCCAGACTTAGCTAAAGCAGAGTTCCGTTTCTTGCATGTTTCTACAGATGAAGTGTATGGATCTTTGTCTCCAACTGATCCAGCTTTTACAGAAACCAATACCTATGAGCCAAATAGTCCTTATTCAGCATCTAAGGCAGCATCTGATCATTTGGTGCGCGCTTGGCACCATACTTATGGTTTACCGGTATTAACGACCAATTGTTCTAATAACTATGGGCCTTATCACTTCCCTGAGAAGTTAATACCTTTAGTGATCCTGAATGCCCTTGCTGGTAAACCTTTGCCTATATATGGAGATGGCCAACAAATCCGTGATTGGTTATACGTTAAAGATCATTGCTCAGCGATTCGTCGTGTATTAGAGGCTGGCAAATTAGGTGAGACCTATAACGTTGGTGGTTGGAATGAGAAACCTAATCTAGAGGTTGTAAATACCATCTGCAGTATCTTGGATGAGTTACGACCAAAATTAGATGGTAGTTCTTATGAATCACAAATAACTTACGTTAAAGATCGTCCAGGTCATGATCGTCGGTATGCCATTGATGCTACTAAGTTAGAGCGTGAGTTGGGTTGGAAACCTGCTGAAACTTTTGATACGGGTATACGTAAAACAGTAGAGTGGTATCTAGCAAATAAAGAGTGGACCGATGGCGTGTTGAGTGGGTCTTATCGAGACTGGGTTAAAAAGCAATATAGCTAAAAATAACTTAGCGACTTTTATTCTGTTGATTAATTAAAAATGTCATATTCATCTTTTCATCTTTTAGATCATGCGAAACCAATCGTGATATTTGGTAAAGATGGTCAGGTGGGTAAAGCATTGCAGACCTGCTTAAAAGATCTAAAAGTTTCAGCTATTTTCTTGGGTCGCTCTGATTGCGATTTATCTTCTGAATCATCCATCAATGAAGTTCTCAATAGATATCAACCCCAAGTGATTATCAATGCGGCTGCCTATACAGCCGTTGATAAAGCAGAAGATGTTTCTGAACGTGATGTAGTTTTTGCGATCAATGCAAAAGCACCTACATTGATGGCCAGATACATTGCCAATGTCTCACATGGTATCCTGGTTCATTACTCAACAGACTATGTGTTTGCAGACGCCAAACAAACGGCTTATCTAGAATCTGATGCAACTGGACCAGTTGATCACTTATGCGTGTATGGGCAGAGTAAGTTGGTCGGTGAGCAGGCGATTAAAGAGGCTTTTAATATGGCTCATGACTCTAGTCATGCATCTGGTCATGGCGCACATCATCTCTCTTATAAATATAAATTTTCTAGATATTTTATTGTGCGTACTTCATGGGTGTACGGTGATGGCGGTAACTTTATTCGGACGATCTTGCGTTTAGCGGGTGAGCGAGATCAATTAAAGGTTGTGGCCGATCAAGTGGGGGCTCCGACATCAGCTCAGTGGTTGGCGGAAATCGGTGTGCAGATGGCAGGATCTAGACTTGAATCTGGTATTTACCATGCGGTACCTGATGGTGAAGTATCTTGGCATGGCTTAGCTGTTTTTGCTATTGAGACTGCTGCTAGTTATGGTGAAGGTATTGAAGTTAAGTCTGAGAACATCTTGCCTATACCAGCGACTGATTACCCAGTTCCTGCTGCTAGACCTTATAACTCAAGACTTAATAATCAAAAGCTTAAAAAAGCCTTGTCAGAGATGGCTTTTACAGGACAATATCCTCATTGGCGCGACCAGGTTGAAAAGTATGTGAAGCAAGTTGTTGAGGAATCGCTCAAAAGTTAGATCAAAGATTGAGTATTAAAAGAATTTAAATATTAAAAGTGTGGGTAAATAACCATGAATCGTAAAGGCATTATTTTGGCGGGTGGCTCAGGCACTCGTTTGTATCCAGTAACTCAGGCTGTGTCTAAACAGTTAATGCCGGTATACGATAAGCCCATGGTCTATTACCCATTGGCCACTGTGATGCTGGCTGGCATTAAAGATATTTGATTGATTTCTACGCCGCAAGATACGCCGCGCTTTAATGCATTATTGGGTGATGGCTCTCAGTGGGG
>JACCDN010091545.1_pt1 | contig 15169 bp, 17 predicted proteins | sample 7441691 | NCBI WGS metagenome assembly JACCDN01 (sample SAMN15323439, study PRJNA562643) | freshwater metagenome | isolation source: river surface water | place: USA:Blue River Watershed | collected 2017-08-16
AAAATATTAAAACGTGAACCAGTAAGATAAAAACGCCGGATTAGTTATTTGATCACGGGTGTTGTGAATAAGTGGTTCGCAAAGGAGGGGAGCGAATGACGAGAGTGCTGTTCGTGTGTATGGGCAGCAACGTCTAATCCACCGCAGTAATAGCAGTTAGCCTATTTTTGGTACACCATTGGTACACCTATTCACAAGTAATTGCCCCTAGCTATTAGTAGGCTAGTAAGTCTTTAGATCCTGCTCGATTTGAAACCGAATTACATGCTCAACAGCTGAACGGAAGCCTTCTAAAAAGCCCGTTTTAAAGTCATTTTGATCATTGCCAACAGAGGCATCCATTAGGCGATCTTCAAGATAACTTACGAGTGCATTAAGGTCTGCAGACCTACGTTTGATACGCCATTCATGTCCACAGTGAAGGCATCGGCGCTCTGGATCATTATCACCAATACAGCATCCTCCAAGAGCAACTTCGCCTCTCTCGCTGGCCTCCATTAGTTCAGAACTAGGGTAGCCATACTCGATATTCACCCCCGATTTTATACCGCAAGCTGGACAGATGTATTTACGTACCAATTGATGTCTCCCTCTGGTTTGGACTATACATATTCCTTTTCCAGCCAAACCACTTTGGCAATCATTTCTTTGATGTCTTTTGCTTCGAAATAGACGCCTTGTCCCCAGGTAATACAACCAGATATAGATCCGTCATCTGTGAAGTCTGCTACAGCAGATATGGCGTCAGCCAATGCGTCCCAGACAACTATCTGGTTCTCGGTTGTCCAGTTGTCTAGGGGGCTATCTGGATTGTTTTTAACTGCCCATAGGCGCCTTCCGCGATACAACGTCTTGTATGGTTTGAGTATTTCAGGCTTTTTTCTTGAATTCATGTTGATAGATGTCTTTATAGCAATGAAAGTTATGTATCAGCTTAACAATCAACTTTTTCTTGTAACTAGGAATTTGTATTACGGATATTAACTCGATCATGCTTTTAGAGTAGCGTTTCCTATAAAATTCGAAGAGTTATATGCAAAGCTATTGAGTTAGCTGAAAGGCAAGAATGGCAAAGGCGCAGGCTTCCGTTGAAGAGCTGGTGGGAATGATTGAGCGTGGTGAGCTCCGTTTGCCTGAAATGCAACGTCAGTATGTTTGGCGTTCTACTAGGGTTCGAGACTTACTTGACTCGCTTTATCGTGGCTATCCTTCAGGCGCAATTCTTTTGTGGGACACAGATGAAGATGTTCCATTGCAAGAAATGGCTATTGGCCAGAATTTAAACCCATATAAATCGACTAGATTGCTTTTAGACGGACAGCAACGACTAACTTCTTTGTCTGCAGTTATTCGCGGTGAGCCTGTATCAGTAAGAGGCAGAAGACGTCCTATAGATATCTTGTTCAATTTGGAACACCCAGAAGAGCTTGTTGGGTTCGCTGATGTTAATGAAGATAGTGATGAGGATGAGGATCCGGACGAAGTTGATGCAAATGAAGATGAGCTTCAGCAACGCTTCAATCAAATGACATTTGTAGTCGCCACAAAGAAACTCGAAAGCAACCCTCAGTGGGTTAAGGTTTCTGAGGTATTCAAAAGCTCAAGTAACAATCATTTCTTAAAGCGTGCCGGGATTACGTCTTTAGACGATCCAAGAGCCGACAAATACCAGCAACGGTTGGATGGATTGAGAGCAATTAAGAAATACGAGTATCGTATGGATGTCCTTGAGAGAACGATGTCGTATAACGAAGTGACGGAGATCTTTGTGAGGGTAAATTCCCTTGGGGCAAAGCTGAGAAGCTCGGATCTCGCGCTTGCCCAAATTACAGCTCGTTGGCGAAACTCGCTTGGTGTATTCCAAGGATTTCAGTCAGAGTGTAAAAACATCGGCTTTGACTTCGATCTCGGAATCGTTCTTAAAGCATTGGTTGTGATGGCCACTGGTCAGTCTAGATTTAAGTCAATCAATTCGTTGTCTCTTGATCGTCTTGAAGTGGCTTGGAATCAGGCAAAGGAGGGGGTGAACTTTGCCTTGAATTTCTTGCGTAGCAATGTTGGCATCGATAGCCCAGTCCTATTGTCTTCTCCATTTATAGTGATTTCGGTAGCGTATTTCGGGCACGCTAGAAATTACAAAATCACACCAGATGAGTCTAGTCTTTTGAGATATTGGATCTTGTCTGCAAATGCAAAAGGTAGATACTCAAGAGGTTCTACAGAAACTCTATTAGATCAGGATATTGCAACTATTCGTGATGGCGGAACAGTTCAGAATCTTATTGATCGCCTCCGCGCGCAAGTAGGTTTACTCAAAGTAACACCTGAAGAGCTTTCTGGTAGAAATCAAAGAAGCGCCTTGTTTAAAACAATGTACCTAGCATTTAAGGATGCGGGGGCCAAAGATTGGCACTCTAATCTTGCTATTTCATTGGACCATGGTGGTGTTCAGCACCGCTTGCAATTTCACCATATTTTCCCCAAAGCCTTATTAACAAGGGCAGGTTATCAACCACGTGATGCAGATGATATTTCAAATTTAGCCTTCATCGGTGGGAAGACTAACCGCGTCATAAGCGACAAATCTCCGCGAGATTACTTACCATTGCTTGTTGCTGAAACAGGACGTCATGTTTTCGACTCTCAGCAAATTCCACTTAATGAGGCTTTGCTTGAAACAGAATCTTATAAAGCTTTTTTAGAGGCAAGACGTCAGTTGATAGCTGATAGGATCAATGCGTACATAAATAATTAACGACTCAATATCAAGTATATGAACGCAGTAGAAATTGAACAGGCTATATCCGACTTGGCGATCAAAGAGTTTGACCGTCATGAATTTCCCTTTGCGTTCCTCCAGGCCTTTGGTAACAAGGAAACGACCCTAAAAAGGCTCCGTAGCGGTTCCTCCAATAAGTCAGATCTTGGTGGCGTTCTTCAGGCGAACAACATCCATATTTTGGTGAGCGACCAAGGTGCTGTAACGCAAAATCTCGCCAAGCTGAAAGATAGCTCAGCAACAACCAAATCAAAGGCACGATTCATCCTTGCAACAGACGGCGTGGACTTCGAAGCAGAGGATATTGATACTGGTGAGACTGTCGCCTGTAACTATAAGGACTTTCCAGACCATTTCGGTTTCTTTCTGCCATTGGCAGGAATCAGCACAGTTCAGCAGGTTCGTGAAAGCTCTTTTGATATCCGGGCAACCAGCAGACTCAATAGGCTCTATGTTGAACTACTGAAAGACAACCCTGAATGGGGTAGTGCCCAACGCCGTCCTGATATGAACCACTTCATGGCACGGTTAATCTTCTGCTTCTTCGCAGAAGACACAGAGATTTTCTTCAAAAATGGCCTTTTCTCTGACACCGTAGCCCAGATGAGCGCACGGGATTCGTCTGATACCCATGTGGTTATAAGCGAAATCTTCCGATCCATGAATACCAAACGGGAATTGAGATCTGCTGAAAATACTCACCGTTGGGCAGATGTGTTTCCATATGTAAATGGGGGGTTGTTCTCGGGAACAACAGAAACGCCCAAATTCAGTAAGATCGCCAGAACCTATCTGCTCCATATTGGTAGCCTAGATTGGACAAAGATCAATCCCGATATCTTTGGGTCGATGATTCAAGCAGTCACGGATGAAGAGGAGCGTGGCTCCCTAGGCATGCACTATACGAGTGTGCCAAATATCCTGAAGGTTTTGAATCCCCTTTTCTTAGACGATTTGAGGAACAAACTTGAAGAGGCTGGCGACAATCCACGCACACTTCTGAACCTGCGAAAGCGTATATCTAGGATTCGTGTCTTTGATCCTGCTTGTGGGTCGGGCAACTTCCTCGTCATAGCCTATAAGCAAATGCGCGAGATTGAGAACACTATCAATGAGCGCCGTGGGGAGGAAGGTCGAAAGAGTGATATTCCTCTGACGAATTTTAGAGGCATTGAGCTACGTGATTTTCCTGCCGAAGTGGCAAGGTTGGCACTCATTATTGCTGAATACCAATGCGATCTTCTTTACCGTGGTCAAAAAGAGGCGATACAAGATTTTCTTCCTTTAGCTCAAGACAATTGGATTACATGCGGAAATGCGTTGAGAATTGATTGGCTGAGTGTTTGCCCCCCAACCGGTGCAACGTCTGCATTGGTTGCTAATGACATGTTTGAAGAGCATACCAATCGTGGTCTTATTGAGTTCGTCAATGAAGGTGGTGAAACATATTTATGCGGTAACCCTCCTTATCGAGGTAGTAAATGGCAGTCCGACGATCAAAAAAGAGATTTAGCACAAGCTTGGACTAAGCATCCAAAGCTCTCAAAAACAACGGACTATGTGACTGGTTGGTTAGCGAAATTTCTGGACTATGCTGATCATGAACCCTCTGCAGTTGGAGCTTTTGTATCGACAAATAGTATTTGTCAGGGTCAACAAGCAATCGAGATATGGCCAGCCATATTTAATAGGGATTGCGAAATCAAATTCGCGCATACATCTTTCAATTGGGCGAATTTGGCGAGCCATAACGCTGGAGTTACTGTCGTAATTGTAGGTGTCGGAAAGAAGTCGAACAGCGTCAAGATGTTGTATCAAGATGAATTGGTAAAGCAGTGCTCCCAAATCGGTCCATACCTAGTTGCTGATAGCATTTCGTATGTTGAGAAATCAAATGAGCCGATTGGTCAACAATCGACTATGAGCTTTGGGAACATGCCCCGTGATGGTGGTTTTTTGTTTCTTGACTCAGATTCATCACGCAGTTTAGTTAATCAAGATAATACTGCTCGAAAATTTATTAAGCGTTTCATTGGGTCAGAAGAGTTAATCAAGGGAAAATTGCGCTATTGCTTTTGGATTGAAGATGCCGATGTTCAAGAGGCTCTCAATATCCCTCTAATAGCTGAGCGTCTAGAGCTCGTTAAAAATAACCGCAACCAATCTGATGCTGAGTCAACTAGGCAGTATGCGCTCAAGCCCCATAGGTTTGTTCAAATTGCGGGCTATGCTAAAAAATTCGTTATCGTTATTCCTAGGGTTTCTTCAGAAAACAGACCTTATTTACCAGTTGGATTGTTTCAATCGGATTGCGTTGCCGGTGATAGCACATTCGCAATTTACGATTCTCCATTGTGGAATTTATCCTTAGTCGCGTCGCGTCTCCATTGGGTATGGGTCGGGACGGTATGCTCAAGAATGCGTTCGGATTTCAGATATTCAAATACCCTGGGTTGGAATACTTTTCCTCTCCCAGACCTTACTGAAAAGAACAAAGCTGATTTAACCAAGTGTGCCGAAGATATTCTTTTGGCAAGAGAAAGCCATTTCCCCTCCACCATCGCTGACCTCTATGACCCAGAGACAATGCCGATGAATCTTCGCGAAGCTCATGAGCGAAACGATGAGGTTCTTGAACGAATCTATATTGGGCGTCGTTTCCGAAATGATACGGAACGCCTAGAAAAATTGTTTGATCTATACACAGAAATGGTTTCTGCCAAGGGCAAGAATAAACCGAAAGCCAAGAAATGACCCACACAAAATCTGTCCCTTCTGTTTCCGTTTCTTATGCTCAAAGCGGAAGCTCTATTCGAGCAAATGAGTTGGGTATGAGGGTCATGCAGGAACGTGCTTATGAGCACCGTGGTGAGCAGTATCTTCTGATCAAATCACCGCCAGCATCAGGCAAGAGCCGAGCGCTAATGTATATCGCATTAGACAAGATTCACAATCAGGGCGTGAAGCAAGCCATAATTGTTGTTCCTGAAAAGTCGATTGGTTCCAGTTTTAACGATGAACCATTGAGCAAATTCGGGTTTTGGGCTGATTGGGTCGTTGAGCCAAAGTGGAACTTGTGTAATGCCCCAGGAGAGGACGGAGGCAAGGTTAACTCTGTCGGAGCATTCCTCGACAGCAATGACAAGGTGTTGGTAGTCACCCACGCTACATTTCGATTTGCGGTTGATAAGTTTGGGATTGAGGTTTTTGATGACCGTTTAATTGCGGTTGACGAGTTCCACCATGTGTCAGCCAACCCTGACAACAAGCTAGGAGCCCATCTGGCAGGATTCATCGAGCGTAATAAGGCGCATATTGTTGCCATGACGGGTTCATATTTCCGTGGGGATTCCGAAGCTGTTTTGAGCCCACAGGACGAAGCCAAGTTTGAAACGGTGACCTACACCTATTACGAGCAGCTGAATGGCTACCAATACCTCAAGAAGCTAGATATCGGCTACTACTTCTATGCGGGGGCTTATTCAGAGGACATCCTAAAAGTTCTTAATCCCGCTGAAAAGACGATCATTCACATCCCTAATGTGAACTCAAGAGAAAGCCTAAAAGACAAATACCGTGAGGTAGAGCACATTCTTGAAGAACTTGGAGAGTGGCAAGGCGTTGACGAGAAAACAGGATTTCAGCTGGTCAAAACGCCATCAGGAAAAATCCTCAAAATTGCTGACTTGGTTGATGATGACTCCAGCAAGCGTGGTCTTGTTCTATCTTCACTGAAGGACCCAGCTCAAAAGAACAACCGTGATCATGTGGATATCATTATCGCCTTGGGTATGGCCAAGGAAGGTTTTGACTGGATTTGGTGTGAGCATGCTTTGACTGTGGGTTACAGATCTAGCCTCACAGAAATCGTTCAAATTATTGGTCGGGCAACACGAGACGCACCAGGTAAGACCCATGCTAGGTTTACCAATCTGATTGCTGAACCTTCGGCTGAAGAGCAAATCGTTACGGAAGCCGTGAACGATACCCTCAAGGCTATTGCTGCCAGTCTTCTTATGGAGCAGGTTTTAGCACCACGCTTTGAGTTCAAGCCCAAGAGAGCCACTGACGGTCCTACAGAGGGTTTTGACTATGGTGACGGTGGATATAACCCTGACCAATGTAATGTCGGATTCAACAAAGAAACGGGTCAGTTCCAGATTGAAATTAAGGGTCTTATAAAGCCCAAGAGTCCCGAAGCTGCCCGAATTTGTCGTGAAGACCTCAATGAGGTGATTGCCACTTTTGTTCAAGACCGAAAGGCTATTGAGCGTGGATTGTTCGACGAAGAGCTTGTCCCTGAAGAACTCACGCAGGTCCATTTGGGCAAAATAATTAAAGCGCGTTACCCTGAACTGGATGAAGAAGATCAGGAAGCCGTTCGCCAACATGCGATATCTGCCTTAAACATGACACAACAGGCTAAACAAGTGCTCGTAGGTGACGGTTCGGAAGGAGCAGGGGAGCTTGGTGGCAATACTGCCTTTGTTGATGGCGTTCGTAGGTTTGCTCTAGATATGCGTGAACTGGATATCGATCTGATTGATCGTATTAATCCTTTTGGCGAAGCATATGCCATCCTCGCCAAGACAATGAGTGAAGACAGTCTTAAGCAGGTTGCCAAAGCCATATCCGCAAAGAAATCAAATCTCACACCCGATGAAGCTAAAGAACTTGCTTTGCGAGCTGTCCGTTTCAAGAAGGAAAGAGGGCGTGTTCCTGATTTGAATTCACAGGATAGTTGGGAAAAGCGGATGGCTGAAGGTGCTGTAGCGTTTATGCGTTTCAAGAAAGAGGGACGCTATGAACGAACTTGATGATCTGGCTAGTGAACTAGAGGAATTTGCGCCGGTTGATAAGAAAGTCGGTAATTCGCCAAGGGTTGAGCGCATTATTGCCGGTTTTGAAGAGATTCAGCGTTTCTACGATGAGCATCAGAGACTGCCAAAGGCAGGTTCTGAACAGGATATCATTGAGCGGATTTACGCAGTTCGCCTTGATCGAATTCGAAAGCTTCAGGAATGCCGTTCCGTTGTTGAATCTTTGGATTACCAAGGGTTGCTTGGAGAGCCTATAGAAGTCGAAGACAATGGAACAGATCTGTCCGATGACGAGCTTTTAGCCGAATTAGCTGATATTACGGATTTAGGGGACATTACCGAACTTCGCCACATCCGTTCCTCGGCAGAGGTCAAGGTCGCAGAAGAAATAGCAGGGCGTGATCGGTGTGAGGATTTCGAGAAATATAAGCCGTTGTTTGAGAGCGTTCAAACCGATCTCCAATCTGGTGTTCGTAAGATTCGCCCATTCGCCAAGGAAGCCAGTGTTGAGAGAGGTAACTTTTTCATATTGGGAGGCCAAACTGTCTATGTAGCTGAGGTTGGTGAAACCTTCCTTGCTCCAAATGGGGCAAGTGATTCGAGGTTGCGAGTAATTTATTCCAATGGGACTGAAAGCAATCTACTCCGTCGTTCTCTACAGCGTGCCCTCTATAAGGACACTCAAGGCAAGCCTGGTAGTCGGATAACCGATCCAGATTTGGGCCCGTTGTTTAGTGACGAGCGTGAGGATGGGGATGTCACTAGCGGGACAATCTATGTTCTCAGGAGCAATTCAACGGAATCCTTCGTCAAGGAAAATCGTGAGATTCTTCACAAGATCGGAGTTACGGGAGGGAAGGTTGAAACGCGGATTTCTGATGCGGAAAATGATCCTACATACTTGCTGGCTGAGGTTGAGGTAGTTGCTACCTTTGAACTCATAGGCATCAATCGCACCAAGCTAGAAAAACTTCTGCATAAGATTTTTAATGGTGCCCGTCTTGACCTGACGATTCGTGACCGATTTGGAAAGCCAGTAAATCCCCGTGAATGGTATTTGGTTCCATTGCCAGTAATAAATGAGGTAGTTGATAGAATTATTGATGGGACTATTACAGATCACGTATACGACCCGAAATTAGCAAGCCTTGTAAGGCGTAAAGGTTGATTTTGGCCGGTATTACCGGCCATTTTCTAAGTTATCTGTTTAATATCTGCGGGTTCGTTACTCGTGGGTACATGATCCGGCGAGTGACGTCGGCAGCGTCACCCTGAGGTGTGTGGGCTAAGGCTTCCAGTAGGTCCTCGTTCGTCAGGTCGTGCGGAGTACAGAGACCTTGAAGGGCTGCGTAGACACTAGCCACCGATGGCTTTTTGACCATCTTCCACGCGCCTGTCTTTGAGTTCAGATAGAACGTGCAATGGTCGTAATCAAGGCGGCGGTCGAAACCGTTGCCAGCGGTATCGTCTTTTTCGACTGCCGTGGTGGCTGCGTCTGTCCAGTTGAATAACCGCTCGGCCTTTTTCTTGTCAGCAGAGACCGGGAGGCCGATTGCTTCCTCTGGGCTTTGACCTTCCAGGGTGGCAGCATGGCGATCCAGGCTGGCAGCCGTGAGCTGACCTTCCACGCTGGTCGTTTGGTTGCAGCCGGTCAGGCTGGCTTGTAGGGTTGCACGGGTGCTTTGGCGTGTACCCACATCCACCACCATGTACTCGGCAGCCACGATTGTGGCCAGCGGGTGACACAAGGCGGAGGCGATGCTCTCCAGACGGCTTTGGCTACCGCTATCGTCTGCACCGTTCACCAGGTCGATGGCGTGCTTAACCCCGGTATTGGATTCGATAACCACGCGGGGCACGTTTACGATTTTCAGCTTGAGGCTGCCGACTTGGCCGGTGGCGATTTGCTTGGCCATCATGTCTTTAATGTTTGGCGATTTCATGGGTTTCTCCTCAGGTGTTCAGGCCGATAGAACGGCAGTATTTACGGGCGATGCTTACCAGGGTGCTGTCCTGGGTCAGGAAGTTGCGCTCTACATCCAGCAAGCTGACCATTTCCATAGAGGTGCGGCGGGTGCAGGAATACACCACCACGGCTTCCTGGTCGGTCATCTTCTTGCCTGGTTTGATATGCGCCCGGGCGTAGTCGAAAGCTGACCCGCTCTTAGCGTCTAGCTTTAGGCTTTCCATCGGGGACATTCGTGCGCCGCTCTTTTTGAACGCATCGGCTAGTTCACGGCGGAGGCTTGTGCCGTAGTTTTTGCTCAGGGTGCGGGTGGTCTTTTCACGGAGGCGGGACGCTTTGCCTGTTGCCTGGGTGTAGGCACTATCTAGGACGGACAGGACGGCGTTCACTTCTTTGGCTAGGCGGTCAGCAAAACCACCATCACGGTCGGCTCGTACTCGGGCCTCTGTGACGCTGACACCGTGTGACCGGCATACCGCTGCCATGATTTCACCTCGTGCTGAGGCGGGTAGACCTGAGGCCGTTTTATGGTATTTCATTGTGTTTCCTTTCAATGGGTTGCACCGCAGAGTTCAAGCGGTTTCTGGATAGTAGGTCATTAAAAAACAATCCCCAATAGATTGGTGGAAGTGTTTTTTCTAGGTGGTTCTCGGTCTTTATTTGGGGTTTATTGGATGGTCATTTTTTTGGTTATTCGGGGCTGATTCCAAAATCTAGGAGTGCCCTGTCTTTTGCTGGCAGGAGGCGGAACGTCTGCCATCCACTCATGTATGCCTCCAGGACCATCGCTTTTCTGGCTTCCAATGACCCGGGAGCGGCAGGTGCTTTCTCTCGTTTGGCGGCGATCTTGTGGGCACGGGTTAGCTCGGTCAGGATTTTGAAAATCGAACGGCTTGCAGCCTGTCGCATCCGGTAAGGGGTGGTTGGTACTTCCGTCCCTTGCCTGGTGGTTCGGGTCTCTCCCTCGATTGCTACCCGTTCCGCATGGCGGCGGTATCCCTCGACCTCTCGCACCATCAGGGCGCAAAGGTCTGGGCTGGCCCTGGGGTAGTTCTCCAGGAGGACACCGACAAAGACGTGAGAATCAAACGGTGCGTCTGGGTTCATGGCACTACCTAGAACGGCAGAGGCATCCACTACCTGCACGACTTCGGGCTTGCTGTTTTTATTTGGCATCTACTAGGTCCAATTCAGAAAAAAAAAGAAAGTTGATTGCTGGTTTAATGCCCCGACTGACTGCTGTCTGTTAGCTGGGGCTTTTAAGTTTTCGGTCTGGTTCATCCGATGTTGAACCCCGTTTCCCCTGTCATGGCTGACCACTCGCCCGATGCCATGAGTGCTTCCACAAACTTATCGAAGCTCACAGTCGCACCAGGAGGCGTTCGCGTGTCCCACACTAGGTTCCGCTTCTCCAGCGACCATTTCGCCCCGTGGCACTCCTGGCAGAGGCTTTGTAGCGGCAGTGCCCGGATGTTCAGGGTGCGACCTATTAGCTTTTGTGCGTGGCTAATAGGCAAAACGTGATCCGCTGCCCATGCTTGCCGGGTCCTACCCATCAGTAGGCATCCACCGCAGAGGGGATGTTTTGACTTCAGGGCTGCACGGATACGCCTCCAGGCTGGGGTGTTGTAGAAAGCGTCACGCTCCTGGCCTGCCTCGTCACGGTTGCGCCCAGACTTTGATGGCGGGGTGTTCTCGCCATCGTGGTCCAGGCACCATCCGGTACTCATAACCCGGTCGTTGGTGCAGCCGGGGTGTCGGCATACACGGGGGGGTCTGTACGTTGTAGACATTGCCAGCTCGTCAGAATGGGGCAGTCATGCCGTTGTCGTATTCGGCAGTTATGCGTGAGTGGCCGTAACTCATTAGCGTCAGGATGACTTCCGCCATTTCGCTCGGTCCGCTGGTGTCGTATATCCGCTCCAGGAATTCGGTTGCCAGGTATTCGCTTCCAAAGGTGCGGGCTAACTCGTGTTTGGCGGCTGACTTTATTACGGTAGCCAATACTCGACACTCCATGTCGTATCCATACGCGACAATTTCCGCCAGGAATTTTTTCTTTAGGGTGTAGCCCATTTGGTATGCGTTGCCGCACTGGTATCTACCCGAAGTAGGGTCGTATGCGTTTATTATTGCCAGGATTTCTTTGGTATTCAGTTGCATGGTGTTCTCCAAAAGGACAAAAGGGGTCTGTGGCCAGCAGGTTGGCCGTGCTTTGGTTATCAGTTCAGATCGGTGGTTAAAGGCTGCCGTCCGTTGTTTCTTTTGGTTATTGGACTGTGCGGCTAATGCTTAGTTCTAACTGCATATACTGGTACTAGTACAAAGGGTGCTGTTTTAGCCCCTCGGAGTGGTGCTGTTTCGGCACTTTCATGTGGGTAGAAAGTGCTGTTTTAGCCCCTCGTGTGGTGCCGTTTTAGCCCCTCGGAATTTTTTTACTGCTTCCATTCCTTCCAGGCGTTTGGTTTGAATCCGTCAAGGAAAAGGCCCTTTAAGTGTTCCCTGTCACCCAGGGGAAAGTAAGTGACGGCATACCTGGCTGGAATGTTTCGGCCAGATTGGAAACCGTGTCCCCTGGTACGGAAAATGAATCCGTGACTTAGTAAGTCTTTAATCGCAGCAGCCAGGGTGTGCTTACCGCCAATGCCACGGGGCTCACAGTAGGAGTAAGAGGCTTGCAACTGACCGTTATTCTTTCCGGTACTTTGTCGTGTAATCAGGAGCAGTAGTCGTGCCGCTGAGTGGCTAATATCGGCATAGGCGGGGCTATCGATAACCTCGTGAGGTATCGCTGCGAAAGGTGCGATGCGTGTCTTAGCCATTGCGCTTATTCCACTTGCGGATTGATTCGTCACGGGTTTGCCTGGCTAGTGTCCGAAAGCCGCACACGCTGCACTCGACATACCAATGCAGGCAGCCGTCAGGTTGTCGCTCTATCGGATCGCCACCGCATTGCGGACAAGGCAGTAGGAAACCTCTTTTTAAGCCCGTGGTGCGCTTATTCCAGCGAATTGATACCTCGGTGTCAGTAGGCAGGAACGGTGTCCTGGAAAAGCATTCCTGACACTCGACGGCGATACGCTGTCCTGTTTGATATATCCGTCCAGGTTCACCGCATAAAGTGCAGGGCATAAGCTCAGCCATCATGCTTTCTGTCCCTGGGCGATCCAGGCGAATTCAGTTGGTAGCAATTCAGACAGGCCGGCATTAACCATGAAATGCGCCAGGATTCTCGGCTCTGCTCCAGACCAGAAACCGTACCCGCTACGATCCGTCAGACGTTTCTGGATGGCATCAATTAGGTTTTCCTCTTTGAGGTATTTGTCGGCTACTACACCGGCAGTAGAGGTCGGTGCGTACCGGGCAGACCTCAGCAGTTGATACTCCAGGGCTTTTGCGTTCATACGTCACCCCCGCAGCGGCGATTGTTTTTCCGTGGGTAGTGGCGATTGGCAGCGGCTACATCGTCCAGCCAATCCATTGCATCGCCACGCTTAATGAATCGGCGGCGGCCTAGTAGGAAAAACGGGGCAGGGTGTTCCCGGAGAACTTGCTCTAGAGTAGAGACCGGCAGACCAAAAATCTGCGTCAGGTCGGTAAAGCTCCAGACGGGCTTGGCTATTAAATCGCCCAGGCTGGCTTGTGTTGCCACTTCCTCTGCGGCGTGTGTTTCGTAGTTCATCGTGTCACCTCGTAGTTGATGGGTGACATGGATTTTCTACATCATTTAATTTTAATTCTGGCTATATCTGGAATAGCCGTGGCTAATCCCTGTTTTATTTTTTTCTGTCGTATTCTTTGATTCGGTTTTTGATTGTTTTCGGGTCTAGCGGTTTGTCTTGCTCAATGCCGAAAAAAGCACACGCTGACGTAATCCACCCGTGATCCGTTCCGTGGTCCGCAAGAAATTGCTCTCGGAACGTGCCTACATCCTCAGCGGTCAGCTTAATGCGCGGCTTGCTGGCATTGTCAGACTGAATGATTCTGTGGTCTGTCTTTTCTAGCGATTCATGCGTGAAGTGGTGCAGGAGGTCTTTTGGAATATCTTTGGATACCGAAAGGACGAATCCCTCGACGTTTATCTTTTCCCCATTAGGGGTGGTGACTTGGCCACCCGTGAAGATTCGGATTTTCCCTTTTCCGTATTCATAGATATGGTGCACGGATTTGCGGCGGCGTTTGGCTTCTTTGCTCATGCTGACCCCTCATCGGCAGAGACAATCCTGGCCAATTCATCAGACCACTTTTGTGACCACTCGATCCGTTCGGGTTTGTAGTCGTGCCGGTTATAGACTGCGCCAATGCCTTGCATCGAATGGTTCAGCATTTTCTCGACGATATGAATGGGGCAGCCTAGGCCAGCCAGCTTTGTGGCAAAGGTGCGGCGGAGATCGTGAGGTGTCCAGCCTTTGCCAGCTCGTTTGAGGCGCGACTGTACCGCTGTGGGGCTTCTCGGTTCAAACAGTAGGCCAATGTAGTCCCCGGTCTGTTCTTTTGCCAGCTCTGTGACGTACACCCAATGCGGACGGTCCGATTTGTTTTCGGGGATACTCAGGACATTGGCTGAAAGGTTCTCGACGGTGGCGCCCTGGGCTTCGCTAATGCGTAAGCCGGTCAACAGAATGAACCGCAGGAGCGTGGTGTGTTCGTGCGGATCTTTCCATAAGGCGATGATTTCCTCGTCGTTGAGAGTTCGGTCTCTGGACTTCTCGCGGCCACCAGCGATGCGGCTAGTCGTGCCGATGAGGGGATTGTGTTCAATCACACCCAATTCGACGGCGTACTGAAAAACCAGCGACCAGTTGCTTCGGCAGCGGTTGGCAGCCACGGGGTACTTTTGGCCGTACTTGCTGAGGCTGGCTACCAGGTCTGCGGTGGTGATTGTCTGAATAATCCGTGATCCGAATTCACGCTCTAGGCGGCGGACGTACACCTCGACGTTTTTGGTCTGCTTGTAGGTCGGCTCGATAACCCGCTCGAACCATTGCTGTGAGATCTTGGCCACCGTTGTATTGGCTGGCAGCGTCTTAGTGTTCAGGACTGCGGATTCGGCTTTAGCCTGAGCCATACCCACGGAGGGGAACGTACCCAGGTTGCGTTTAATGGTTTGACCGTTGACCTTTGTCCGATAAATCCAGGTCAGGCGGCCACCAGGTGATTGGCGTAGGTAGAGGCCATCGCCAATGCCGTGCATCTTGTCTTTGGTGACGGCTGGCAGCTTCTTAATGACAGATTCCGTCCAGGATTTGGACTTTTTCTGTGCAGGGCTATAATTACGAGCAGGCATCGCAGCTCCCTGGGCTGAGGTGTTTAGACGGGAGGTCGGTGTTAGCGCACCACCTCTTTGTCGAATCGTAGCAGATTGGTACACCTTCTGGTACACTTTGGTACACTTTTACTGAGATTTGTAAGAACCTACTAATAATAAAACCGCATAAATACGGGGGTTAGGGGATGACAAGGGTTCTTTTTGTTTGCATGGGCAATATCTGCCGTTCGCCAACGGCGGAAGCTGTGTTTCGCCGCTTGGCCGCGCAGCGTGGGTTGCTCGGTGAACTGGAAATCGATTCGGCTGGCACGCATGGTTATCATGTAGGCGAAACG
>JACCDN010071044.1_pt1 | contig 15163 bp, 9 predicted proteins | sample 7441691 | NCBI WGS metagenome assembly JACCDN01 (sample SAMN15323439, study PRJNA562643) | freshwater metagenome | isolation source: river surface water | place: USA:Blue River Watershed | collected 2017-08-16
GCAGTTAAGCTGGCAAAAAAGTAATGTGAATAATAGAACACAGCTAATAAAATCGCTAATGCTGCGGGCCATGAATAGCCAAATACCATATTCTGGATATGCTGGCTAAACCAGCTAATCATGCCAAACTTAGCTAAGAATGAAGTCATCATGATCAGCGTAGTTAACCATATAAAGGTATCCCAAGCAGTCTTTTCGCTGAGTATATCTTCCCAGGTTAAAACCCCGCCAACTAGTAGCAAGCCTAAACCTAAGAAAGCGGCGCTGGTAGCATCAACACCAAACTTGTCGCCGATCATCCATAAGAATAGCAATAAGCCTAAAGTGGACAACATAAATATTTCATTAATAGAAATTGGTCCCATGGCTTTTAAACGTTCGGTAGCAAATTGTTTTGCACCAGGTGTGTTTTTGATTTCTGGTGGATTTAAATAATAAATAATTACCGGTAGCGTAATTAAGCTTATTAGACCAGGTACAATTGTCGCTTTAGCCCAAGATAGTTGCGTTAAAGTTACGCCGAATTCTTGCGCGTAATCTACCATCATCGGGTTAGCAGCCATTGCGGTGATAAACATAGTGCTGGTAATTAGATTTGCATGGTAGCAAACCGAAATTAAAAACGAGCCAATTACCCCTTGTGTATTATTTGCCGGATCGCTTTTGAATTCTTTACTTAAGGCCCCAGCTAATGGGTAAATAATACCAGCGCCACGTGCCGTATTGCTCGGAATAAATGGTGATAGTAAAAACTCGGTAAGCATTAAACCATAGCCTAGGCCTAAAGTTGTCTTGCCGAAAAAGTATACAAAATAGTAAGCAATGCGCGCACCCAATCCGGTTTTAATAAAGCCGCGAGCTAGCAAGAAAGCAATAACAATTAGCCAGATAGTGCGAGAATTAAAACTAGATAATGTTTGGTCTATAGTTAAAGTACGTGTGAATACACAGGTGGCTATGCTTAAAACAGCTACTGCGCCCATTGGCAGCGGCTTGACCACTATGCAGACTATAGTTGTGATAAATATTGCGAACAGATGCCAGGCCTGTATAGAAAGCCCTGTTGGCACTGGTGCGAACCAGATTGTTAAGGCCATCGCCAAGATCATCAAGCTAGGCTTGATTTTGGCCCCATCCCAAGTAAATTTACTCGTGTAAGTTACAGCGCTTATACTCATTGTATATTCCCGTGGTTTCGCTCAGCCAGCAACAGAGCAGAATATACCCTAAACTAACTATAATCTCAATATATTAACTGGTAATAGTCGGGGCCTGGCCTATGTCGAATCTGATAGCAAAATATCGAGGATTTAGTATCGTCAGCGTCATGGTGGTGCTGGTCATAATTAGCATTCTCGCGACCGTAGGGCATACTGAATATATAGCTTATACTACACGCGCCAAAGTAACCGAAGGCTTAAAAGTGCTCGAGGAATTTCAAACTATAGCTAATGGTTTAAGAGCCAAAACCGGCGTAATTGCACCATATTATGTATTATTCAGCGATGGCGACACTAATGGCTTTGTATCAGGCACTACTACCGGCGATAGCGCGGTCAAGCAGCTTAATTTTAGATACGTAGATACTGTTTCAGCCGATCGTGGCACGGTAAGCGGCAATAAATACATATTAATAGGAGTAGGCTTTCAAAACGATAGCTATATAACCGCAGGTGCCGATCATATGTATCTATATGGAATTGAAACTGCTAATGGTGGGTTTAATTGGCAATGTGGTAAATCAAGCTCTAAAGCTAATAACTTAGCGGATCAATATTTGCCTAAAACATGTTTGGCTAGCATACCATAAAAAAGGCGCACTAATCGTGCGCCTTAAAAGTTGTAACCCTATGGTTTAGCCAACTTTACGTTTTTGTATCGCATTGCTTAATGCATTACTAAAACGCACGATGTTGGATACTTCCTGTCCAACTTTCTTAGAATCAATCACCTTCCATTTTGGTGTTGTATTAGTCAAAGTACCGTAATGACGCTGCATTTGTGCAACTTCTCTACGGAATTTTGCTACTTGGCTTCTCATGAAAGAATTGCGCGTTTTAAGCTTTTGAATTTCTTTCTTAAGAGTTTTAGTCTGTTTTTTATACTTAGAAGTAACAGACTTTGTGTTTGTACCAACCCAAGATTTTTGGCTTTTGTAACCAGTCGTTCTTCTGCCAACAGATGGATTTTTAAAGCTCGAAAGCTTAAGGCCTGTACAAAGTGTCACCAATTTAGCGACTTTAGTGCAATTGTTAATCTGCATGCGTTTAGCAGTTAAACGCTTGATAGCAGAGCTAGTAACCTTAGAGCTCTTAACTGCAATGCCCATGCGGTTTGCAATTTGAGTCTTAAGAGCTTTAAGTTTAACGTCTATTGCAGCAACAGTTTTGCTACGCAAGAACTTGCAAACTGTTTTTAAATTACTAGCAATAGTAGCGCATTGTTGCACTGTCGTTTTGCCGTTAGATGTACTCCAAACTGGCTTTTTAGCAGTGGTGCAGTACTTCTTGTACCATACGCGTGCTGTAGAAGCCAATTGTGTATGCGTCCAACGCTGGTACGTCTTAGAGCTGGTAGTATTTTTACGTTTAGTAGCCATAATGTTCTCCTCACAAATTGTGTATTTATCAATAAATAACTTAACCTTTCGGTCAAGTACAAGGTTAGAGGGGTATATTGAAATAAAGTTCCTTGTTAGTGCATACGCACTCATATGGTGCAAAATTGAACTTTTAATTTAAGCTGGGGTCTATATAAGGTGTAAAATTGTAAAACTAAGAGACATAACGTGTTAACAGAAGAAGCAAAACAACAGCTGGAGCTGATAAAAAGTAACATAGAAGCCATGCGTGATGCACTGGATGCAAAAGAATTTAGCGCGATGTTTTTTATGAAGTTAGCGAAAAGCAATCCAAAATTTCGAGATGTACATGCCGTGTATATTCAAGCAAATATTATTATAAATGCGACTATAGAAAACCCCGATAACATAAGCATAAGTAAAATTAAAGAAGCCAAAGTTATAAACGATTTTGTTCAGGCCTGTGCAACAGAAGAAATTTTTGAAGATGCGCGGTTAATTTTCGAAGCTTTTAAATTAGCTGCTGAAGTAGTTAATATTTATCAAGACGTAGTAGTTGAACAAGTAGACGAAAAACCGATAGCGATTGAGGCCGTGCCTGAAGTCAAATCGCAAGCAGTAAAAGCGGAGTTTAAAGCAATTCCGAGTAAAGGTCGCATTGAATTAAATACCTGTTTATCTCGGGGGTTAACCAGGCTGGAAGTAGGTGATGATGATAATGATAATGACGGTGTGCAACGTATAAGCACTAATGGATCAAATTTTAATATGACTAAGTTTATGGCTCAGTCAATGCAAGAACGACGCGGAAAGCTGTTTGATAGTAATGATGACTTATCAGACGATTCTTATGTAGATCCAGAAGAAGATAGTGACGATGGTTTATTTCGTGTACAAAGCTTGGAAGATAAAGAAGCGCAGCAGCTAGATGCTGCAGTCAAAATAGCTGACGCTATTTCCGCTATTGGGTTATTAAAAAACAAATCTACATTGTATAACTTAGAAGCAGAAACCAAACAACAGCTTTTAGAGGCGGAAAATTTAGCAGCTCGAGCCAAACAGTTATATTTAGCCGCAGAAGCGGCAGCCTCAAGAGAGGCTAAAATGTTAGAGATTAGTAAAATTAAAGAACAAATTTTATCTGAAACTAAAAAAGCAGGGGCAAATAATGTCAGGAAGGCAGAGCGTCAAAGTTTGAGAGATAATATAAAAAATTTAGAGATAGGCTTGAAAGAAATGCAGAAATCTGTCTATGCTGATGACGCTGAAGCATATGAAGCTGCCAAACAAGCAGAAGTTCAAGCCGATCAAATTATGCGTGATATGATCCGTAATAAACAAACCTTAATGATAAAAACCGAGAAAAAAACAATAGGCCATTTATCCAAAGATGATATAGCATTAAATCCAGTGGCTAAGTTATTCGCAAAAAGAGTGCTAATACAGTCTGCAATTAAACTAGATCCTAAGAAGTTGCTACCAAATGCGATTGATACTAGCGCCATACAAGCGATGCTAAAAAAGAGACAAGAGCCAGAGGTCAAGGTTGAATCGCCAGCTGCTGTTAAATTGTCAGATGATGGTGAATATCTGAAGCAAGATGCTACAGAAGAACATCAAGACGCTATAGGGGGAAATCAAGATGCTATAGAGGAAAATCAAGGTGCTACAGAGGAAAATCAAGATTCTACAGAAGAACATCAAGATGAAATAGCTTCAGAGGTAGATGGTGCAGATGGTACAACTGAAAACTCAGAAGCAAGCGAACATGATCAAATAAATGAGATTTTATTGCAAGATGATCCAGAAGAAAATCAAGATGAGGCAGAAAATATATCTTCAGAGGAAGATGGTGTAGGATTTGTTTCTTTGGGAATAGATAAGAATGTGTACACTCTAGACACTATATCTGAAGGTGATGAGGATGAATTAGAGACAGATGAATTAGAGACAGATGAATTAGAGACAGATGAATTAAAGATAGATGAATTAAAGATAGATGAATTAGAGACAGATGAATTAGATACGCCTGAATTAGAAACAAAAGCACCCGAAGATACGTTTGTTGAAACTCCACTATATAAGGCTATGGTGAGCGTACATCATGTATTTAAAGAAATATATACTACAGAATCTACGTTTGTAGAAAATATGAGACTGTTTTATGCTGAGCTTGATGAAGTTGCTAATTCGAATTCACAGATAACCGACCCAGCTGAGCTCGAAGCTATAAATGCATTAAAATCTAGCATCACAAAATATCTTGAAGTAATGCAGTCTTGGTTTGATACAGTATCACATTATCGTGAACTTATAATAAATGCTAAAAAAGGCCCAGTTGTTGCAAGTGGCGACCTTGATAGAGTAAAACAACAATTTATATTACAAGCTAGCCAGTTCTTTACTCAAGGTGAGCATCAAAGCGCCATGTTAGGTTTATATGCTAAATGCATACAGTATAGAGACTTAGGCTTAGATAAAGGCGACAAAATATACCCATTGAAAGCTGGGTCTCCTGCAAATAGTAAATGGATTTTACCAATTCAAAGAGCGGCAAGATATGAAGCCTTGATGAAAAGTATTTTATCTGAAGTATCTAAACATGGGTGGGGTGACACAATAAGCGATCAACTTCCAAATCATTACCTGGCCATAGAAACACTATATAAGCATACCCAAGAATTTGCCGCTGATTGTAATATTATTGAATTTGGAGCAAAAGACCTCAATGCTAATCCATTAGTTTTCGTCCAAGCGAGAGAAAGTACCGATGCGAGAATGACATCTCTACCATATATTTATAACATAGCCAAAAAATTAAGAGCAAGCACTAAGTTGAGTTCTGGTTATAATTTAGATGCCGAACAAAAAGACTTGATACTATTGGTTGAAAATTTCATGGCAAATTTTGAAAGCGATGCGCCAGATCCAATGGATATCTCTATTAAACTTACCGCCTTTGATAAGGCTAGAAGTGGCATGAAGAAAGTGTTGCGCGAAATATGTGATGCAGATGTGACAGCTCAAGATATAAATGAAGTTGTAGACACAATCGCTTCGGTAAGTAGAATGCATAGATTCTATCAACCACAATTTGAGCATCATGCAGCCACACCTGTGGTGGTTGAAACTGGTAACAAATATTTAGCAGAAATAATGAATGATTATATTGTAAACATTAGATACCCTTATGCATATAGCCAAACAGATAAAATATTAAATCAAATTGATGCTGCCAGAAAAAAATATGGCTTACTATTAAATTCCTCAGCTTTAAAAACTCTAGGAGATCCAATTCTAATAATAGAAAACCATTTAAACAAGCTACGGGAAAAAGGTAAAATTTCATTTGAAGTGGCTGAAGAAGTTGCCAAATTTTTAAGAGATAATAAAATTCAAGCTACTGAGCGAGTCTATGAATTATTATCCGATCCAGCCGTACCAGCCGTACCAGTCGGCTTGTCATGGTATGAATTACCATTTGTAGCTGAGCATTATAAATTATTACGATCTATTAAAGGTTTGGGTTTTGTAACAGTTGTTACAGATGCAGAAATTGCAGAACAACAAAGAAATAACTTAAACTCAATGCTAAATTACTCAGTAATCCATAAAAATTTAACTGAAGTGAAGTATTGTTTGGATCAGGGGGCTGATGTTAATTATGCGTGCAAAAATATTGAATACAAAGGCGCTACAGCTTTGTGGCACGCTGTTACAAGTCATAATCTTGAGATGGCTAATGAACTAATAAAGAACGGTGCAGGCAATGCTACTGTTACATCAGGCAAAGATGCTGGTACGTCAATACTCTGGTTCCTAGCTGCTAATAGTTTCCAAATACCAGAAATGCAAGATATGTTTTGGCAATTAATAAACACGGCTTCACAAGAGGATGTTAACGCTATTGTCGTCAATAGTGCCGAAGGGTATGCTGGCACATCTGCATTATCTTGGGCAGTTGCTAACAGATTATGGGATATGGCAGAAGCGCTTGTCATAAAGGGTGCCAAACTTGATGCCAAATCTTGTGAAACTAGTCAAAATAGAACTATCTTAGAATGCTTACGGGCAATGAATACACCAGAGTCAGCGCGACTGCTAATAGCTGCTGGAATAAAAATACCTGAGACAAACGTACCTGTTGATGAAGAAGATTCTATTTTGGCCCCAGTAGCCCCAGACCCTGCGATTCAACAACTAGCAGCTTTAGTCGATGAAACGACAGCCAAGCAAACGGATTTTGTGAACAACATATATTTTCCAGTAAAAGGGCTAGGTGGCGATAACGACGTTGCTGCCGAGGCATTGAAAGCTAAGTTTGTGAAAATGTTAGAAGATGCTGCTGATGATGATACAGCGCTTGGTGCGGCAGCTAGATTTGCCGCGCTACAAAACGCCTTGGCGGCTGATGTAAACCTTGGCGGCACACTTGGCAACAAAAATGTAGATGATGCGATGATAGCCCTGCGGGCTTTGGCCCCAGTAGCCCCAGACCCAGACGCTCAGCTAGCAGCTTTAATTGCAGCAACAGAAGAGAAACAAACGGCGTTTTTAAGAAATACACATCCTGTCTTATCCGTAGCCGGTGGGCCTGAAGAGGCTAATGCAAATGCTTTGCGGGATAGGTTTGAGACCCTATTGACAACTGCTAGAAACGACAGAGCCGTGCCGGCAGCAGCAGATAGACTGTTAGCATTACAGACAGCATTGGGTGATGCAGTGCTTAACGGTAGAAATGTAAATGATGAACTTGGAAGGTTAAATGCTTTGGCGCCAGACGCTCAGCTAGTAGCTTTAATTGCAGCAACAGAAGCGAAACAAGCGGACTTTGTAGACAATATCTTTCCTGCATTGCTAGATGGTGCTGCTAACCAGGCTGCTGCTAATGCATTGAAAGCTAAGTTTGTGGCAATATTAGCGGCTGCTGATGATACAGCGCTTGATGCGGCAGCTAGATTTGCCGCGCTACAAAACGCCTTGGCTGCTAATGATGTAGCACTTGGCGGCACACTTGGCAACAAAAATGTAGATGATGCAATTGGAGCGCTACGGGCTTTGGGGGTAGCACTATATAATATAAAATTTGCTAACGAAGCAGCTATCTTGGCGCAAGCTAAGTTATTAGCAGCAGCGGATACAACGCTTGGATTTAAGGTTGGGATTAATGCGGCTGCTAATTATGCAGACCTTGCTGCTTTGCTGCCAGACGCATTTGCGACTTCTACGGTGCCAGCTCTTGTCAGTTTGCGTGAAGCTATAACTGCGAATAATAACTTTGCAGCAAATAAAGCAGAGGCACAACTTGCAACAGAAGGCTTAACTCAGGCAGTTACAAACCATGAACCAGAAGAAGTAATACCTGGTCGATTAAGTCCTGATTTCCTAGCAAAACTTAATAGAGTGCAAGCTAATAAATTTGCTGCTTTAAAAGATCCAGTAATTATGGAGCAAATATTAAGTGGTAAAATTGCTGGTGCAGGAGCAGTTACTACAACGCACCCCAGTCTTGCGACCAGAGTTACAGATAAATCCTGGTTAGATTTTAAGATGAGTATGATTCATTACGTTAATGCGCAAACTACCAAGCGACTTACTGTTAAGATCCAAGCAGACAGCGATAAGTTTGTGCTGATCGACACTAAGTATACAAATGCAGAAATCACTACCGTCAAAACTGGCGACAAATTATCTACGACATTACCAGATGTATGGTTTACAGCTCAGAACAAAAAAGATAAACAACGAGATGTTATTATTCTAGAAATAATGCGGTCTTTAATCGACAGCTCTGTGCCAGGTTCCAAAATAGTAATTGGTAATTGCGCGGATCAACCAGAAACTGCGATTATTTTAAGTAAAATTGCATTAAGCAAAAAAATCAACGTTAAATTTGATGAGGCTACCAGATTAGCAGTGCTAGCCTATACAAATAAACCTCAACCTGGTGGATGGTTCAGCGGCCTAGGAAGGCGTCAGAGCTAAGGGTAGGTGGTGTAAACATGGAAAACTGCTATGACGAACTATAAAGACCCTAACTTCAAGTTGGCATGTTATTTATTAAATTATCAAGAAGATGATACATCCTCTTCGGTCTCAATACCTTTGTCTAATAAACGCAAAAATAATAAAAAAAATAAAAATCAATTAAAAGCAGAAGTGGCTGAATTATTAAAAAAACTTGAGGTTTTTCATAACCCAGGCTTATCTATATTTAGGCATTATAGACATATGTCAGACGGTAACTTAGAGCTTAGAGAAGCAAAATCAAGCTTGTTAGAAGATAACCATGTGTTTGATAGATATGTACTGGGAATACTAAAAGAATTTTGCATTATAACTATAGCATTTTTGGTTAAATTAGAAAAAATGCATAAAAAGAAAATTTTATGTGGTAATGTTAGCCCCTATACTTTTATGTACAATAAAAAACTTAAGCAATGTGAGCCTTGTGATCTAGGGATTATTTTATCAGATAAAAACGTTGTGCGTGCAGAAAAACAATTAAAGGGTGACTTGATCTATGTAACGACTGATCTACAAAATATTGATTATAATAAATACCTGGCTCCAGAGTTAAAAGAATCATTATTGGTCTATGGATTAAAAAGACGCTTGCGAAAATTAAGCATGATTGCCGAAAGTCGTGGTATTTTATTGCCAGAATCAGCTAAAATTAATAAGATTTTATCTGATTTTCATCAGTTACAAGTTAAATATACTAATAAGGCAGAAATTTATAGCGTTGGTTACTCAATTAATCAAATTTTATCGCATATGTTAGAAAAAATAGCCAGATTAGGTTTAACTCTAGGCGAACCAATTGTCGGCAAAGTAGATGAAAAATATATTACTGAGGCCAATTATTTGCTACCGCGAAAGTTTGATAACCATTCTAGTGAATTTATTATTGACTTGTTAAATGATGGCGTGGGTTACATTTATGCTTTAATGGAAGAGAGCGTTGAAAAACGGGATAGTCTAGCCGAGTCGATTGAAAAATTTAAATCATTACTACATCGCATCACCATAATTAGTCCTGGCTTTGTTTTAGAGTTTGAAGGTCCGGAAAAAGAAGAATATGAAAAGGTAGAAGAAGAGAACTTAGAGGAAGAGCTTGGTGAAAATCTAGAAGAAGAGGATGAAGCCCACGTGCATGATGATCATGGGCATGATAAGCACGGTCATGATGATGATTCACATGATGAGCATGGGCTGTTTATTCATGATCACCATGTGCATGACCATAAGCACGAAGCTCATGGTCATGAAGAGCATGGTCATGAAGAGCATGGTCATGAAGAGCATGGTCATGAAGAGCATGGTCATGAAGAGCATAGTCATGAAGAGCATAGTCATGAAGAGCATAGTCATGAAGAGCATAGTCATGAAGAGCATAGTCATGAAAAGCATAGTCATGAGGAGCATAAACATGATGACCATCAGCATGATGATCATGGCGGACATGGTGAGCATGGTGAACATGAAGGACACGAAGAACATGAAGAGCACGAAGAACATGAAGGACACGAAGAACATGAAGGACACGACGAACACGATGAGCATGATCATTATGGCGGACATGGTGAGCATGACGTTCATGAGGCGCATGATATGCACCATGAACATGATGATCATCATGGTCTAGCACATGAGCACGAGTCTAAACACGATGCTTCACATGCTGGGAATAATCACGGACCAGAGTCGTCAGATGATGGCCACAATTCACATAAAAAGCCATCATCTCCCCACATCTAAGCCATTTCAGCTAGTAGCTCTTTGGCTGCAGTATACTTAGCATCTATCATTAGCGATTGTTCTGCGTATTTTTTAGCGTTATCTAGATTATCCATAGCTTGGTAGCTAATTGCCAAATTATATAAATTTTCAGCGTTTGGCCCAAATTCTTGAACCGATAATTTATAAAAGCTAATTGCGATTTCATATTCATCTAGAGCGTAATATAAGCTGGCAAGAGCAAATGGTAAATCTTGGTTTTTTTCTAGCTTAAAAAAGTAATCCCAAACTATTTTGGCGCCAGATAATAAAGCTTTATCCTGTTCAATAGATATTTCTTCAGCTTCTATTTGATCGATAATCATTTCATGCATATCGTAGAAAACGTTTGGATCCCAATAAGTAAGATTCATCATGGCTAACAGTTGATCTAAGTTTTTAAAATTGCTGTTAACCTCATCGTCGTAATAACATAAATTGATAATATCTTGTGGTCCGGCGCCAGATAAAGTTTGCTTAAAGGCATGCGTAGTATGCGGGGTAGCATGTTTATGCTCGGTGCTAAAACAAGCCACCTGAAAGTCAGATGATTTGTTGGGCATTAATAATGCATCGCCGTTAATATTGGTAAAATACTGCTTTAAAGCATCAAAATTTACCATTAACGAAATCGAACCATGAATATCTATATCTGGCTCAGTTAAGTCGTCAAACAAATCAATAGATGCTTGGCCCTTATCAGCTAATAATAAAACTAAATGCTGCGTGCTTAATTTCTTTACTGTATTTATGCAATCAATCCCGCCGACAGGGATCATAAATGTGCCATTGGTTAAATTTGTTTGATAATAGCTAAGTATTTTATTTAAATTAGGATCAGGATAGTAATCAGTAGTTACTGGTTGGTAAGTATAAGAGAATTTTGCCTCAGCGAAATATTCTTCCCAGTCAGCATCGCCAGTAATTTTTATTTGTACTTCATGTAATTTATGTTCGCGGACTTGAAATGCATCGTGTGATAGTGAATCAAACAAATAATTGCATAACATAAATACTGGTTTATTTAAACCTTGTGATTTGATTTTAGTTCCGGAATGCAACAGATTTAATTCTTGGTCAGACATGGCGTTAAATATTGCAAAATCTAAATTACCGGCATCGAGCCAAGGCTTAAATGCAGGGTGTTGTTGCCATGATTTTATGTTTTTTTCTGCTACGTCAGTCATTATAAATTTAATGATAGAAATCGGTAGCGAATAATTAACTAATAACTCTTGTAGGCACTTTAATACGTAAAAGCCAAATTTGCCATGGCCAGTGCCTATTTCGATAATATAAAATGGTTCTTGTTGTTCCTGGGAATTTTGGGGGTTGTGCATATACCAATCGTTAATCTGGCCAATAATTATATTGGCATAGGCTAATGCAAGGTTTTTATTACTAGAAATCTGTAGTGGCACTAGCTCGTTTTGCCAAGCGTCAGGCCCAATATTATGGTAGTACTCTTGCATTTTGATCCATAAAGCAGATTTAGACAATGAGGTCATTTTTCTTTCCTTAGTTCTTGATATTGTTGGGCGTTAATTAATTCGCGTGTGGCGAAGTCCTGATTAAGTTCTTGCACCCAGGTTGCATGACTTTGGTTTTCAGTACAGCGCATAAACAATAATTCTGATCCACAACCAGAACCATAGGAGAATGCACTGATTTGCTCTTTAGCTTGGGTTTTTGTTAAAGCGTTTGCTACGGTAAACCATAAACTGGCAGTATAATTGTTGCCTATCTGTTGGTTCCATTCCATGGTGCTTAATATTTTTTCTTCATACCAATTTAGTATTTCATCGCTAGCCATTCCACAGTAGTCACCTAAACGTTTAACTGCGCTATACACCATTTTTGGAAACGGTACATGATAGCATTGATACTTATATTCGTTTAAGCAAGCAGCCAGATCTTGTTTGGTGGCAATTTGTGTAAAACATTGCAATACCGCATTTATATAAGAGGTCAAACTTAATCTGCCATTTACTTCTGGGTATTTATTACCTATTGGGCGCCAAAAATCTAGTTGTGGTTCACTCCAGTAAAAACTATCAGGGCTTATTGCTGCTATAGTTGGCTGGTCGATAATCATGGCAATAGCGCCAGCTCCTTGCGTTGGTTCACCAGAATGGCCTTGTGCATACAATGCGACATCTGCAGCAATTATTAAGGCCGCTTTATTCTTAGAGTTACCAGATAGCTTCCATTCTATTGCTTGGCGTAGTGCAGCGGTGCCACCGTAGCAGGCGTGCTTTACTTCATATGATCTTAGCTGGCCACTTAGAGATAATTCTTGCATTATCCATGAACTAAGCGGGCGGCTCATATCTACACCAGTTTCAGTGGCGACGATGACTAGGCCAATTTGTTCTAAAGTACCATGCCAATGGGATAAAGCACGTTTAGCTGCGGTTACAGCCATGCTGATTACATCTTCATTTGGGGCGCACAGGGCCATATACCGACACCCTAGACCGTTTAGGTACTTATCTGGGTCGATATTTCTAATTTTGGCTAATTCTTCTAGCGGTAATGCATATTTCGGTATGGTTAAACCAATAGCACTAATACCGATTTCCATTGTTTGTAGTATTTGGATCACCTTAATATAAGATAGGTAGCGATCGTAGTAGTTATAACATTTTTTTGCAAGCAGTTAGTCGGATGTCTTCCTGCGGCAATAGGTTTCTCGAATTAGAAAAATAATACTACCTGCAAGCATAATGCTAAGTGGTACAATCCATAGAGCAAAGTTATAATTTGCATTTGAATATACAGGGATGCCTTCAAATAATTTATTATCCCAATCGATTTCAATTAACCAGCCTATTATTGGTTGAAATATAGCTCCTGCGGACATTATTAATGTAGATGCTAGGCCCAGTGCTGAGCCAGTGAGGGCGGCGGGATTGCTTTCGGTAACAGTTGGGTAAGCTAAAATTTGTGCACTTGAGCCAAAGCCAATAAAATAAAATACAATCATCAAACTGGTAAATGTCAAATCATTGCTTTCTAGGACCATAAATACAGAAATTAAGCAAATTAAGGTCCCAGCTAGCATTGGTACTTTACGCAGATATAGCTTATCAGAAATAAAACCAAATGCCGGGGCACCAACTAGCATTCCCAGAAATAAAACAGAGCACACCCAAGAGGATTGTACTTTTGAAAGATTATAGATTTGGGTCAGGTACATTATTCCCCATAATGCGCCAAAAACTAGAATTGGCAGGTTAAGCAGAGAGGCAAACAACCCACAATTCCAGTTTTGTGATTTCAAAATGACTTTTTTCAAACCTTGGACAAAGCCAATTTTACGATAGAATTGAATTTGCTCTAAATATTCTTTTTCTTTGCCTGGAGGGTAATCATAGACGAATAAGTAAATAATGGCAGTAATAATTAAACCTAATATTAAGTTTAAATACATTGCAGCTCTCCAACCTAAAGTCTCTACTAAGATTAAGAATGGTGCTTGCGCAATAATCCCGCCAAACATCGCAACGGCAACTATTATGCCGGTTATATATGCTAAACGATTCTCTGGAAACCAACGAGACGCTAAGCGCATAGTACTAAGAAAGCAAAACGGCCCGCCACTAACACCGATGATGAATCTACCCAAAGCCGCCATGTAAATTGATTCGGCGGAAATAAACAAGCCAAGTCCAACTAGTGATAGCAGCATTGCCATGAGAATGATGTTACGGGTAGAAAGGTTATCGAGTAAAATACCAGCGGGAATTAAAAATAATACAGTACCGTAAAAGTACATAGAAGAAACTAAACTGATTTCTGCCGATGATGCATTAAAGGTAACTGACAAGTCTGGTTTTAGAACATTAAAATTAGTTAATTGAACATACTGATATAAAAAAAAACCTGCCGCAGCTAGGCATACAATCCATGGGTTTTTTGTTAGTCGTTGCATTTTATTCCCTTGCTAGAATGACCTTCTTCGACGATTGTAACTTGTTTCTTGATCTTAAGCGATAGGTTATAGCTTTCAGCAATAAAAAATTGACGAATAGCAAAAGCTTACATAAGCTGAATTTAGCAAATTTCCAACGAGGTGATTTAAGTGATGAGCATAATTGGTGTTACAAGCATAGTTTGCTTGCTGGTCGCAGTTATAATGTTGATGAACTTAATTCAAAAAGCATTTGATAAAGATGGGATAACGTGGGGCTTTATTTCTATACTATATCCCCCAGGAACTTATATGTACTGTCGTAAAAACTGGCAAGCATATAGCAAAAAGTTTTTTACCATAAGTATTCTAATGGGCGTGGGGTTAGTTCTTTTATTATTAGTTAAAATAGCACACTAAAAGCTAAAGCCGACCTACAGACGTAGTCGGCTTTAGTTGTGCTAGACTAGCGTTTAACGGTTGTGGCTTGAACCTTGCGTGTGATTGCTTACATGGTTGGTTCTGTGACCTTTCATACCAACTTTTTTGGTTGGAATTGTGTATGAATCAGTTGAGCTAACTGTGCGTGCAGCGTAGTAAGATGTGAAAATTAGTGAGACTAGAGCAAGTACAGTTACAAAGTAGCCAGTTAATTTAGCGGCAGAGGATTCGTTATACTGTTTGGTATTGCATCCTGACCATACTGTTAACAATGTACCAGCACAAAATGCTAGTAAACTTAAAGAAAAGGCTGTAGCAGCAATAAAAATTTGTGTCATCATTTTTTGCACCATTGAGTTGTTCTAAACCTAAAGTAAGTTTATATCATAAAGCCAAAATGTAAAATTTACTGATGAGTTTTGTTGATCATTGAGCTATGGCTAATCACA
>JACCDN010593961.1_pt1 | contig 15160 bp, 13 predicted proteins | sample 7441691 | NCBI WGS metagenome assembly JACCDN01 (sample SAMN15323439, study PRJNA562643) | freshwater metagenome | isolation source: river surface water | place: USA:Blue River Watershed | collected 2017-08-16
AGCCCCGAAGATTACAGGGTCATATGACCATCCAACGATAATATGAGGTGTGACTAGAGCCCCATCAACTTTGCTTGGCTATCGAAACTTGGAACTGCTGCGCGAACCTCTTCGAAGCTGCCTTGGGCCAAGATGCGCCCGCCATCCATGTACAGAACACGATCTGCACCTCTAACCGTTGAAAGTCGGTGGGCGATCATAATGACAGTCACGGAGCCCCTTAGTCCTTGAATTGCCATAGAAATATCGGCTTCGGTCTGGCCATCTAATGCGCTAGTCGCCTCATCTAGTACTAAGAGTTTCGGATTGGTAAACATAGCGCGAGCAATCCCAAGTCGTTGGCGTTGGCCCCCAGAAAATTTTGTTCCACTATCACCAACATGCGTATCAAGTCCCATTGGGAGCCTTTTCACAAACTCAGCTAATTGAGCGAGCTCCAAGGCATTCCAAACGAGTTCATCAGTCGCGAAGATAACGGGAAATCCAAGCGAAACATTTTCTCGGATCGTCCCATTTGAGATCATAACCTCCTGGGGAACATAGGAGACTGCTCCTTGCCACTTTTCAAATGCCATTAGTGGCTCAATGCCTGAAATACTTAATTCACCGAAATCAGGTTTCAGTACTCCCAAAATGACATCAACCAAAGTCGTTTTGCCAGCACCGGATGGACCTACCAGTGCTACAGATTCACCTTTCGAAATTTCGATATCAATTTTTGTGATTGCTGGAAGTGTTTCTCCAGGGTAAGTCAATTGGACATTGGCTAATTTGATGTTGCCAGAGAAACCAGAATGATCTAGGTCTAGGTAGTCATCTTTCTGGATTTGTTCATCTTGTATCCCAATCTGATCAATTAGTTCTAAGGTTGAATTACCTAAAGCTAAACTTCCACGAATGTGTAATGCTCCTTGCTGGACGCGCAAGACGGCAGGTGCAATTCGAGTGCTAGCCGCAAGAAACACAGACAGCACACCTACAGCTTGTGCCGCATCTTGGAGAGCAAACTGAATTGCGCTTATAAATAGGGTTCCAAGTAACACAGCTATCTCAATGATGTACTTTCCGATGTTTGGCATAAAAGCAATCTCTGCCGAATTATTGGCAAGAATTAACTGTTGCTGCCCAATATTTCTTGCATAATACTGTCTTCTATCTCTTACCACTGACTCCCTATAGGAGTTCAAAACTTCTAAAACCCGCACATTGCTTTCTATATTTAACTCAGATTGTTGTAAGCCAAGAAATTTAGCTCGTACATGCATCAGGCGGTAGAGCAGATAACCAATTCCTCCGAAAACAATAAGTGTGCTAATCGAAATCGTTGGATCCACCAAAAACAACCCAATAAACATAATTAAAAGAAGAGAAATGTCAGAAATAAGGGAAACTGCTGTACCCAGCACCCCGAGTGTGATAGCCCCGACACCTCCTGTAACCGCAAAAAGATTTTCTTGCATGGTCCGTTGCTGTATCACCTGCAAAGGTTGAGCAAGAAGTCGAGAAACTAATAGTGAAGAAATTAAGGCACCTCGGCGGCCTAGGAAGAACATAGTTCGTCTTATAAATAGCGCTGATAGAATTGTCTTACTTATCAATAACCCGGTGGCCAAGGTTGCCAAAATTATGGCTTGCAATTGGAGACTAAGCCCTGAAAGTCCTAAATTCTCCAAGAGTACGCTAACCCTGCTTCCCGGCATTCTTGACCCAACCCCAGTAACTGCTAATGCTCCTAATACCCCAAAGATCGCAATACCAACTAAATCGAGTAAACCTAGAAAAATTTGGAATAACAGAACGGCAAACAACTTTCGCCGGTCACTCTTCGGTAATACATAAAAAGAACGTCCCAGTGTTGTTCGAGCAAATTCAGCTCGATTTCTTAGGAGTTTCACCGCCCAATCCTACAGCTTTACCATTGGAATCCTCGGACGTGTCCTAGTCGTGAGTAATCGAACTTCTCATTAGTACTCTTCTCATGTGAAAGTTCTCCAAATCATCACCCGCCTAAACCAAGGTGGGACAGCTCGCTGGCTCGAGAATCTGGCCTGCGGGTTAACAGAAGCGGGATGGCAATCGGTTCTCGTGGCAGGTGAAGTGGGAGAGAATGAAATTGAAGACATAGGATTTGTGAACTTAGCAGGGATAAAAGTTCAAAGCTTGGGCAAGGACAAAGGGCTTCTCAACGATATTCGATCTTTTTTCTACTTGCGCAAAATTATAAAAATAGAAAAACCAGACATTGTGAATACACATACCTCCAAGGCTGGCGTGATCGGACGATTTGCGGCTAAGTCACTACTTAGACAAAGTCCAAAAGTCATTCATACCTACCACGGACACCTTCTTTATGGCTATTTTTCTAGGCCAGTAACCATGATTATTACATTCATAGAAAAGTTCATGTGTCGAATAACAGATCATTTCATAGCCGCTGGTATTTCAGTTCGTGATGAATTGGTTGATTCAGGGATTGGAACTACCGATCAGTATTCGATAGTCAAGCCAGGAATTCCCTTCGAAAACAACATTGAAAAAAATGAAGCGCGTAAACAATTAGGAATCACCAACGATGGAGTTGTAATTGGATGGATGGGTAGATTCGAACCAATTAAGTCGCCGAGGCGTGTAATAGAAATTGCGGAAGTTTTCCCTGAAGTTACTTTTATCATGGCTGGCAACGGTGGCTTATTTGATCGAATAAAATTTGAAGCCCCAAAAAATTTAGTACTACCTGGTTGGAGTGATCCTCGTCAAATTTGGAGCGCGTCTGACATTGCTTTGCTTACCTCTGAAAACGAGGCGCTACCTATCGCATTAATTGAAGCTGGACTTGCAGGCATCCCCGCCGTGGCTGAAGATGTCGGTGCCGTTTCAGAGGTAATTACCCATTATCAAACAGGATTTCTTTGCAAATCATTCGAAGATCGCAGAGAAGCTATCATGCTCCTCGTTGAAAATAATGACTTAAGAGTTACCATGGGTGAAAACGCTCGCAATTATACTTTGAGCCAGTTCAATCCTAAAAAATTTGTCGAGGACCACATTGAAATTTATAAGAGAACAGTTGCAAAGTGAAAAACAACCCTTTTCAAAAAATCCAGGCAAGAAATGCAATTTTTCACTTGAGTGGAGGAATTGGTAATCAATTATTCGTTTACGCGGCAGGCAAAGCATATTCTCGAGCATTTGATAAGCCAGTCAAGTTTGATGTTTCAAATGTTGGAAAAGGATTCACAAATCATCGATCATCAATCCAAACTTTATTGTTGGATTTGGAAATAGCTGCAAATCAAACTAGTTTTCAAAAATTCCAAAGAAGAGTCTTTAATAGGTGTGACAGAATCATTCACGGCTTCACTCGAAAACAACTACCTTCTCTTTTCAATTATTACTCACATGAAATTGGATTCGACGAGGCACTACTAAAAAAGAAGCATAAGGTTAATTTCTATGGTTACTTCCAATCTTGGCGATATGTTGAAAGAATTTTTGATTTATTTCCCCCAAGTAACGAGATTCTCAATCAGCCTTCGAAGTGGTTTCAAGATATGAGTTCTTTGGCCAACCTTACCGAGCCAATAATTATTCATGTGAGACGAGGTGATTATAAGAAGCTCTCGGATTCCTATGGCTTACTATCGAAGGAGTATTACAGCGCTGCACTGTGTATTGCGCGAGATTATTTGCCAAATAATCCTATTTGGATTTTTTCTGATGATCCAGAAGAAGCAAGAAATCTTCTGCAATCGACCCTACCCATTGACACACATTGGATAAATCCACCTATAGGAACCGACCCTGTAGAATCGCTCATACTGATGACCTTTGGGGCTGCAAACATAATTGGAAATTCAACTTATTCTTGGTGGGGAGCCATATTAAACAGGCATTCCAAAATCACAGTAGCCCCGGAAAAATGGTTTAAAGGTATGGCCGATCCCAAGGATCTATATCCACCTAGTTGGCGATTTGCTCCAAGTTTCTGGGAAAATTAACCCAACTTTCGATAAATCCTTCTTTTTACCGTTCCCATTGATATATCTACTACTGCTTTAAACACATCTTTATCCATTCTCTTAATTAATTTACTCAGCACTAAACTTCTCTTAGTCTCTCCTGATAATTTCATTCCTTTTGATAGCTCCAGTAGAAACAAAATCTGTCTCTCTTTAGCTAAATCCAATTCGTCATATGAATCCAAAATCACATCGATTCGATCGAATCCTGTTTTCAATGCTTCTTGGTGTATTCCAATTTGATTTATCAAATTAAAAGATTTTCTTTTAATTAAGGCTCTCTGTTGGCCAGAAACAGAAGTTTGCCTTAATTGATAATTTAGTAACACTTGAGGAACAGAGATAACTTCCCCGACTCTTGACATCCTCAGCCAAAGTGAAAGATCTTCGGCAGGAAAATCCTCGACTTTGTACCCACCAGCAGCCACGACAGCTTCTTTTGAGTATAAGACAGAAGGATGTGGTGTCCGTTGGCTATTCACAAGAGAAATCTTCACTGCATCTGAATCCACTGGACTCGGAATTTTCCCAAGCGAGCGGCCGTTCGGGCTCCACATTTCATAATCTGAGAATACTGCAACTGTTTTGTGACTTATCTCGGTCATTTGTTGATCAATTCTATTCTCTGCATATTTATCGTCCACATCAAAACGCGCTATCCAATTATTGCTTGACTCTTTTATTCCTATGTTTAACGCTGCAACTAAACCTTCCCCTGGGTTTCTTACAATTCTTACCCTCTGATCCTCAGCTGCCCAACTTTGTAATACACAAAGAGTTCCATCTGTAGAGTTATCATCTATAACCAACACCTCATCGATTTCGCGGCAACTATTTGAAAGCTGTTGCATTGCTGAATAAATGTAATCCAGGCCATTTTTAACCGGCAAAAGAGCTGTCACAGCAGAACGGTTTTTAGGAATATTCTTCTTTTCCCTTAAGTTTGTCACGAATCGAGAATACCAATTAAGGCACTAGACTTGCGTAAGCCTCAGCAACAATTCAAATGTATTGCACTGGTAGTCTTGGATTTGGAACGAGAGGATGCAAAATGTCTATCCTAATAACGGGCTCACGCGGAATGCTTGGAAGTAGCATGCTCGCCCAAGCAAAACGTTTTGGTCTGGACGTACTTCACCCGCTTAAGTCTGAACTTGATTTGAGACATGAGTCGCAAATACAGAGTTACTTCGAAAATCACGAAATCGAGGCAATTATTCATTGCGCAGCCAGAGTGGGTGGGATATCTGCAAATATACAAAACCCTGCGGATTTTATTTTGGAAAACCTTGTCATCGATTCTAATCTCCTTTCCATTGCTCGTGATATGCAAGTTCAAAAACTTATTTACTTCGGCTCGTCTTGTATGTACCCACGTGATTTTCGGCAGCCGCTCGTTGAAAGTGACATTCTGGGTGGACCTTTAGAGCCGACAAATGAAAGTTATGCGCTAGCAAAAATTTCAGCTGCTCGTGCCGTCACAACCACCGCGATACAGGATGCACTCCAATGGCGTGTTCTCATTCCATCAAATCTCTATGGACCTGGTGATAATTTTGATCCTGCCAGCTCGCACCTAGTTGCCTCAATAATTAACAAGGTGCTTGATGCCAAAAAGAAGAGCTTTACCCAGATAGAAATCTGGGGTGATGGGAAAGCTAGACGAGAATTCACTTATGTTGAAGATGTTGCAGAATTTGTGATTAATAATTTAAGTAGAATTTCGAATTGGGACTTGATGATGAACATTGGTGCTGGAGAAGACCATTCAATTCTTGAATACTATGAACAGGTTTGCAAAGTTTTGAATATTGAAGCCACTTTTAGTTTTAACCTATCAAAACCAATTGGCATGACACAAAAGCTCATGAGCAGCTCGAGTGCAAGAAAACATGGTTGGCATCCCTCAACAACATTAGAAGTTGGGCTAGCAAAAGCAATTGCTTGGAAAATAATGGAGGGACAAAATGGATAAACGCGAAATTGCGTATCCGCTGGCAAGCACTACTTGGGATCTTGAGGAATATGCCGCTCTAACGCGCGTAATCGATTCCGGTCGATTCACTATGGGCAAGGAGGTCTCTGAATTCGAGCAAGTTTTCGCTGAATTCATTGGAACAAAACATGCAGTTATGTTCAATAGCGGATCTAGCGCCAACCTTGGACTAATTGCGGCGGCGAAGTATATGAAAAATCCGATTTTCCATCCGGGGGATGAAGTGATTGTTCCCGCAGTTTCGTGGAGTACAACATATTACCCGATTCACCAGCAAGAGCTCGTCCTATCTTTTGTTGATATCGATATCGAAACTTTGAATCTTGATCTCAGTAAAGTTAGGGAAGCAATTACTCCAAAGACTCGTGCAATTCTTGCTGTGAACCTATTGGGCAACCCCTGCGAATTGACCGCACTTCGTGCCTTGGCTGATGAACATGGATTGGTGCTACTTGAAGATAACTGTGAATCCTTAGGAGCTAAACACGGAAATCAATATTCCGGCACATTTGGTTTAGGTGGCACATTTTCCACATTCTTTAGTCATCATATTTCAACAATGGAGGGTGGCTTGGTTGCCACAAATGATTCAACTCTGGATGAAACCATGCGCTCAATACGTGCGCATGGTTGGACAAGAGACTTAGCACCTAAGAATAGTGTCCACGATAAGACTGGGGATGAGTGGGATGACTTATTTAGATTTGTCTTACCTGGTTTTAATCTGAGGCCATTGGAAATGGAAGGAGCTCTTGGCAAAACTCAATTGAGCAAATTGAGTTCGTTTGTCCACCAGCGCCGACAAAACGCGCAATACTTACTGGGATTTCAAGAAAGATTCCCAAGCATGCAACTACAGCGTGAAATAGGTGAATCATCCTGGTTTGGATTTTCCCTGATTCTAAAGAACAATCTAAGCGGCAAACGTAAAGATTTAATTTCTCGTTTAAATGAATCTGGTATTCAAAGTCGCCCAATTGTGGCTGGAAATTTCGCTAGAAATCCAGTCATGAAACACCTACGACATGCGGAGTTGCCAGAGCTTCCGAATGCGGATAAAGCCCATTTTGACGGGTTATTTGTTGGCAACCACCACTACTCTATGAAAAGCGAATTAGATTTATTGGTTACCGTTCTAGAGGAGTTCGAGGAAGCTTATGCCTAACAATGTTGCTTTCATTACCGGGATCACTGGGCAGGACGGTTCATATCTTGCCGAGCTCCTGCTCTCAAAAGGATACGAAGTTCACGGCTTGATCAGACGAGCCAGCACCTTTAACACCCAAAGGATTGATCACTTATTTCAGGACCCACATGAATCTAACGTTAAATTACATCTCCATTACGGCGACATGTCTGACGGAGCAGGGCTAACAAACCTCATCTCTGCAATTAAACCCACTGAGATATATAACTTGGCCGCTCAAAGTCATGTGAAGGTTTCCTTCACAATGCCGCATTACACCGCGAGCGTGGATGGAATTGGTGCCATAACAATTCTTGAGGCCATAAGAAGTTCGGGGTTAAATTGCCGCTACTACCAAGCAAGCACAAGCGAATTGTTTGGCGCCACCCCGCCACCTCAAAGTGAAACTTCAGCTTTTTATCCAAGAAGTCCCTATGCAGCAGCAAAACTTTATGCATATTGGGTGACTGTCAATTATCGCGAGGCATATGGGATTCACGCGACTAATGGAATTCTCTTCAATCACGAATCGCCACGCCGTGGTGAGACTTTTGTGACTAGAAAAATAACTCGCGCTGTTGCAGCGATTAAACACGGAAAACAAAAAGAATTGTTTCTTGGAAATCTTGATGCTATACGTGATTGGGGATATGCAAAAGAATACGTAGAAGGCATGTGGATCATGCTTCAACAAGACAAGCCTGACGACTATGTTGCAGCCACTGGAGTTGGAGCAACTATCAGAGACTTTTGTGAATCTTCATTTGGAGCTGTTGGATTAAATTGGGAAGAATACGTAAAGTTTGATCCTGAATACTTACGTCCAACTGAAGTTGACGCTCTAATTGGGGATCCAACAAAAGCTAGAGAAACATTAGGCTGGCAACCAAAAACACTTTGGAAAGAGCTTTCAGAAATTATGGTTGAAGCGGACATGAACTTGCTTAAGAATCAATAATGGGATCTGATTTCTCCGTATTAATCCCAGTGCGTGGAACTTGCGAATTTTTGAATAAGACGCTTGAATCAATCTGCAACTCAAGCATTTTTCCGCAAGAAGTGGTTATAGTCGATGATGGCATTGAAAAATCAGCAGTTGATGTAATTTCTCTTTTTGATTCCGAGTTAAACATTACTATCTTAAAAAACCCAGGTTGTGGAATAGTTTCGGCTTTAAATGCTGGATTAACTCATTGCACAACTACATTTATTGCACGATTAGACGCTGACGATATGGTTACATCTGATCGTTTTGAGCGTCAAATAACCTTTATGCGCGCAAATCAACACGTTGCAGTCCTTGGAGGTCAAGTTGCTTTCATAGATTCGAAAGGGGAGATTACTGGGCGCTCGAATTATGAGGTAGGCCGCTTAGACAATCAAGTTGCATTCGGCAAAATGTGTATGCTTGCTCATCCTTCTGTAATGATACGCGCATCTATGGCACTCGCGGTTTCAGGCTACAGGACAGTTTGTAGGGGTGAACAAACTGATTTTGCTGAAGACTTTGATTTCTGGTTGAGGATCTCTCGGATTGGACATGTTCATAACCTGAATGAAGTGGTCCTATATTATCGCCAACATGAAAGTCAAGTGTCACAAGTTCATTCCCAAATGCAAGAATTCGCTACAGCATATATTTCAATGGTCAATAGTGCAGAAGTGAACGTTAGTGGGTATGTGTATAGAGTTCTGTTTCCAAAGAAATACAGTTTGGATTTTTTTAAAAACTTGATATCTTCAATCCCTAAGTCTCGAAAAGTTAATCAAAAAATCGCATTGATTTTTGAAAGCCTGCCCATATTTTTTGGAGTAAAAAATAGATTTGTTTTGAGAATTTATAAACTATTGAAAAATTTTTTGATTGATTAAGTTCTTAATTTAGATCGTTGAGTATATTTTGTGCCAATAACCCTAGAACGTTCGAGTTTTCCCAATCTTTAGAGATTCGGCAAAATGCAGAATTTTGAGATCTTGCTATTGCGTATTGATCTCTCTGATTCAATCCCAAGATCTCATGTACTGTTTTTGTCACATCTTCAATATCTGGACTGCACAAAAACAAATCATGATCTCGTATATCAAACTCATCCAAATTAGGCCCAACATACAACACGAGACAGCCTGCTGAGATGCAATCAAAGAGTTTCTCGCTAACAAAATCTGCAGAATTCTCAATCACAATCGCAAACTTGTATCTAGTGAGAGTATCCATCTTGTTTCTTGATACACCCTGAAAACTCTTTTGCGCTTTCCCAAGACCATAAAGTGTCTTTAAGGAAATCCTAGAAGGAAAGTTCCGTACGGCAGATTTCATCCATAACCAAAAATCCTTTAGCCTTCCTTGATTCCAATTTTTTCCAAACAAGTGAATGTGTGGCGAAAGTTCTAGAAGTACCTTGCGACGAAAGCTATACAGCTCACCATCGAGTGACGAGAATTTATTCGCTTGGATGACTATAAATTTATCTTCTCTGTTGAACCAGTTCTCGAAGTCTTCAATCTCCCTCACTTCATCTTGAGGCCATTTGAATTCACTTCCCTTAACTCCTGATGCCCAGATTGGTGATGGCGCATAGATTTTTCCATATTGATTTAGAACTCGCTTTGAATAGTTCTTGCTCTTAGCGACACGAGGCTCCCAAATTACAAGTATTCTTTTTGAAATTGGTACTTGATTTCTTTTTGCCTCTTTCACATAGGCCTTGGAGTGTGTATGTGAAATAAGAGCGTCGGTTAGTAATTCCACTCCTTCAACAACAATTGTGTGTCCCTGTTCGACTATTTTCCTTTTGAAGGTCTGCCATGGGCCTGAGCTCTCAAATGGAAATAGATGTTCTCCAGATTGACCCGTAATTCTAATTTTCATAACCACAGTCGACCTTTTAGTAGTTTTCGGTAGCCCGAAATGATTCCGAATGCCGCAAATTTTGAAGTTTTCTTTAGAACTACTCCCGTATAAAGCAATGTAATAAATTGTCCAAAATTTGCCAAGTGGTATTGAAATTGAATCCCTCTACCCGAATTTGCGATCTCAACCAAGCGTTTTCTATTCACAACCCACATCTCCCAAAAATCCGCTCCCACGGGTCGGCCTATTTCAGATTCGAGATGGATAAGGTGAACCTTTGGATCAACAAAGAGTTTTCCAAGTTTTGATGCCCTGAAAGAATAAATCACATCCTCACATAAAGATTGACCTATAAAGTCAGACTCGAATCGCAAACTTTGGATCTTCTGAAACTTCCAAACTGAACAACCAATTAGCCATTCGACTTGTTCTGTCTCCCCTGAATGAGATCGCATGGGAATGTTAACCCCACTTTTTAGAAGGACTCCATCGGTATCAGAATCCAGTTTAAAAAATTTTTGCAGGGCACCAAAAATTCCGACGGGTTTCAATCGCGGATGATTGTAAGCAATCGGATTCATGGCAATGCCTGAAATACCTATCCCACCTGTTTTCTTCAGACTCCCTACCAGATCGGTGAGATATTGAGGCCCAGGTAATACGTCATCATCCAAAAAACACAAGTACTCGCATCGTTTTGAAACATACTCAATACCGAGATTGCGCTGATACGCTGCAGATTTTATATCAGTTGGTTTGTGCTTAAGAGTAAATTTCCAATTGGGATTGATTGGAATGGGGATTACTTTGTCTGAGGAATCAATGACTATCACTTCGTCCACGGGTAATGATTGCTCAGCAATTTGTTTAAGGACAGCAGTCAAATTCTCTGGTCTATTTCTTGTTGGAATTACGACTGAAATCACTGAACAAGAGTACTAATTTCAATCGCTGTGTTGCCACATATTTAGCCAGTTGTCGCGATTTTCAGCGATTTATTGGTAGATTGATTCATACAAGAGTTACTATCGGTGCAGTATTAGAACGAAGGATCATCACTAGATGCTTGTCTACCTTAGTTACTTGGGTAAAGTAAGTTTCAGCTTAATTAATTGGAACAAGATGCTTCAGGTATCTGAAAAATTCAGAGGTGGAGGAGTATATTTTTAATGAATACTATCTCTTCAATTATTCCTGTATATCAGGATTCAGGTTTGCCTTTTGAAATTCTAAAGGAAACAGTAAATTCTCTGCTCATACAAACACACCCTCCAGTTGAGATAATACTTTCGGACGACTCTAGCGGCATGCTCGTCGAGAAGTGGGTTGAGGAATTTAACTTGACTAACTCACGCAGCCTCATTTACGTCAGGAATTTAGGTCCAAGTGGGGTTTCTTCGAATTCAAACTTTGCGACAAAACTTGCCACAGGCACTTTTTTGCATTTTCTACATTCAGACGATCATTTGATTGGTAAAGAAGTTTATAGCAGAGTGATAAAAGCCTTGGAAAGCACATCCCATCAGTGGTTGCTTCTTGGTGGACAGATGAATGGAATCGTGACGATACCAAACTTGGAAAATTTAAACTTATTTGGAGTAAATACAGTGGGGGGGCCATCGGGGCTTGTCATTAAACGATCTATCTTCGAAGGATTTGATGAAAACATCTCGTTGTTGATGGATATTGAATTCTTTTTGAGAACTGCGATGAGTTATGGGCCACCCCTAGTTTTGAAGGATATCTGCATTGAGTATGGTTCGGGAGATTGGCAACTCACGAAGAGTATTAATGAAGAAAAATATCGCGCGGAGATCAATCACCTCTGGAAAAACGAGAAGCTTGGTTTCAGCGATTTTTTCAAATTATTGGCTTTGACGGATTCGTGGAACATAAAAAGATTTGCTTATTCCTATATCCGCTCCAATTCCGCGCTAGGTGGGGTGAAACGGGTTCTAGCGATTGTTCTCTTTAGACTAAAATATAGCCACTTTCGAATAAAATCATTTAAGAAAAGTCGAACCCTCGCAATTTTTTGTGGCGATAGGTCTAAATTTTGGTAAGAATGATTCACAAAATTTCCGAACCTGGATAAGAATGATTAAATCAGGTTTGTACTCAAAAAATTCTCAATAAGTTACACTAACTAATATTTAAAAGTTGAGTTAATGATTTAAGGTATCAAGTTAGTATCTAAATTCACTACCCGCCCCTTACGCAAATACTCTGGCCAGCCCCTGGCATTTCTGGACGCGGCAAAGCCATTCATGTAATACGCCCTGAAGCCTTCTTTTTCTCCAGGCAACGAAGCATGAAGAGTCAAAGAACACCAAATAGCTACATCGCCAGGCTCTGCTTCAAGTATTAGGGGTTCTAATTGATATTCATCTGATGGCATTGTCAGGTCAGGCACATTTCTGAGAGATCTGTAGTTTGGAGTCCCATCAGGGTTGCTCAGCAACCTCAAATCGCCAAGAAGGTAGCTTTTTGGAACCATGTAAAGTGGGCTGACATCTTTGGTAAAACTATCGACAATAATTGCGGTTTGCAAATAATTGTCTTCCTCCACTATTCGAGGATACTCATCAAGTGGATGACGAAACATAATGTCTTGATGCCAATCAAAGCTATCCTCTTCACCTTTCAAATGAAAATAGAACTGATTATTAAGTTGCTTCACATCGTCACCCAGAATCGCTTTGACAATTCTAACTAACCTTGGATCAACCCTAATTTTCTCTAGATAGTCATTGATCAAACTTGGCCAAAATGAAATAGCAGGATATGAACTTCCCATGTGGTTCTTTCGCACATCCAGAGGTGTATGTTGATAACCTGCTTGTTTGAGCTGTGAAACATTAGTTAGGGCAAGAGTAGCTTCACTCCTAATTGCAGAAACCTCACTTTGGGAAAAAACGTTCTTAATTACACAAAATCCTACGCTTCGATACTCGTCTACAAACGTTAATGGCTCTGACATAAACTCTCCCCTCACATTGATTTAAGAGAAAATTTACCACTTTAGTCCTTCAAAATGTTTTTAAGCGACCTGAGTATGCGAAACGCCGCATTTCTTAGTTTACTTGGGGAGCGTGTGATTAGGTACTTGAGCATCAATTTCAATAATAATTTCGGGTGAGTCAAGACAATACCCACATTTCGAATAATCGAACGTATCACTTGGCCCAAATATAGAACATCGAGATCCTGGTTGCTTCCGAGAATCAGATTCTGTAGATCCGTCACTTTACGCCGCAAATCTGCCAATTCCAGCTCTTTGCCAAGAGCGGTATTTGCTTGACTTGGACTATGTTGCCTGTAATACAAGAGTGGTTTTCCAACTCTTTTGGCTTCAAAGCCTCTGTCAATCATGCGCTTCCATAAATTATGGTCTTCAGGATATATTTTTTGGTATCCACCCACTTCCCTAAAGGCTGAGACCCTAAACATTGCGGAGCCGTTAATTACATTTGTTTTTTCCATCAAAGTTTTTTGCTCATCATCAAAATTTGGAAAAGTCCACAAGAAAAGATCGCAATTATCACGTATTGATCTTCCTATTTTATGTGCACCAACAGAACTTGCAAGCTTAGAAGCTAACGGACCAACGAGAATCATATCGAAATAAACAATAGCCACATCAGGGTATGAATCCAAAGCCAACTTAAGTTCTCTCAGAGCCTCTGGGTGCAAATAATTGTCCGCACCTAGAAACATAGCATAATCGGTGGTGACATCGTTCATCGCAGAGTTGAAGTTATCTACGATTCCCATGTTTTCTTTTCGGCAAATAATCTCAGCACCATCGATCACTCTATTGATTAATTCCTGTGATCCATCAGTCGAAGCGTCATCTACAATTCGGTATACATCCGGCTGAAGAGTTTGTCTTCTAACGCTGTGGTGTGCCTCCAAAAGATAGGGGGCATAATTATAATTCATTAACAAAAGAGACAACGTCGATGATCCGAATTCTGTTTCAGGGAAAACAGTTACTCGTGGCATGTCAAAAACATCATCACTATTGCCGTTATCCACACTTTGAGCGGAGAGAAATTTTTCAGATACTTTTTCTTTAAAATCCGCAGTAACCTTGCCGTGAGGATAAGCGAAGTGTTTGAAGTCATCGGGAAACAAATCAAGCAATTCCTTTGGTATGTCAAGCTCATAACGAATCTCATCGTCAGTTGGAGCGTCTGAAATTTGATGAGTTCTTGTGTGCCACTGAAACCTTCCACCATAAGCTTTCAATTCCCTTAATTGCTTCAAGGTACAAAAATCAGCTAAAGGTTCAGATGAATCAAATGAATTATTACTGCCTATATAATCCCCGATTAAGTAAATTTCAAAAGTGATGCCTCTCCGAGACAATTCCGGCGCAGCAAAATCGAGAATACATGCGTAGGGCCCATCAAAAGTTATAACAACTTGATCGATAGCAAGCGGATTATAGTTATCGAGACAAGTGAAATTTCTCCCTGCTAGCTCATCAAGAATGGAGGAAAATTTGTCATTCGAAATCCACCACTTAGTTGGAGAATTTCTAGCCACTTTGTGAAAAGTTAATATCATGTTATCTTCTTCAAGACACTAATTTCATGTGTGAAGGTTCGATAAGGATAAAGCCATCTGTCTAATTCTACAAAGTTCGAACCTAAGGTAAACGATTTCCATTCGGAAATATGTACAAGGATCACGATGCTGCCCATCTTTGTGACTTTAGACAAGTTTTCTAGGACAACTGATCGATTTTCTCCTAAATAGTGTGGGTACAAAACCCCAGTAATTATCACTAAATCAAACACACCGATATCTGCAAAGTTACTATCCAATATTGACTTTTGAAACACCTTATGAGTTTCGCTTTTGCCCAAGTTTTCAAAATAATCATTCAAGAATCTAACCGCTGTGGGAGAGATGTCTATCCCAATGAAATTCTCAAAATTCAGATCTCTGGTAACAAAGCCGGTTCCAACACCAATATCAAGAACTCGGGAAAACTTTTCTTTTGGTAAGTAATTTAAGAAATACTCTTTCCTTAGGAGATCATCTGGATTTTCTTCATACCCCCAAGGATCGATGGAGTCCAAATATTCGTCAGTATTAAA
>JACCDN010764852.1_pt1 | contig 15156 bp, 12 predicted proteins | sample 7441691 | NCBI WGS metagenome assembly JACCDN01 (sample SAMN15323439, study PRJNA562643) | freshwater metagenome | isolation source: river surface water | place: USA:Blue River Watershed | collected 2017-08-16
AACCTCTTGTTAATTTGTGGTTGCAGCTATTTGGAGCTGTTATCAAGTTGTTGAAATCATCTGATTTTGACATGAATCAAGAAGAAGAATATAAATATGACGACGTAAAGGAAATTGGCTATTCAATTGGCTTTTATCGTTTGAAATTTGCTTCAATTGCTTCCTTTTTTGATCCTTTTCCTGAAATTCAAAATCCAAGTCAGTACTTTTTATCACTTTGGAAAGAGTTTTCAAACAAACGACCAATTGTTTTACAATCTATTCATTCTCTTCCAAAAGATATAGTTAGTTTTTTATTGTAATGTTTTTTTATTTATTATTGTTTATTGAATAATTACTTGTTTTAATAAAACAAATGATCGAAAATGAATACATTGAAGATACAATTACAAAAAAACACATATTTGACACAAACAAATTAATTGACGCAGTATTGTTTGCAACAAGTTCTCATGCAACACAAAAAAGAAAATTTTCTGATGATCCCTATGTTTTGCATCCAATGCGAGTTGCTAAATTAACTTTGTTTTACACAGGATGTACAAATTTAATGATCCCTGCGTTGCTTCACGATGTAATTGAAGATACAAAAGTGACAGTGAACGAAATTAAAGATAGATTTGGAATTATTGTTGCTAATATTGTTTCCAATGTATCAGATGATAAATTAGATGTTAAAAAAGCCCCTTCAAAGGGAATTTTTCATTTTGAAAAAATAAGAAAATTTTTGAGAAATGGAGATTATGATAGTATTATTTTAAAATTGTGTGACAGATTGGATAATATGATTGACGCACAAAACAATTTTATTGATACAAAAACCAAAAACGATGAATTTCAAAACGCGGGGCATCACAGATTAATGGTATTTTTGCACTCTGATTTGCATTATAAACTAATGATTGAAGACATTAGAAAAATGTGCAAATTAATGGTTTTTAACACAAGATTTATTTTAAATTTTTTGTTTATTTATTGCAATTGCAAAATTGTATTAAATATTTGCAGAGATATTGAAAAAACTAGCGACAATTTATTAAAAATTATTAAAGAATAAAAAATATTATTTGTTGTTTTTTTTACATGTCAACATCTTCTTTTTTTTCTTCAACAACAGCAACAGGAGCCACTACTGGTGCTGGTACTGGTACTGGTGCTGGTGGCTTAGGAGCCAAAACTGGTTTAGGAGCAGGGGGGACAACAACAACAGGAATTGGTCGTGGAGGCATTGCTTGATATAACTTAGGTTGACCGCAAAAACGTTGATTAATATTGATAACACCGTCAATTAATTCAGCAACAACTTCTGCTACAAAAACTCCTGATTCGTCAACTTCTCCAGAAAATGCAACTTGAACAGTCTTTTTTGGTGGAAGCAAAGTTGCAATTGCTTGTTGCATTGCTTGTTGACCATTTTTAGGGGCCTGGACTCCATGCAAACTGACGACAAATTTAGATTCAGGTTCTGATGCTGAATACAATTCAATTTTATTTGGTGATACAACTTGGTTTACAATATAGCTTGAATTTTCAGGAATTTTTTTGGATGCAGACATTTTTTTTGTTTTTAATTAATTGTAATATATTAAAGATAAAAAAATATTTAAAAAAAACATGATTAGTGATGAAAATGAAATTTGTGATATAAATGAAATAAATGAAAAAAATGATGAAGAAAAAACAAATCAAATAATAAATAGTTTTATTAAAAATTACCCTCTTAATCACTACTATCACCGCTCAATTCAAATGCGTCTTCTGAACCAGAATCTACGCTATCATCTTCTTCAACAACAACAGCCTGCTTCTTCTTATTGTTTGCCATTTGCTGAGGTTTTTTCAGATGATGTGTCTGTGACGTCGACTGTTGACTCTTCTGATTTGTCATCTGCTTCTTCTGTAACTGCTTTTGGTGAGGAGGAGCAGTCAACTCAGTCTCAACCGTTAACTTTTGCTTTTTGGTCGGAGGAATCTGGTTTTGAATCTTCTTTTTCGTCACTGGAACAGGATTGGGAAGTTGTCCTTTTTCCTTCTTTGTCAAAGCAACAATTCCGCCGCCAACCTTTTTTTTGTTTGAAGCAGAAGAAGAAGCAGCAACAGAAGAAACGTCCTCTTCATCTTCATCGTTGTCAGATAATACGCGCTGTTTCTTTTTTTGTATCTTATTCTTTAGTTTCTTTAATTTCGAAGCATCCTGTTTAAGCTGATTAAATTTTGTTTTTACTTTTTGTTCTAATTCGTCATACTGTCTCTTTTTTTGCTCTCTAATTTTTTTCATTATTTTAGAATCTTTAGGAGGAGCATATTCTTCGTAGTTTCCATCGTCTTCTTCATCTACAACATTTTTTAACTGTTGTTGTTGTTCTTGCTGTTGTTTTTTTTCTGGCTCTTTTTGATCATTTTTTTGTTCAGATGAAGAAGATTCTACAACAGAAGAAGCTGATAACAAAGATGGTACTGTTACAGAAGAAGATGGCTGTAACAATTTTGAAGCAACTTCAACTGCTTCACTGTTGCTAATTATCTTATTACTAGTGTCGTCAAGCAATTTGCGTCTTTTTGATTCGCGATCGTTATTTATTTTTTCCCCAGAATAATTGGGTAATATGTTATCTTTACCATTTAAATGATTCCCGATAGCTTCATATATAAAAGTTAAACGCTGAGCACAATGCTTTTGATCGTTTAAAAACAATAACGCGTACTGCAACGCTTCATTGCTCATAATGTAAATGTGATCGCTTTGATCTACAGATTTTCCAGATGGATCATAAAGAATTGAACATGCATATTTAATCATTTTTTGAAACAACAAAAGAGCACTTCCAGTTGCTTTTTTCACGTTTTCAACAACATGATTGTTAAATTTGTTTTTGTCTGTATCAGCTAACACAATTCGCAAAAAAATAGGAAAACCCATAATAACATCTCGTTCATATGTTGAAATTCGTACCATTCGTTCTTTAAAAAAACTTAAATCATTTTCTGCAGAAATAATAACATTTCTGATATAATTGTTGTCTTTTAACACAGTAAGGGCCAACTCGTCCAACTTTGTCCAAAGCCATTTAAAATTTGTACCTGTTAATTTTTTAGGGTTTGATGACGGGACTTGACTGTAAACATGCTGCAAATCAGAAATGCAATCTAACAATTCTTTTTTTACTTCTTCTGCTGACAAATGATCTGGTAAAACATCAATTGCTTGTGCTAACACAGAATCTAATTTCATTTCACTTGCAGTTTTAAATGTTTCGGTTTCCATGTTTTTTTTATTTAGTTTACTTATTATTACGTTTGTAAAAATTATTAATTATTGAGACGCAAGTTTATTTATTTAATTATTATTTAAAAAATATACAAATTTTTATTCAAAAACAGATTCAGAAAACACAAATCCTTCATCCATCATTTGTTCTTTTATTGCGTCAAGCTTATTGTAAAGTTTATTTCTTGTATTTGCTCGTTCATTTTTATACTGTTTTTGATGTTCTTCACGATCTTTTGCTTCTTCAATGTTTCGTAGTCTTATTTTTTCCATGTCTTCGTTGCTTAATCTAGTTCTTTTGGATTTTTTTTGTTCTTTATTTTCTACTGGAGAAGGTTTTACATTAATATTTTCTATATTTTCTGCTGGAGGAGATTTTACATCAGAAGATATTTCAGAAGATGTTTGTGAAGATTCGGATGTGGGTTGAATAACAACATCTTCTAATGGAACTAATTCTTCTGTATGAATTACATTTGGTTGACTACTACTACTTACTGAATCAATTCTTAATTCTGAAACTGGAACATTAAAAAAACTTTCAACTGGGAATTCAGTAGCGAATTGTTGTGCGTTAAGGTTTTCAAATCCTGCATTACTACTAATAATTGAATTAGTGTGAATTGTTTTGTTTTCAGTTTTTTGTTGTGTTGATAAATTGTTAACAAGACTTACTGAAAATAAACCACCCACAATTCCCATAATAAATAACTTTTTAATTGTATGCCACGTTGATGGTTTTTCTTCTTCGTCATCTTCTTCGTCATCTTCTTCGTCATCTTCTTCATCATCTTCTTCATTTTTTTTTTCTTGTTTTCTTTTTGCTTCATCTTTTTGTTGTCTTATTTTTGTTCTTTCATTTCGTCTTTGTTCTATTTGTTTTTCACGTTTTTTTTGTTTTTCTTGCTCTATTTGTTTTGCTGCTATTTCTTGTTGTTCTTCCTCATTTTTTAGTTGTTCAGCTTTTTCTTTCCAGTTCTCGTCTTTAGCATTTATTTTTTTTAAGGTATCTGCTAACACACTACATAATTTTAATTTTTTGTTTTTGTTGTTATCAATATTTTGCAAGTATAATTTAGCATTATCACCAAGTAAATTTCTAATCATTCCTTCCAATTCTGTGTCGTATGCTGAACTTTCACCACGACAAAAAATAGGGACAAATTTTTGATACAACATTAAAAAGTTTTTATGTTTGTCAGCTTCTTTACTATATGTATTGATCGTATCAATATAATTTTTATATTTTTCTAAATGTACATGTTCTTTAGTCTTTATTGGAGTTGGTGGACTATCATCTATATGTGGGTCTTTAGTGTTGGTATCAACTACTACACGTAGTTTTTTTGTTGGATTTTGTTTGGAACTTATTGTATAATTAATTATTATTGTGTTTTCATTTGTTAATACTTTGGATGTAATTAAATCATTGTAAAAATTTAACAACAATAATTTATCACTGTTAAAATCGAAAGAATCATTATAATGTGTAGTTTTAAAGCCATCAACTCCGTGTTTAATATTTGCATATTTGGCAAATTTGATACATGCAGCATTTCTTGACTGTGCTCCATTTTCTAACTGTCTTGATCTTGTCAAATATTGAATATGTTCGTCACTTTTGTTATTAGTTGCATTAATGTCAATTGGTTTGTGTCCTGTCAAACGCAATTTTTTGTCAGGAAATAAATTTTCTTTTGACATTTTATTAATAAGTTTAACAAAATAAATTTGACAAAAAATAAAAAAAACAATTAAAAAAAATTGCTAAAAAAACTTGTTTTTGTATTGACAGGATGATTGATGCTTGTAGTTCGCTTTTGAGCGTCGCGATCAACAACCAAAGAGCCAAACGCAACAGACCCAGTTTTTGCTTTTTCAAATTGGCTATTGATTTCTTTGCATGTGTCATTGTCAAAACTGCCATTTGACGTTGCTTTGTAAAACTGCAAAGTGACACGAATTGGAAATCGTTTGTCTCTGACAATTCGTTGAGCGCTGATTGGTGCAACTTTTCCTTTTGATTCTCCAAGCTTTACAATGACGTGATCGACATCTTTTTTCATTTTTTTCTCTGGGCTGCGATTGAACTTTACACTGTGTTCTTCCAATATGGTTGATTTCCATTCTGTTGATTTCAATTCTGATAATTCAAGAATATATTCTAAATTATCATCATCATCATCAAAATCATCCAATTGAGCTAAATTATTCATAGTAAAAGTATATTCATCGTTACCTAAATTTGACAATCCTTTTGGAATTCCTCTACTTTGTACTGGTTGTTGTTCGAGTGGGATTTGAATGACAACAATAACATTTTGAACTTTTTCTTCTTGAGTCATTTCTCCAGTCAATTGCACTCCACGCTCACGGCGATTGTCAACCAAGCGCTGACCAAAAAACTCCTTCTTCTGCCCATTATCGTTATGATACAACTTTGTATAGTGATTTAGAAGAGTTGCACTTGAGCCTTGAGCGCTGCAAGTAATTGCAAGAACGCTATTTTGGTAATTGAATGCTGCAACGGCAAATTCACTTCCTGGTTGTTTTTCTTCAATTGGCAAAAAAGATGATTGACAGCACATAATGACATTTTCGTCTCGTTCTTTGCAATAAAGATTGATTGGTTCGCCTTCTTTTAATGTTTTTGCAGGAGGAGGAGCAACAGTTTTTTTCATTGAATGAAAAACAGAGTGAGACATTGTTTCTTTTTTTTCATGTTCGCAATTTTCGCAAAGGTCGTAGCTTTCTGGACACTCCAAGCAATTATATCGAACATTTCCAATTGGAAAGACCCCACATCCATCACATTTGATTGTAGTTGCAAATTCTGATTGTCTGACAACGTTGTCTTCGCTGTAATCAATAGGACCAAGAACTGGGCGGACATCTTGAAGCAAGTCATATAGCTTGATCGGTACAAGTGGCTCCCCTTTAGTGTTTCCAACAAGAAGAGACACTTTGTCCATCGGCATGTCAAAAGTAAGGTCTTTATAATTGGAACCTTGGCGAAAAGTTGGCATTCTACTGTTGTTGCATTCAATCGTCATGTCGGTAATGTTTGGCCCCAAACAGGATTCCTTAGAGCGAGCAGTGTCTTCCCAAGTGACGGAGCAAATTTCAAGACCATTGCGTTTAGCAATAGTTTTAGCTTTTTCGTTGAAAGGCAAATATGTAATTGCAGAAAGCATAACTTTTTTTTAATTGCAAATATTGTTTAAAAAAATTATGAACAAAAAAAGTAAAAAAAAAAATAAAAATGCGTAAAAAATAAAAAAATGATGGAAAAAAATGTCAAATTAACAAATAATTTTTTTTACGCACGCAATTTACAAAAAAACAAACATGGTGTCAAAATTTGTTGATAGTTACGTTGAAAGATTGAAGGATGCAAAATCAACTATTGTTATTAATTACGTTAATGGTGTTAACAAATTAATTAACGTCGAATTTAAGAAATTATTCATCACAAGTTTGCTTGAAGCTTTGCTTGCAAAATTTAAAAATTCAGGAAAAGCCGTAGCTACATATGAATTGGCTATAAGTGAAATTAATGATGAATTGCACAGAGATCTTGTTACAAACGTGTCTCAAATTTGTCATGGGTTTATCGATTCTTTTAAAAATAAACCTAGTTTATTTATGAAATACGCTTCCACGCACTGCAATGATGAAATTAAAGACTATATTGCAAACAATTGTATGTCATTTTCTGAAGATTATCGTGGATATACTAGAAATGTGGTTATTTTTGATGTTTCTAGACCAATTGTTTTTGAACTTTTATCAATTAAACTGGGACATATTGAAGATTTGGTGAAAATTGTTTTATCTTACAATGAAGAAAAAAAAAACGAAGATGAAATTCCTGAAAATGAAATTTCTGAAAATTCAAGTGATGATGAAGAAGAATATAATTATTCTCATTTTACTTTTTAATTTTTGTTTTTTATTAATAAAAAATTTAAAAAACAACAAAAAAAATACATTTTATTGTTTTACATTTTTTAACGTCTAGTTTCAACAGCAGGAGCAGATACTTGATGCAAAGGTGCCACATTTGTTTTACCGCCAAGAGCGAATTTTGACGTATTATAAACTAAAGGAGTAAACGAATTGTCGTCTCTTAATCGTTTTGCAATATCTTTAAAACCAGGATCAGGATAAACTGGCATTGCTCGATCCATTGCTCTGTTGTTATAAGTTGGTTTTAGTTGGTCAATCATTTGATTTTTGTAAGATCTTACATCCTTTGCACCAGTATACAAAGGCTGGATTACAGGTCCTGTTGTCAAAGCAGAATTAATACTAGTAGGATTACCACTTTGTCCATGACCACCGTAAGGCATAGGAAATCTTTGTTCGTTTCGTTTGCTGTCTACTGGAATAGAAGCTTTAACATTGGGAACTCCGGATGGTTTTCCGGCGTTAGTTCCGTATGTTTGACTGCTAAAAGGTGAATACACAACTGGTAATGGAGCCATATCTTTTTCATTTTTTAAAATTTTGGATGGAGGGGCAGGTTTGTAAATGACAGGAGTTGGAGGTCGCATAATAGAACCAGCACTAGAGTGACTTCCGTTATTTGCATTAGTATAAGAAACAGAAATAGGAAGTCTGTCGCTTTTATCTCCTGCTCGAACAACTGTTTCAGCTGATTGAGCATTCATCCAATTTGGCTGAGGATTTGTTCCTGGAATTGCACCTGGCTGACTTTTAGGCATAAAATTGCCTCTTAATTGAGGTTCTGTCCATTCCTGCTCGCTTTCGTTTGTCGGTTTGACCGGTTTTTGAATTGTTGGGTTTCGATCTAATTCTTGTGCTAATTTTGCAGGACTTTTGTGGTGAAACGGAGCCATTTCGTTTGGTGCATTTGCGTTGGCTTTATTTTTATTCCAAGAAGTGTATTCGTACGTGTATGGTTTTTTATCCGGGCGAGCGTAATCGTAAGTTTTTTTAACGTCCCTTTCAAGCCAAATTTCAGCTGGTGTTTGTTTGTCTGGCATAGTTTTAAACAATCCTGGAATGTTTGATTCACCTGTAACATAATTGTTAATGGGGTCTTTATTGTCATATGGATTTTTTAATACGTTTTTTGCCTGATTGTTCCATTTTGGGTCATAATACGGAGTGGGAGTTCTTCCAGCTAATGTCCCAAATGATTGTTCGTTGCTAACTTGCGGGAGACTGGTTTTAGTTGGTCTTTCTCCTCCTGGCATAAGCTCGATTGAATAAGGAGTTAATTTAGCTACATGTGCAAATGGTGCACTGTATGCAACTCCAAGAGAATTTGTGTTTCTTTCTATTTCTTGGAATTGTTCGTTTTGTGTAATTATGGGTTCTGTTGAATCGTATTTGGGAAAAAGTATTTTTTCTGATTGGTAATCTAAAAATTGATTACGTTTTTGTAATTGATCTGATAAATAATTAGAATATTGAAATTCTTGTTGTTTTTGATTTTCTTCCATTGCTTCTTGATGTTCAACTTGCATTTGTTGGACACATTCATTTTTTTGTTCTTCTCTGTTTCTTACAGTTTGAATTAAAACAACAGCTAAAACTAAAGATCCTAAAACTGCTGCCATTTTTTTAAAATTTTTTGTTTGTTAGTAATTAATTTAGATTATAAAAAAAAGTTTAAGTTGATATTGATATAAATAAATTAATGTTATATTTTTAAAAACAGGTTTTTTAATTAACAAAAACAAATGAGTTTCATTCCTGTAAATTACTGTTTTAACCCTCCAGTAACAGCAATTGACGTAGTAAAAACAAACGAAATTTATCCATACCCAGAAATTTATTCAATTACATATGACAACGACGATTATTTGAACGCTATGCAAACAAATCAATGGAAAAGAAAATCAACAAAATCTATCCCGCCTCCCATGATGGTGAGATATGAAATACAGCCAATGAACAAATTAAAAAATCAAATAATATCAATTACGCAAGAAGAGTTGTCAGAAAATTTGTTGTCGAACAATAAACAAAGAGAAGACGAATTTGAATATGGAGATCTTTTTGGAAACGCAGCTTACGATAATGGAAAAAATAAAAGCAAAGAACAAAATCACTCTTTTTCTCAAGAAGAAGCAGCCGAATCAACAGGTTCACTTTGTTTTTGTTGTTGTTGTCCTGTTTCTTGAGAAGAAGATGATGATAGTGAAATAGATGATGGATCAAAAGATTGATCGTAATAAAAATTTTCACTAATTCTTTTTTGTACCCATTCTTTGTATTTTTCTGGAGTAATACGCCCTTCTTTGCACCATTCAACCATGATGTTTGCTTCTAATTCTTTAATTTTGTAATATTTAGGGTTTTCAGTTCGAACTCCAGTTCCAGACGATCCATAATTTGGATTTTCGATTTTTTCTGTTTTTCTTTTTTTAATAATTTTGCCATTTTCATCTTTTTCTTCTTCTTGAATAACTCTTTTAATTTTTTTTGGGATTTCATTTCCTTGTTCGTCTAGATATACTATTTTTGAAGGCATTTGAGAAAATGCTTGTCCCTTTTGCAAATAACCAGAACGACGACACGCTTCCAACCAACTTTGAGGCTGTTTTTCTTTTTTTTCTTTTTCGGAAACAGCATCTTCATCAGCTGTAGGAGTTTTTCGTTTTCTCTTTTTAGATTTTTTTTCAGATACAACTACTCCACTTGTTTCTACAACAGAAGGGACAACAGTGCTTGTTTCTTCATTATTGCTAGTTTTTTTAGATTTTTTAGATTTCTTTTTTTTTGAAACAGGCTCTTCGACAACAACTGCAACACTTTCTTCTGATACTTCTTCAGATTCAATTGAGTTTTTTTGCGAGCGACGTTTTTTTTCCTTGTTACCAGATTTCAATTTAGGTCTAGGATTACGTTTAGCCGTTCTTTGCTTCTGTTCCCAATCCCAAAGTTTTTTAAAAATAACTTTATCGTCAGTAACCCCTCTTGTAAGAAGTTTTTCATGGTACTCGTTAAAAGCTGTTTCTAAACGAGGATCAACATAAACACCATTTAATCGTGCAAAATTGTCATACACAAACATAGGCTCTAATGCACTTAATTCTTCAACCTGCGATTGTTGCTGTTGATCTTGTTGTACTGAATTTTCAACTTCCATTTTTTTGGTTTTTTTAAAAATTAAAAAAAAATTTTAAATTTTATGGATTTATAAATATATGCTTTTCATTTTTTATGCATAATTTTGAACGCATAATATTTTTTTATTCAACAACAATTAATTTTAAAGTCAAATATTGACCATTAACAACACCATATTCAAACAACGTTGAGTCGTTTTTCATTTCATCTCCATTTAAAATAAGCATTTGACGATATAATGGAAATCCAAAAGCAACATAAATATTTTGTTTAATTGCTCCAACAGTGTAATTTTCACGAATAGACATTGTCATTTTTTTACGACCACCTTCAACCACCACATTTATCATTCGACTTCCATCTTTCTCTTCTTCTTTCTTTGTTTTGTCTAAAACTGAACATTCAATTATTTCATCAATTTCTTTTTTTTCAGTTGGCTCCCTTTCTGTTTCTTCTTCATCAGTTGTTGTTGGTTTGCTCTTTTCATAACAGACAGCACTGATAGCATCTTTCCACAGTTTTGGGTTACGAGATTTCAAATGAAGAGCAAATTTGAACAGTGCAGATAATTCTTCGTCAGTTGTTGGCTGTCGATTTAACACTCCACAGTTAGTAATTTCATCAAAATCATCATTCGCGTACGGTTTTTGTTTCAAAAAACGAAGAACATGAAGAAATTTAGTAGCCTCCATGTTTTTTTTATTTCTATTTTTTTGCGAAATTGTCAAATTAACAAATTTGGCAAATAAAAAAAATGAAAAAATTTTCTTTTCAGATTCCAATTGTTCGTCCTTTGAGAAGAAATAATTTCTTTGATTCATTTAACCCGTCAAAAAGTTCATTTGTTCAAACTCCTCCTCCAGTGTCTGAATTTGCTTCAAATCCATTGATACCAAACAGAAACACTGGGAAACTTGAAAGACTTTCCAAAATTATGAGTTTGAAAGACGAAAGCCAGTTTATTGATAACGTTCCAAAAGGCCCTGTTTACGCAGTTTACCATCACAACAAAACTTCACCTAACAAAGTATTTACTAATTGGCCTGAATGCAAATCCTATACAAGTGGGCGAAAAAGTATTACTTATAAGAAATTCAACTCATCAGAAGAAGCACACGTATGGCTTGATTCAAAAGAACACGTTCCTGTTCCCGACGGAGCTGAAATTGTTTACACAGACGGAGCATGTTCAAACAACCAAAATCAAAAAGATGCACGTGCTGGAGTTGGAGTTTATTTTGGAAAAAATGACCAAAGAAACATATCCGAACCTCTTGAAGGAGATAAACAAACTAACAACAGAGCTGAATTGACTGCCGCCATTAAAGCCATTGAAGTTCAATGCACCAATGGACTTGGAAAACAGAAGCCGTTGTTGGTAGTAACTGATAGCAATTATGTTGTTCAAAATGCCACTGAAAATTTGCAGAAATGGGCTTTGAATGGTTACAAAAGAAAGGATAATAATGATTTGGAAAATATTGATTTATGGATGCAAATGAAAAAACTTCTTGATTCAAGAACTGCTTATCCAGTGATATTCAAATGGATTAAAGGTCATACCAATTTGGATACAAAAGATGCTATTGGGAACAAAGAAGCTGATTTGTTGGCTGTTCAAGGAATTACAAAAAAACGAAAAACAACAACAACAACAACTCTTCCTTCTATCAAGTCTATTGTTAATGCTGAAGAACGCAAAAAACCTGCAACAACAGCAACTAATAACAAATTTGCTGTTAGTGTTGATTTAACTAAAGATGAAGAGTTAGACGACTATGAAACAATGCTTATTGAGAAGCTAAACGAACATAGAGCAAAAAAACGCAAATTGTTGATACCAAAATTAAAATTAGAATTCGTTGATGATGATTAAAAAAACATTTATTTAAATTTATGTGCGCTGTGGTTTTTGTTCTTTTTTTAAATCGTTTTAATTAAAAAAAATAAAACAAAAAACAAAAAATGCAATTCGTTGACGATAAAATTACTGATCCAACTGAGCTACTCGATGACAAAAACAACAATTTAAGAATTACTAAACAAAACTGGGCTGCAATTAAAACAACATCTGCTTCAAAAGTAAGATTCACCAGATATCATCAAATAAGAAAAAAAACCAAAGAAGATAGAATGATAAAAAGAAGGACTATTCCAGATATACCAGAAACTAATAATTCAAATGACAGCATTGAGCTTGATTATGACTGTAAAAGCATAATTGAATCGTTTAGAATTGAAATTTACAGATGTTTGCAAAACAGAAATTTTCATGCCCTTCAATTGGCTTTCAAACGTCTTCGAAAATACATTTTAAAACATGGTCCGTATCATAATGTTATTGCTGAAGCAATATGTACAGACGACAAAGGAGAATTTATTAAACAAATAATTTCTTTAATGTTTATTGACGATAGAATTAATGCTGATTATAGAATTAAAATTGACAACGATTCACTTAACGAACTTTTGTTTATCGTGCAATTACTTGTTGAAGGAGATAACTATATTATTACAAATTTTATGATTTCTATGAACGTAGTGCAACTCTGCATTAAAATTTTGTGCAACAACAATGAACAAAAAATAACTGAACGGTGTTTATTTATATTAGGAAACATTGCAGGAGATTATCAATTGGCTACTAGACTTCCACATCCGTTTGATTCAACAACAAGCGTCAACATTCGAGATTTTATGTTATTAATGGGTGTTCCAAATGTTATTGTAAACATTGCTTCTGGTAGACCGTGGAGTGAAGAATCGTTAAGACAATTTTATCCTGAAAAAGACGGTGACGATTTGTTGTATCCTTGTCCAAGCAAACATATAAAAGAAACAACTTTGTTTGCTATGGCGTATTGCATTTCTAATTTGTCAAGATGTACATCATCATCTGACATTCCACCATTCGAATTAATTAAAGTAGCTGCTCAATTGTTAAGCAATTTGTTGCCGGAACACAATGACAGAAAATTGGATATTGTATCGTCAATTACGCAAAACAACATACAATTTGAAACTATGATTGAAGCAATTTGGGGTATTACCAACATGACCACATTTATTGAAACAAATTCCGATCAAATTGATCACATTCTTGCTACACGGTGCGGAATTAAAATAGTAAATTTACTTACTTACAAATCAACAAGAGTCATTCTTCCTTGTTTACGAATTTGTGGTCAAATTTGCGCGGGAACTAACATGCAAACTCAAAACATGGTTTCTTTCGGTTTAATGATTAACTTGCTTCCGTTTATAGGAGTTAATAAAATTCACAGAGACATCAAAAAAGAAGCTTTGTGGACATTATCAAACGTATTATGCACTGATTTGTTAATTGAAAAAGCGTGTCATACAGGCATTTTTCAGCTTCTTGCCCACAATTTAAAACACGGTCAAGCAATTGTAAAAGTTGAAGTACTTCATTGCATTAACAACATTTGCACAAGTGGAGGAGAAGACAGAGTTTACGATTTATGGGCTCATGGAATTTATTCAAATTTGGTTGAAGCTCTAGATCCTCAAGGAGAAATTGCAAGACAAGACTTTGCAATTCTAAAATATGTTTTGGAATGTGTTTTGAATCTTATTAAACTTGGAAATCGTCATTCTCAAATGTGTAAATTGTATTGTTCACAACCAGCAAAAATGTCTCACATGGCAAGAGGCTTGGCAGCTACAAGTAGAAAATTGCTTTTGTTACCTGAAAACCAACAAGAATTTTCAGAAACAGATCTTATTGTAAGAGGAAAAGATAATTTGGTTTTACAGAAATTTTGCGAATCCGGACACAGTCCTTTGAATAGTGAAACATCTTATTTTATTGATAATTTAATTAATTTAAGTGACATCAATGATAAAAAAAATCCTATAATGCAAATAATTTCAGAAAACGCAACCAAACTTATACAAGATTGGAATCTAGACAAATTGTAACTTTTTTTTGGTTTTTTATTTTTTTTAAATTACCATATATTTTCAGACATACTATTAGGCACACAAATTATATCAATCCACTATTATTTGGTAATAGCAGAGAAGTATTAAAAACACTTGATGATTGCAAAACATTTTTATTAATGGAATATTTACGTTATTCACCAATTATTCGCTACGGAGGTTAAGTGTGCACAACTAACATGATAAAAAAATAATAGGAATAATTCTGTTAATGACAATTTCTGGTTGTACGATAATCCAATATTAAAAATAAATTACAGTGAAGAGGAAAAACGCAATCTTCCTAATTTATTTATGTGGCATATTCATTATTTACTTTCGTTTCAAGATGCTAATATGTGTAACTTTGGTAATTTTGATGACTAAATGTAACAAACATCTCTAATTAACATTTATTTTTAATAAACAACCTCTTAAATCAACAAATTTTTTTTGACATTTTTTTTGAAAATTTTCTAAGTCATCCACACAAAAAATGACTTAGATTATTTTTAAAAAAATTTTTTTTTTCATTTTTCCCATAAACTTTTTTTTTATTTTTTTTTAAGTTTATAAACTTTCATGGAAAAAAACAAAATGGTGTCCAAAAAACAAGATGGCGGGAACCGATTTTTCAAAAAAAAATTTTTTTTTTTATTTTTTTTTTTTCAAAACTTGTAGATCTTGACATGTACATTTTGACATGTAGGTCTTGGCAGTTACAATTTTATACAAATTTATAAATATAATTACATATATATATATATATATTATTGCGTGTATTAATTTTTATATATAGGTTTTGACAACAGATCTCGTCACCTACATTCTACATATAC
>JACCDN010272246.1_pt1 | contig 15152 bp, 15 predicted proteins | sample 7441691 | NCBI WGS metagenome assembly JACCDN01 (sample SAMN15323439, study PRJNA562643) | freshwater metagenome | isolation source: river surface water | place: USA:Blue River Watershed | collected 2017-08-16
CGCTGCGCGATGTATCAGACGAGACTCAAATCAGACGACTACACATGTAGAACTGTACGAAAAAGGCTTGTGGACGGGGGTTCAAATCCCCCCAGCTCCACCATATGCAAGTTTAAGGGCCGCTAGGTTTAACCACCTGGCGGCTTTTTTCTTTGGAAAATCAATAAGTTACACGGTGGGTTTATGCAAAGATCGCTATTGACAGCTAATCTATTGCGGGGGTACAAATGGGGGTATGACAGGTGATTTTGTAATTTTTTAATTTTTGTACCCCCGCTAGGAGCTGTACCCCATGCTGACAGAAGCCGAATGTAAAAACGCGATATGCCCGCCTGATAGGAAGCAGGCTCGCTTTGCAGACTCTGGTGGTATGTACCTTCAAGTCAGTCCCACTGGGTCGAAACGATGGTTTCTCAAATACCGCTTAGATCGAAAAGAAAAGCAAATGGCTTTAGGAAGCTATCCAGATGTCTCTCTAAAGTCGGCTCGACTTGCTCGCGATGCGGCAAAACTCCAAAGGTCCAAAGGTTCCGATCCGGTTCAAGTTCGCAAAATTGAAAAGCTGAAAGCAACCCGAAATTCAGGTGATACCTTCAAGGCGATCGCGTTGGAGTGGTACGGTAAACAAGCACCGCAATGGAGCGATAGCCATGCCGTGCGGATGTTGCGTCAATTTGAGCGTGACCTATTCCCATGGATTGGAGACAGACCGATTTCGCAAATTCATGCAATGGAACTATTGGCTGTTTTGCAAAAAATCGAAGCGCGGGGTGCTCTGGAAACTGCAGATCGAGCGTTGGGCTTAGCTCGGCAAGTCTGGGAGTATTGGCTACCAACTGCAGACGTTCAGCAACGCAACATCACAGAAGGGCTTCATGCGCGATTGACACCTTACCGAGGCAAGAATTTCCCAGCAATCTTAGATCCGGTGCGTATGGGCGATCTGATGCGTGCCATCAAGTGCTACAGAGGTGGACCTGTTGTGCGCACAGCGTTGCAACTAACCCCCTTGTTGTATCAACGACCAAGCAACTTACGAATGATGGAATGGGCAGAGCTTGACTTAGATAAGGCTCTTTGGACTATCCCAAGTATGAAGATGAAACGGACCAAGTTAGAAAAAGAACAAGGAGAAGCCCACACGGTGCCACTGCCTACGCAGGCGGTCGAATTATTGAGGAATATTCACCCGCTAACTGGGCATGGTCGCTATGTCTTTCCTGGAGAGCGTAGTCATGATCGACCGCTATCTGACAATTCGGTACGAAGTGCACTCTATTCATTAGGCTTTGGCAAAGAACAGAGCTGGCACGGATTTCGTGCTAGCGCTCGCACGATGCTCGTCGACCAATTGAATATTAATTGGCAGGTAATCGAAGCTAATTTAGCCCACGCAAAGAAAGACGCGAACGGCACCAGTTACAACAGAACCCAATATATCAATCAGCGATTTATCATGATCCAGCAATGGGCCGATTACTTGGACAAACTAGCTCAAGGAGCTGAAGTGATTCCGCTTAAGGCTGCATAGTTGCTTTGATTGACACATGGCTATCGACTTTTAAATGAGCAAAACTGAGTGACTAACTCAGATGAACGGTTTGTTCATAGGGTCATGAAGGAGGAGAATGGATGGCTAAATCAAAATCTGGCCGAACGGCTAATTTCATTGCGCGGGAAATGGCTGCAGATTTAGTTGAGATGTACAGACTCGCGCAATCACAACCTAACGGACGATACTGCCTAAACCCAGAAGATGAGTATGAGTGCCAAACCTTCATTGACGGTAATGACCCAGAGTTCCTGCTTGCTGCGTTAGAAAATTTTTCCAAAAATGGAACGTTTGTCCCAAAGATTGACGTTGAACCAATGCTATTACTCGATGCATTTCGCAAGCTGAGAGTTACTGGCATGACGTTTGAAAATGCCGTTGCAGAGCTTGGAAGTAAATTTCACAAATCTGAAAGCACTATAGCTAGAAAGATTCGCCGCAATGTCAAGCCGTGACACAAAACGACAGTGAAAAAATAGTCTCTAAATAACAAACTTCCCCCTAATCGTTAACAACTGTTAGCGAGATACACAAGGGGATATACATGTTGATTTTGAGATTGCCAGAAGTAAAACGAATTTTGGGGCATAGGGCTGATGCAAGCGTGTACAACGCGATTCGTGCTGGGTTATTTCCCACCGGAGTTGCAATCGGGCAGCGTGCCAAAGGATGGCCAGACTATGAAGCACAGTCTATTGCTGCAGCCAGAGTAGCCGGAAAGTCCGATACTGAAATCAGAGAGCTTGTCACAGCTTTGCATGCAAGGCGCAATAACTTGCCCATTCTTTCGGAGTTGGTTGTATGAAATCAACTCCAATTGAAAGTATCTTGGCGCAGCTTCAAAGAGTTCGAAAACGACAGCCATGCCAGTGGAGCGCATGTTGCCCTGCGCATGATGATAAAAGCCCATCTTTGAGCGTAAGGGAAACAGCTGATGGTGCGGTTCTGCTTCACTGCTTTGCCGGTTGCACCGTTGCCGAAATTACCGCCGTACTAGGGTTGGAGATGGCGGATCTGTTTCCGAGGCAAATATCAAAGGGGTGTGGTGTAAAGCGCACACCACGTCTTCTGTCTGCTGGGCAAGCTTTAGAGCTTCTCGACCACGAGTCAAATCTGATCGCCATAGCAGCTGCAAACGTTCTGCGTGGGGTTCCGCTTAATCAAAACGACCTTTTTCGAATCAATCAAGCTGCTGGACGAATCAATTGGCTACGCAATGAATGCATTGGAGACTCCTATGCTTAACGATGAAAAATTAGCGTTGATTGATGCTGAAGCTGCTTGTAAGTTGCAGCGATGTACAGGTCTGGATGACGAAACCTCGAATGATGGATGGCCAGAACCAAGTCCACTACCCGACATACTGCCACCAGTTGACTCTTTCGACGCAGAGCTGCTGCCTTTGGCGTTGAGGCCTTGGGTTATGGATATTGCCCATCGGATGCAATGTCCGCCAGACTTTCCAGCCGCTGCCTCATTGGTAGCACTCTCTAGCCTAATTGGTGCTCGTGCAGTAATTCAGCCGAAAGCTTGCGACGACTGGCAAGTCGTTCCGAATCTCTGGGGGGCAGTAATTGGTCGTCCAGGTGTAAAGAAGTCACCAGCGTTAAGCGAGGCGCTTAGGCCTTTGAACCGATTACAAGCCACCGAATTTGAACATTGGCAGGAAGAGCATTCATCATGGTCGTTGGACTGCAAAGTGATTGCACTGCAAGATGAAGAGAATGAGAGAAAAGCAAAAACGCATGCAAAAAAAGGCGATGTTGTAGCAGCGCGAGCCATGTTAGAGCCTATTGAAGCACCAACAGAGCCAATAGCAAGGCGTTACATAGTTAACGACGCCACGGTCGAAAAACTGGGTGAGCTATTGCAACAAAACCCTTGGGGAACATTGTCTTACAGAGATGAACTTTATGGGTTGTTGACCAAGCTTGATAGCGCCGGACAGGAAGGGGCGAGGTCGTTCTATCTAACAAGTTACGACGGAAATCAGGGTTACACCTTCGACAGAATCATGCGAGGTACTGTGCAAATCCCTCGCGTGTGTTTAGCCATGATTGGGGGGATTCAACCTGGCCGAATACAGGAGTATGTTCGAGGAGCATTGGCGGGGGGTAGCGCAGATGATGGACTATTGCAGCGTTTTGGACTGACTGTTTGGCCTGACATCGAAAAGGAGTTTGTCCACGTAGATCAATGGCCCGATATCCCCGCTAAGCAGGCGGCATGGGCCGTTTTTGAAAGGTTGGCAGAGCTTAAGCCTGCGAGTGAAGATGATTCGGAGGTCTGGCGATTTACTCCGGAAGCCCAAGCTATCTTTGTCGAATGGCTCGTCCCCTTCGAAACTGAACTACGGAGCGATGCCTTGCACCCAGCGATGGTTTCTCATCTGGCAAAGTACCGCAAACTTATTCCTGCGCTTGCTCTCGTCTTTGCTTTGATCGATACGCCAAACAGCGGCAACGTTGTTGGCGAGGACGAACTTCTTCGTGCATTGGCTTGGGGTGACTACTTGCGGTCGCATGCAAATCGTCTGTATGCGGCAGCAATGACCCCTCAAATAATGGACGCAACAACGCTCTTATCCAAAATTCTCAGTGGCAAGTTGACGGGCGCTGAAGGTCAGAGGCCTGAGTTTTTCACCCCCCGTCAAATCTCAGTTAAAGGTTGGACGGGCCTCAATTCTCCTGATGTCGTGCGAAAGGCTGCAGACTTATTGGCTCAATATGACTTTGTGCGACGCGACGTCATTCACTCAGGTGATGTGTATGGTAGAGGTAGGCCCAGTGACCGTTACTACATCAATCCATTGATATGGAAGGGAGATGTCCAATGAATTGGATTGCGCGACTGAAAATTAGAAAAGCCTCAGAGAGCCTACCTACAAAAACTACAGAAAAGATTTTTGTAGTTTCCGTAGGTAGCCCAATAGCCCATCTTGAAAAAATATCGGGTGCTAAGGATTCGGCAAATGATCCTGTTCTAGATTTGGATCGTTATTGCTGGCCATATTCCACTGCGATGAGCAGTCAGGAAATTGAAACTTTCAAACGTCGATTTGACAAATTGATAACTAAGGGCCTAGAGCAATGTTTTGCTGAAAAGATTGCAGATCAACTAGTAAAAAGAGATCGTGATGGAGATGACAGAAGATTTTGTCTTGAGTGCAAGCACTTGTCACGTTATCTGGGTTCTTGGCGATGTAGTAACTGGAAGATCGCTGGTGTAGCTTTCCGCTCAAAGGATGCACAAATCCCAGTCACTTTGATACGCACGCTTCAGCGCTGTATTGGGTGGCAGTCATGATTCACTTTCCCAAGCTACGATCGTTATTAAAGGCACATGCAATGTTTGTATGTTGGCGTGGTGAGCCCTTTCGAATTCAACAGCTGATAAAGCTAGGAGTCTGAAACATGCAGATTCACGAAAAATCAATAGAGCAATTCATTTCAAATCTCATAAAGATTCCAATTGAATTAGTGCAACCACAAGACGGCTATTGGATAGTTGTCCCGAAAAATAGGAAATTGCTTCAGACCAAACTTTGGCGGGAGTTACGTATAGGGGCGCTTAGTGGCATTGGTAAAAGTCCTGTGGAGGCTGCAGTGCTTTTGGCTCGAGCATTTGGCGCTACGGGCCCTCGAAAGGTCTCGCCACGTCATCGAGCGCGATTTTGGCTTGAAACATTACTGAATGACCTCAGCAGTCACTCTGTAGATGAAATTAAGCAGAGAGCGCAGGCAGACCTTTTGCCTTGGTCATCTGTTGATCGAGCTGCCCGCGATCTCTGCATAAGGAGAAAAAAGTGCGGATTTCGAAGTGGTTGGAGTTGGCAATTGCCCTGTTCAAACGAAGACAAATAGCAACCTTCGTCTAATCGAGTTCGGGCACATCCTAAATTTTGTTACCAATAACATTGCAACTTGATTGGTCAAATTGCGACTCTAACCATCTCATGCAGTTATGGTTTTAACCCAGCTTTTTTAACATAGCACATGCTCTAGCTAAAGCTTTGGTCGCATTTAGTAGCGAGTTCTTTGAACTGCAACGATGCCCGTCCAGTGAGTACGCGCAGGGACCTCCAGTGAGATTCCGCCTACTTTACGTGAATGCAACCTGAGATCGAGAACTTCTCAGTTGTACCGTCAGTTCTGTTTACCCAGAAGCATCTGGAACCGAAGTCGGCAGACCGAACGCTGAAAGAGGAGATCCCGCAACCGATCTTCGTAGCTGCCTCAGGATGAAATGCCAAAGCAGCTCGCAAGATGAGCTCGTCAGAAGCGCTGACGCGATCTCCTACGTCGTATTTATTGAGCATCTGCTTCAGATAGGCTGTGGCATCACCACGCCGCGCAAAGTACATCGAACCAAGCGTAATTGGCTTTGCAGGCATGTCTACTCCCTGTTTTTTAAATCTCTTCAACTGTCGCGAGACTGATTAGTGAGAAGTTGCTCTCGAACCTCTCTTAAGATGATGGCTGGGATATCCATGCTGGCCAATTGGCTTTGCCGATCGATCAACCAAGCTACGCACTCCTGCTTATCGAGATCGTCCCTAGAAATCTTTTCATATAGAGCCACTGCGCTCATCCGCGAAAGCCCTAACTCAATTAGTGAGAGTAGCGTCTTTGATGAGACTCCAAATTCAAGCTGGGTTCCGATGTCGAGTCCTTCGGCGATCAAGTCGCTTCGGCCAATTTGATTCAGGTGCAAGTGAAGGACATCTATGTACGCGGACAGGTACTTGGGCGCTTTGAATCTTGCTACCTGTTCCACAAGCTCCATGGTGCCTCGAATTAGCACAGGCAATTTGAAAGCCCTGTTGTTTTCTTGATGCCACTCGATGTTCTTGCGAATCATCTTTGAAAGAGACTGTCCTTCGAGCCAGCGGACGACAATCAACGCATAGAGCCTAACTCTGGAGTCGGGACTGAAGGCGGGGAATAGGTGCTTGTTTATGCGCAACATTATTGTGGCAAGGCGGTCTAAGCTGTCCTGACTTGACACTTCGGCTGGTAAAAGATTTTCAATGTCACCTTTATACGCCCTGAACGCTTCAAGCAAGTGCTGCATGCCGACTGCACTAACGCCTGGATGACGAGCTGCCAGACTGGTGCTGATCTCGAGGCCATCTGCAAGAACGCCTAGGGCACTGTTCAGCCTTGCTATAGAAGTAACGTCGTGCCGCTTCGAAAGACTTGCCTTTGAAATGGAGCCAAGTCTCAAAAATGTCGTAAGTAGGTATGCTCCGACTTGCTCGAATTGATCCGAGTCTTCTAGTTCGTTCAGTGCCTTCGTGGCCCGCTTCTCAAGGTAGTTAGCCATGCCGTCACCCAGTTCAAGCACAGCGTCACTCTCTCGTTTGATTGGATATCGAGCACGCGCAGGCACTCCGGTTGGCCAAGCGTTTTTATCGTTGGGATCAATGCAAATAATATTGCCCTGAAATTCGTCTCCCCATCGACCCGCGCGGCCAGCTAAATTCCAAAAGTCGTGAGGCTCCATAGCGTGCCCCATACCTTTGCGCGGGCCGCGCAAAACGATAGTTCTACAAGACAGGTTGACGCCTTCTATCAAAGTAGACGTGCAGACGAGGAAACGGATCTTCCCTGCTCGAAACAATCGTTCGATCTCTAGTCGTATCAATGAAGGCATGTTGCCGAAGTGGAAAGCAACACCTCGCTCAACAAGTGGCGCAAGCCGGAAATCGGGATGTACACCCTTGCGAGCCAACTCGGCGAGTTCCATCAGGTCTGGATCAATGCTGTCGGTTTTGGGCAGTAGCTGTTCAATCAGTTCCGCGACTTCCTCCGACTCTGCAGCCCCGTTTGCATAGACCAGGGTTCCTCCGCGTTGACCAGCTGCAGCGGCAATAAAAGCAAGTCTCTTCTTTAGCGTCTGCGGGGTGTTGGCAAGCTGAAGCACCCCAAAGGGGAGACTACCTTCCTTCTGCATCACGGCCAATTGCCAAAGCTTGGGTTTGCGAGGCGATTGGGTGGCAGCAATCACGTTTTGTAGAACCGTCGGAGCATCGCTATCTATAGCAATTTGCGTTATCCCCTCCGGAGCATCTGCAATTAGTTCCCCAGGATTTTGAGTCGCCGGGCTGATGAAAACCGCTTTAAGCTGGGGATTCCCGAGGGTAGCTCTTTCGATTGCATCTTGCAGAATGACACCGCGCTGGTTGTCGCCAATTTTGTGAGCCTCGTCGACGACCAGCAAATCGATTACGAGCGCTTCATCCAAGACGTTAGCCAAGAGATGCAGTCTCTCTTGCGTTAAAACAAGGATGAGACGCTTTCCCCCGTCCCTCGCTTCAACGTACTTGTCACGAAGTGGAAGAGAAGAGATCGTTATATGCGTGGATTCGTTGAGAAGCCCTTTGAGGTTGCTCTCGATCTCAGACACCAATGCTCGTGTCGGCGCAAGATACACCGCCACCCTCGTGTCGCCGGAAAGCATTTCATCAATCAGCCATTTAATAATTAGGTATGTCTTGCCCGACGCGGTAGGCGCCGATGCAGAGAGCCAGCTTTTGCCGTTGGCGCTGTTCCAGAACTTTTGCTGAAAATCATTCAGCTTAAGCCATTCGCCACTGGATCTTACTAAGACGGATTGTTCAAATTCACGCTTTTGTGCTTCTAGGCGCAGAGACATCCCCAATCTGCTATCGAGGTCATCGGCTACCAACTCTCGACCATAGGCGAGGTTCATCGCTCGAAAGTTTGAAAGTTTGTCTAGAAGTACCGCGCCCGCATCACGTACTGTTGCAGGGGTCGGTAGAGAAATTGCTGCTGTTGCTATTCTGAGCGAGGCTTCTTGGTGGGAACGCTCGTTGGATCGCGCCAAGATGCTGCCAGCCAGCAGCAGTCTGTGCCAATCAATGTCAGACTCTGACTGATTGGAGGTGTCCTCAGCGAGATTTGCAATCTCTTGACGCACGGTCAGGCGCGTCACTTCGTTTAGGTCCGCCTTGATCCCCTCTTCAAGAAGCCATGATTGAAGTGCCTCGATACTCATTTATCTTCGAGCCCCATGGCCTTGAGGAATGCTGCTCTGAAGCCCTCAGCAGAAGGTAAAGGAATACAAAAAAACTCAATTTCCATTTGATCTAGCTTCTCGATGGATAACCGATTCCCGATTTGTTTTTTCCAAGATTTCAGTTCGTCAGTACATGCTTTCGCTAGGTCTGCAGCCAAGACCTTTGCATTGGCCGTTGGGTAGAAGGATGCATCGAAGCCGACTAAGGCCACACCGCAATACTGAACTCGCTTAGAAAGTGGCGATGAACTGTCAAAGTATTGCCTCAGCGCCCCAGTCACTGCATCGTCATTGAGGTCAGCCTTGTCACTAAGTAGTATCAAGTCTCGCTCTCGCTCGGCACCTTCTGCATCAGGTTCTATCAAAAAAGGTGCTAGAGAAGCAAGGCAATCCCGAATTGCGGTCGTAGCGTCTTTATAGATCTTTGATTCGCCCCAATAGAGTTTTAGCGTTCCTTCTGGGGTTACGCCTGCATAGACGCCATCCGCACCGTGGTAGTGCATACGCGTGTCAGTTTTGAGGTCCATTTTGCAAAGAATCTGTGGAAGCTTCAGGAACCGCTCCGCAAGAAGGAAAAGTAGCATCTCCCCACCTTCACCCGTTTTTGCAAGATCTGTGAACGATCTCTTAGCACGCTCGAAAAGTGCTGCGACCGCCTCCGTAGTGTTGTACTTGGCATCTCTGGCCTTTGCCTCCGCAAGCTTCGAACGAGGTATTGCGTAGTCAGCGACAGCGTTTCGCATGAATTCAGCTAGGCGAGTCGGTTGCACTTTGCCATTAGCGTCAACTGTCAGACAGTGGCAGTGGACTTTGACCGAATGCCCTTCAATTGAAGCGGCCTTCTCGATGAGTTCAAGGTGAACTTCAAGGGCTTCTGGATCGCCTGTCAGTGCCGACGAGATGTCTGTCTCGGTAATTGTTGACAAAACCACCTCCGATTACGGCGATCCTTGAGAATCAAGCAATCAGCCAGATTAGTTAAAAGTATTAAGTGTAACTTTGATAGTTTATCAAAACTAACTTGGTAAGGTGTTGGATATTTCTCCGTTGGGCATGCCTTGCACAGGATGTCCGTATTAAATTAGCGGCGGTATAGCATTAGTCATGTCTATACCGAAAATTAGTAAGACCGAGGCTGCCAAACGCCAACTTGACACAGCTATTGATCTTTTCTTTGACGCTGGGGATGCGTTGTCAGTGCATACGCTCGCATTCGCGGCGTTCAAAGTAATGTTGAATTTGTATCCACATCTTAATAACGATGACTTTGGCGAACAGATTGACAAGTTGATCTCTGAGCGCATTGGCTGGCAACGATTCAGCAACACTGCAAACTTTTTGAAGCACGCCGACCGTGATCCTGATGGTTTTCTAGAAGACTTTCACGCAGAGATGGTGTTGCCATTGATCGGACTTGCAACGCAACTTTATCGCAGGCTAGCCGGAAACTTTTCGCCCAAGATGGAAGCATTCGATTTTTGGGTCGAAACTTTGGCGGCTGACGAACTCGCGATTGAAGACGAGGATGAAAACAAGGAACGTCTCCGTCTGGAGGCAGAAATGCGACAACTACTTAGGCATGCGCCTACCGATGTACGAATGAAATTCGCTAGCGCCAGTTACCACTACTTTCTCGACAATCGTGAGCGTATTGAAGCTGTGGTTGAACAGTATCAGTCCGAAGGAAAGTCGCTTACACAGGCTTTGGACGAACACATAGCTAAGAGAGAAAAGAGTGAATAGTCACAATCACGCTTGATTAGGCCAGCTTCCGCCTAGAGTCGGTAATCATTCACTGGCGGCTGGTCTGCAGCGATAGCTGCCCTTGGTGAAATAAATCTTGCTGTCCGCGCTCGGCCATAATCGGTTTGCCACGAATATTCACTCTACGGCGTGCAGAGCCAACTGAGATACATTTTGTGTTCACGGCTGAGGTAATCCACCGTTAGCGGAACTTTCAATTCTCACGGCAGGCCCCACGAACCCGTACAAAGGAGCTTCATGAGCGACTTCTCCATTGAGTTGGCTGCCGAGCAGATCGTCGATGCCCGAACTAAGGCGTACTTCACGGAGGTTCTGTCCTCATATATCAACGGCCACTATCGATCTGCCGCCGTAATGCTCTGGTCGATAGTCATTTCCGACTTGGTTTACAAGCTACAGGAGTTGCGCGATCTATATCAAGATCCTGTAGCCATATCGATCTTAGATTCGGTGCAGGCACGACAAACCGTTAACCCAACCAACCCCGAATGGGAGCCGTATCTGTTAGATGAAGTGAACAGTCGAACCCAGTTCTTCGAAGCGGGGGAGTATCAGCACATCTTTGGCATTCACAAGTTGAGGCATCTTTCGGCGCATCCGGTGCTTAGTAGTGCGCACCTTCTGTTCGAACCAAATAAAGAAACAGCGCGAGCAGCCATTCGCAACGCCCTAGAGTGCGTTTTGTTAAAGCCTCCCGTCTTCTCACGAAAGGTTGTAGTCAACCTTATTGAGGACCTCGCAGCGCGGAAGGCACTGTTGCCGGACACAACTTCTCTTCGAATGTATCTAGAGGCGAAGTACCTTCGGAATCTTCATCCGACAGTGAAGCTGGAGCTGGTTCGTACGCTTTGGAAGTTCTGTTTTCGACTCTCAAATCCTGATGTCGACGTCAACCGAGAGATCAATCAACGGGCATTGACAGTAATTCACGATCGTGAGGCACTAGAGTTTCGAAATCTTATTAGACAGAATGCCGATCAATTCAGTGAAGTTGCTGCCGGTGGCGCTCCGCTCATCGCTTTAGTTCAGTTCCTAGCAAAGTGCGATGGTATTTATCCCACACTTACAAACGCTGCAAAGATCCCGATTACGGCTTTCGCACGAACCGATGTCAACCTACTTGTAGATGCTTCGTACATAAACGACAGCTTGAGCGTGCACATTGCTGAACTGGCAGACCTACCGGTTGATCGAATAGTCACGGTGAGTGATGATAGCTGGCAGGCTTTGCTTGCCAAAGCAGATCAAGCAAATATCCGGCAAGAGGCGCTTAAGATTGCGATCAAGATTTACTGCTCCAGTGGAGGTTTCAACACAGCCGACTCAGCCTTCGCTCGCTTCATTCGACCTCATGCAGGAGAGTTTGATGCCTCTAGGATGGTTGAATTGCTGCAGGGAATCGAAGGCAACAATCAGACACATTGGCGCGGACGCGCGCGGGTAGATCACCCTTTGCTCAAGGAGCGAGCCGATGAACTCGGAATTGACCTAGCTCCGTATCAAAACTTCAGAGACTCATTGCCGTAGCAGGTAATTTTCAAAGCTCGCCGCTTATCTCACACTCGGAGCGGTCGTTCTTAAGAAGTTTTGTCTGAGCGTTTTTGACCTGGGCGCAGCAGTTGCAATTTTTCACAAACCTAAAATGAATCTAGTGTGAGTCAGCGTAGTTCATGTTCGAACTATGCGAAGCTCATCCCATTTGGTTGTGTACCCCGGCGTCTTACGCTCTTGCCGCATCTGCCACGCGCGGTGCTGTGTCTGCGTGCCCGCGCTAGCGAGCTTGAGCGTCCCACGCCCGTAGCGTTTGTTCACACCGTCCAGCGTTTGCATGAGCCTTGCTCGCGCTTCGTTGTGTTGCGTTTCGTCTTCAAGGTCTAGTGTGAATTGGTATCGCGTGTTGGGCTGCAGGTCCAACAACATCACGCCCGCTTTGGCGTACTTGTAGCCAGGCTTGTAGATCGCGTGAAGCACGGCGATTGCAGCCTCTGCAATTTGCGCGGTGTCGACGGTGGGCGAGGGCAGTGGCACCACTGCGCTGCGGCTGTATTGCTTGTCGTTTTGTCTAAATGGGCTGGTGCGTATGAAGGCCAACACTTGGCCCGCATGTCCGTTTTGTTTGCGTAGTTTCTCGGCGGCTCTGCTGGCAAATTCGCTGATGGCTTCTTGCAAGTGGTGGAGCTCAATCACCGGCTGGCCGAAGCTCCGCGTGCAGGCGATTTGCTTTTTGTCGGCTGGGCCTTCTTCAAATTCAAAACACTTCACACCGTTTAGCTCGCGTACCGTGCGCTCCAGCACGACCGACCAGCGGGCCTTCACCGCTGCAGGGTCTAGCTTTGAAAGTTCGAGCGCATTTGTCACGCCCGCTTCAACGAGTTGCGCGCCGATGCGACGGCCCACACCCCACACGTCGCCCACGTCTGTGGCTCTCAGCAATTCGTCGCGCTCGCTCGCGTTCAACGCGCCTAGGTTGCACACCTGCGCGTGATGATCGGGGTACACGCCGGGCTTACGCTCGGCGGTTTTTGAAATGTGATTGGCCAACTTGGCCAGCGTCTTCGTTGGCCCTAAGCCTATGCACGTTGGTAGGCCGGTCCATTGCAAGATACGCGCGCGCACTTTGCGGCTGCGCTCTGTGAGGTCTCCACGAATGCCGGTGCAGTCCACAAAGCTCTCGTCAATGGAATAGATTTCTTGTCGGTGACCAAGGCCAGCGGCGAGGCTCATCATTCGGTCGCTCATGTCGGCGTAAAGCGCGAAGTTGGCCGACAAACCAATAAGGCCGGTTTCATCTTGTAGCTTCTCAAGCTGAAACCATGGAGCACCCATCTTGATGCCTAGCGCTTTAGCTTCGTTACTTCGCGCGATGGCGCAGCCGTCGTTGTTGCTCAACACCACGACGGGGCGGTCGCGCAAGTCAGGGCGAAACACGCGCTCGCAGCTCACGTAAAAGTTATTGCCGTCTATCAGCGCGTACATGGTTCAACACTTGTGCTGCAGGATGGAAGCCACCACCACGCCCCAAATCTCAAGCGTCTGCCCGTCTTTGGGCGTTATGTCGGGGTAGGTGTTGTTGGCGGCTTTGAGGCGCACACGGCCCGCACGTTCAACGAAGTATTTGCACAGGTACTCGTTATCAATGCAGGCCACCACCACATGGCCATTACGTGGCTGAATGGCCTTGTCCACCAGCACGACCGAGCTGTCCAAAATACCCGCGTCTTTCATGGAGTCGCCGCGCACCCGAAGCATGAAGGTGGCTTGTGGGTGCTTGATGAGTTGGGCCATCAAGTCCAAGCGCGTGACCGCGTGGTCTTCGGCGGGCGAAGGAAAGCCCGCCTGAACGGCGACGGGCAGGGACTGGACCCAAAGCGGGGAGTGGGGAAGTGGGATGGGGTTATTCATGCTGTATTTATATACAGTATAAGGCCGATATTCCTTAAATAGCATGTGTACATTCAACATGCTTAAAGGCGGGAAGCTCACCGAAGTTCAAGCCAGAGAAATCAAGCACAGCAAAGAGAAATCCAAAGTTTTGGAAGCGAGATTTGGGGTCAGTCGAGCCCAGGTTTCCAATATTCGCAATGGAAAAAGCTGGGGTCACATCAGCTAAGGCCTGCTGATTTCTAACCAGGAAATACTGGACTGAGTACACTTCTTGTCATGATAAGTACCAAAGACCGCGTTAAGTTCAAGTCCCGAAAAGTCTATGTTGAGGCAGCGCCGTCTGCCGATCGAAGCCGACCGCTCGAATGGCGTCGTTCCATCAACATCGTTGACGTGAACGCGTCTAGATTCACTATCAAAGAGCATCACTCAGTGACAGAGCATGAATATGACTTTGATTTTGGCGAGAAGGATGATGAGCCGGAAAAGGTACTCATCAAGCCCAAAGTTGGGTTGCGACGGGTCCTCACGACAAAAGTCGACCTTCACGACATCAGAGATTCTGTATACCGGATGATCGAGGAAGACAAGGACGAGAAGATTTTTTCGTTCTTAAAGTCAAAAGACCATCTGGAATTGACTTTGACTGACGATGAGCCAGCCAATAAAGACGTCAAAATCTTTGCTGAAGGCGCTCAAAACGGTCACGTTTGGATTGACGAAGATGAAGAGCATCTGACTATCAATGTGTCTGTTGGAAAAGATGTCTTGAGTCACCTCATCGCTGAAATTAAGGCTGGCAGTGTGGCTGAGATTCAGTTTAGAGTGGCGCTGGACTCATTTACATATGAGGTAGACGATGCTCTCCGTGAGTGGTATCACCCCAGAGACATCGTCATCGATGGGCGTATGTCCTATGCGGCACTGGAGTCGTTCTCTGTTGTTAGCAGGGAATACGCTCAGCAACCATCAATGATTCAGTCCGTGGACTCGGGCAAAAAAGATGAAGAGCAGACGACATTTTTTTCACCTCAAATCATCAATTTTATTGACCCAAGTTATCTGAAGCCGATCAAGACCGCCCTTTGGGTGATAGCCGGTGTATTGGTCTTTATGTGGCTTGGTGGTAAAAAGTAACTACACCCTCCGAAGTTCTATGGTGTCGAGACGCTACTAATGCCACAGGTAGCACAACGACCACATCTGGCCGGAAATTCTAATAGTGCCTGTACCTGTCACTGACTGCTCCCGATGCAGTTAAGACATTGAGCGAACAGCTGCAAAAGGCTGGAAGCGGGCACTCATAGATAGTTCGGCGAGCGGCCGCTAGCGACCCATAGCGGTCACCAGATTAGCGCTAGTCAACGACCGATCGTCCCGTACTTGACGTTCCGCCCTTAAAAGGCAAGCA
>JACCDN010891040.1_pt1 | contig 15150 bp, 15 predicted proteins | sample 7441691 | NCBI WGS metagenome assembly JACCDN01 (sample SAMN15323439, study PRJNA562643) | freshwater metagenome | isolation source: river surface water | place: USA:Blue River Watershed | collected 2017-08-16
CCGGCGTGATCTCGTGGCACATAGACAATTCGTTCTGAAGAGACATAAAAAAACGAGCCCACAAACAGCGTGGACTCGTTTCTCTTGCCTTGGTGCCTCAAACAGCGCTTAACTGACTGGCATTACCGCAGTGCGGGGCGTTGTTCATTCATGACGGCAGCCGATGGCATATCAGCCAAAGTGGCAAACGTAGTCCAGCAGCTCGAGGGTCTCGATATCGAAGTGGGAGTCGCCCGGCACGCTGAAGCTCTGGCCGGCTTCGTAGGTGGTCCACTCGGTCTCGCCCTTGATGCGCACGCGGCACTTGCCGCCGTTGATTTCCATGATTTCCGGTGCGCCGGTGTTGAACACCAGCGAAGACGGGAAGATCACGCCGACCGATTTTTTCGTGCCGTCTGCCAGCAGAACGGTATGCGAGATGCATTTGCCTTCGAAGAAGACGTTGGCTTTTTTGACGACGGAGACGTTGTCGAATTGGGTGGTCATACGGTTTTCCTCTGTTGTCGGTTCGGTGTCATCCCGGCGCAAGCCGGGACCCAGTGCCCTTGTTGGTCCACAAAAAGTCACGGGGCCCCGGCCTTCGCCGGGGTGACGGATTGCGTTGTTTTCGGATTACTGGCCGCGCTTGATGCGTGCATTGGCCGCGATACGCATGCGCAGCGCGTTCAACTTGATGAAGCCACCGGCATCGGCCTGGTTGTACGCGCCGCCGTCTTCATCGAAGGTCGCGATGGTCTGGTCGAACAGCGAGTCGGTCTTCGAGTCGCGTGATACGACGATCACGTTGCCCTTGTACAGTTTCACGCGCACCCAGCCATTGACGCTCTGTTGCGTGTGATCGATCAGGGTTTGCAGCGCGACGCGCTCAGGTGCCCACCAGTAGCCGTTGTAGATCAGCGATGCATAACGCGGCATCAGGTCGTCCTTCAGGTGCGCGACTTCGCGGTCCAGCGTGATCGATTCGATCGCGCGGTGCGCTCGCAGCATGATGGTGCCGCCCGGGGTTTCGTAGCAGCCGCGCGACTTCATGCCGACATAGCGGTTCTCGACCAGGTCGAGGCGTCCGATGCCGTGCTTGCCGCCGATGCGGTTCAGCTCGGCCAGCACGGTGGCCGGCGACATGGCCTTGCCGTTCAGCGCGACGATGTCGCCATGCTTGAATTCGATGTCGAGGTACTCGGCTGCATCAGGGGCCGCTTCCGGGCTCACGGTCCAGCGCCACATCGATTCTTCGGCTTCGGCGCTCGGGTTTTCGAGGTGACGGCCTTCATAGCTGATGTGCAGCAGGTTCGCATCCATCGAGTACGGTGCGCCGCCGTTCTTGTGCTTCATGTCAATCTCGATGCCGGCGTCTTCCGCGTACTTCAGCAGCTTCTCGCGCGACAGCAGGTCCCATTCGCGCCACGGCGCGATGATCTTCACGCCCGGCATCAGCGCATACGCGCCGAGTTCGAAGCGCACCTGGTCATTGCCCTTGCCGGTGGCGCCGTGCGAGATCGCATCGGCACCGGTCTCTTTCGCGATTTCGATCAGACGCTTCGCGATCAGCGGGCGGGCGATCGACGTACCCAACAGGTACTCGCCTTCGTACACGGTGTTGGCGCGGAACATCGGGAACACGAAGTCGCGCACGAATTCTTCGCGCACGTCATCGATGAAAATATTCTCGGGCTTGATACCAAACTTGATCGCCTTGGTGCGCGCAGGCTCCAGTTCTTCGCCCTGGCCGAGGTCGGCGGTAAAGGTGACGATCTCGCAGTGGTAATGGTCTTGCAGCCACTTCAGGATGACGGAGGTGTCGAGGCCGCCCGAATAGGCCAGCACGACTTTCTTGATGTCGCTCATGGGTTTTTCTTCCTTGATTCCAGAAACAATATTCTTGAGATTGCTGCCAGCGCGCGTTCAGACCTTGCCGAGCACCAGGTACTCGAGCAGTGCCTTCTGTACGTGCAGCCGGTTTTCCGCTTCGTCCCACACCACGGATTGCGGGCCGTCGATCACGTCGGCCGACACTTCCTCGCCGCGATGCGCGGGCAGGCAGTGCATGAACAGCGCATCCTTGTTCGCGCGCTGCATCTTGGCCGCATCGACGATCCAGCCATCGAAGGCTTTCAGTCGTTCGGCGTTTTCCTGCTCGTAGCCCATGCTGGTCCACACATCGGTGGTGACCAGGTCCGCGCCTTCGCAGGCATCGGCCGGGTTCCTGAAAACCGTATAGCGCTGGTTGCCGGGCGAGACGAGGGAAGGATCGATGTCGTAGCCGGCGGGTGTCGACACGTTCACATGGAAGCCGAATACTTCAGCCGCCTGCAGCCACGAGTACAGCATGTTATTGGCGTCGCCGACCCAGGCCACGGTGCGGCCCGCAATCGAGCCGCGATGCTCGATGTAGGTAAACACATCGGCGAACACCTGGCACGGGTGATGTTCATTGGTCAGGCCATTGATCACCGGCACGCGCGAGTTGGCGGCGAAGCGCTCGATGATCTCCTGCCCGAAGGTGCGGATCATGATGATGTCGCACATGCGGGACATCACCTGTGCGGCGTCTTCCACTGGTTCGCCACGGCCAAGCTGGCTGTCGCGGGTATTCAGATAGATGGCTGCGCCGCCGAGCTGGTGCATGCCGGCCTCGAAGGACAGGCGGGTGCGCGTCGAATTTTTCTCGAACACCATCACGAGCGTGCGGTCCAGCAGCGGATGGTAGGGCTCGTAGTTCTTGAACTTGCGCTTGATGACCTTGGTGCGTTCGATCAGATAGTCGTACTCGTCGAGCGACAGGTCGGCAAATTGCAGATAGTGTTTGATTGCCATAAATGAAATCGGCGGCGAGCCTGCAGCTGCCGCCGAAATTTTTTAACTCCTTGGATTATAAGGGGTTTCGGGGGCGGCGGGCAGCTTTCCCGGCGGGCAGATGCCGGGCATCCAGGCAGGATCGGACATCGCGCGACATATGCAGCAGCCGGGACAGGATCAGATGCCCGGGCTGTTCCCGATAAAAAAGCAGGTAGGGGAAGGAAGGCGTGGTCAAACATCGCAGGCCACGGATTCCCATCATTTCCGCGTACCGTGGCGATCCGATGCACGGGTATTGCAGCAGCATTCTGTACGTATCGCCGTAGGCGGCAAGGAAATTCAGCGACAGCGTCGCTGATTCGAGTTCGTAATACTTCGTGGCATTCGCGACATCGGCCCAAAGCCGGGGGCCGCGGTAAATTCGTTTCATCCGCGGGCGGCGGCTCGACTGCGGATACCATCAGCCAGCGACGCCAGCCACGCGTCATGGTCGTCACATGCCACGATGGGACCTTCAAGACCTTCCAGGATCAGCGAGCGCAGCGCCTCCAGCGCGGCCGGGTCGCTGGCAATCTGGTCCAACAGTGCATCAGCGCCAGACTGCGCCACCGTCCATGCCGCATCGGTTGCGGCAGCTGGCGCATCGGCTTGTTCGCTTTGCTTGGTCATGGTCAGGCTCATCCTCATGGTCGTCCTCCGGTCAGCGTAGCAGTGATGAAAAACGATGCGCAGGCTGACATCAAGAAAACAGATTGGCAATGCCAATGTGGTAATAAGGATTCAGCGATATCCAATTTTTTGCAGCGACTCATGGCGCAATTGCAGGTAGAGGCTGTGCCGTGGTTCGCTGATTCGGTGGTCGTTCACCGCTTGAAGGACCGCGCATCCGGGCTCGGAGACATGGTGGCAGTTGTAAAACTTGCAGTGACCGAGCGAGGGCGAGAATTCAGGAAATGCGCGCTCCAGCATGCCCTCGGTCAGATGATAGAGGCCGAATTCCTGGAAGCCTGGCGAATCGATGATGGTCGTCTGTTTGTCCAGCGCATAAAGCCGCGTGAAGGTGGTGGTGTGCTTGCCGCTGTCGAGGCGCGTTGAAATTTCACGTACCGCCAACTCGGCCTCGGGCACCAGCAGGTTCACCAGCGACGATTTGCCCATGCCGGACTGGCCGATCAGGATCGTCGATTGACCGGCCAGTAGCGGTCGCAGTGTGGCGAGCGTCTGTTCCGGCTGGCCCTTGGCGCTGACTTCATGCACCGGGTAGCCGATGTCGGCATACAGCTGCATGCGCTTGCGCGCCGAGTCCAGCCCGGCGCTCAGGTCGACCTTGTTCAGCAGAAGGTGCGCGTTGATGCCGGCGGCATTGGCGGCGACCAGCGCGCGCGACACGAGATCCTCGGTGAAGCCGGGCTCGGTCGCGACGACAATGAATAATTGCGTGACATTCGCGGCCAGCAGCTTGGATTTGTACTGGTCGGAGCGGTACAGCAGCGATGCGCGCGGCAGGATTTCTTCGATGACGCCCTGATCATCGGACGTGGTCTGGAAGCGGACCTGGTCGCCGGTGGCGACATCGCTTTTTTTGCCACGCGTGACGCACTGATACAGCTTGCCCTCCGCTTGCGCCAGGTAATGGCGACCATGCGCGGCAATGATCATCCCTTGCAGTTCAGCCATCAGGAACGGATCAGCCGAATTGCTGCGCAAAGACTTCGTCGATCTTCGCGGCGCAGATGAAGTCATTGGCCGACAGGCCACCCCGGCCACCATGGACGGAGTGCGTGTCGTATTTCACGGTGCAGCGGTTGTAGCCGACCACCAGCTCGGGGTGATGGTCTTCGCGGTGGATCACATCGGCGATCGCATTCACGAAGGCCAGCGTCTGGTGATAGTCCCTGAAACGGAAAAGGCGCACCAGCTTGCCGTCTTCCACCGCCCAATCCGTCAGCACGGACAGCGCATCATCGACCTCGGCCGCGGTAGCTGCGTCGGTGAGATGACGGCAGGTTTGGGCCAGCAGGTCGGCGCGGGCAGTCATGTCAGGCGTTCAGCAATTTTTGTACGCGCACGGATGCCGGCGGATGCGAGTCATAGAACGCCGAATGCAGCGGATCAGGCGTCAATGTCGACGCATTGTCTTCGTACAGCTTTACCAGTGCCGAAATCAGGTCTTGCGCATCGCTGTGTTTCGCTGCGAACGCATCAGCCTCGAACTCCTTGCTACGCGACATGATAGACAGCAGCGGCGAGAACAGGAAAGTAAACACCGGCAGCGCAAACATGAACAGGATCAGCGCCATCGCGTCATTCGCACCCTCCATTAGCGGCGTCACGCCAAGGCCTGTATAGAACCAGACCTGGTTTTTCAGCCAGCCCAGCAAGGCCAGGAAGCCCAGCGACAGCACGAACATCAGCACGATACGCTTGACCACGTGGTTCAGCTTGAAGTGGCCCAGTTCATGCGCGAGCACCGCTTCGATCTCGTTGGGCTGCAGGCGCGACAGCAGGGTGTCGAAGAACACGATGCGCTTGGCAGCGCCGAAGCCGGAGAAATACGCATTGCCGTGCGCGCTGCGACGCGAGCCATCCATCACGAACAAGCCCTTGCTGGCAAAGCCGACGCGCTGCATCAGTCCTTCGATGCGCGCGCGCAGCGATTCATCTTCCAGCGGTGAAAACTTGTTGAACAGCGGCGCGATCAGGTTCTGGTAGAACGCCAGCATGAAGAACTGGAAGCCGCACCACAGCAGCCATGCGTACAACCACCACAGCGAACCGGCCTGTTCCATCAGCGCCAGCGTCACCCACAGCAGTGGCAGGCCAATCGCTGCGCCAACCAGCGTGTGCTTGACCAGATCCGAAAAGAACAATGCCGGCGTCATCTTGTTGAAACCGAATTGCTCTTCGAGCTTGAATTGCTTGTAATAGTCGATCGGCAGGTCGATCACGCTCGAGATCACGGTCACGGCCGCCACCAGCGCCAGCTGATAGGCCATACCTTGGCCTGCCACCACGACCAGCTGTTCCGACAGCCATTGCAGGCCGCCCAGCAGCGTGAAGCCGAGCACGGCTGCGGTATTGACCGTCAGCAGCACGATTTTCAGTCGGGTCTTTGCAATCGTGTAATCCGCCGCCTTCTGATGCGCAGCCAGCGGGATCTTGTGCGCGAATTGCGCGGGCACCGTGTTGCGGTGACGTGCGACATGCCGGATATGGCGCGAAGACAGCCACAGCTTGACTGCCAGCGTGGCCAGCAGGAAGGCGACAAACAGCAGGGAAAAGCTTTGAGAGTCCATCGTATGCGTGTGAGAAAATGCAGGATCTGTGCGGGGATCAGTACGGGTCTGGCGCGCACATTGGCGTGCCGGCGATGCCCGCGCCCTAGTGGAAAAGGATTATGTCACAAGCTAACGAAGCCCATTCGGCGCCCGTCGCGCGCCCCAACGAGTTCAACCTGGTCTGGATCGACATGGAAATGACCGGCCTTGACCCCGATAACGACAGGGTCATCGAGGTCGCCGCCATCGTCACCGATGCCGAGCTCAACGTGCTGGCCGAAGGGCCGGTGTTTGCGATCCATCAGCCCGACGACGTACTGGACCGGATGGATGCATGGAACAAGGGCACCCATGGCCGCTCCGGCCTGATCGACCGCGTGAAAGCATCGACCGTCAGCGAGGAACAGGCCACACTGGCCATGATCGATTTCCTGAAGCAGTACGTCCCGGCCGGTAAATCACCGATGTGTGGCAATTCGATTTGCCAGGACCGCCGTTTCATGGCGCGCCACATGCCGCAGCTCGAAGCCTTTTTCCACTACCGTAACCTCGACGTGTCAACGCTGAAGGAATTGTGTCGTCGCTGGAAGCCGGAGCTGATTGCCGGGTTCAAAAAGCATCAGCTGCATACGGCGCTGGCTGACATCCGCGAATCGGTGGAAGAGCTGAAGTACTACCGCGAGCACTTCATCAAGGCCTGACGGCATTGGCCGCGCCGACTGCGGCCGTCACGCTTCGATTACCATGGTTGCGGTCATGGCGGTAGCTGCAGCGGCCCGGCTCAGTGCGCCGCTGCCTGCCAGAAGCGCTGTATCTGCGGCACCGATGCCTCGACCTCGATCGCCAGCTTGTGGCACTTGGCCGGGTCGTCGACCAGTGCCACATCGTCGTCATCGATTTCTTCCGCACCCAGCAGCTGTATTGCACGCATCAGGCTGGCCTGCGGCGATGACCATAACGGCGCCCATGCCTGCGGCCGCAGGTTCACGCCTTCCAGAAAACCCCAGCACCAGGCTTCGGCATCGAGCACGTTCTTGCCCTGGTAGGGGTATTCGCTGAACAGCGGCTCGAAATCCTTGGGCGCGACTTCGAAGGTGACGACGATCTCCTCCAGCATGCGCGTCATCAGCGAGCGTATGCGAGTGGCCTGCTGCGCATTGCGGAATTGCGGCGCATCCGTATCGTCGGGGCCCCAGACGCGCGGCAGCCATTCATCGACAGCGACAGCTTCCGGTCCGATGGCAATCGCAGTCAGATAGCCATGCAGCGCATCCATTGCCATCGTCTCGTCGCCGCAATGCTCGGACATCAGGAAGTGGTCGAGCTCGTCGAATTCCTTCTCGTTCAACAAAGGTTCATGGGCCATGGTGCGGGTCGTCCGGGCAGAAAAGTCGGTAATGACGAAGTGTACCCCGCCAGCGTCTACAATCGCGCCGATGAATGCTTCTCCTGTGTACTCCTTTGCGGGCCTCGAGCCCGCTATCGTGCTCGACGCGCTGGATGCGCTCGGGCTGCATGGCGACGGCCGCCTGCTGGCGCTCAACAGTTACGAGAACCGTGTGTACCAGGTCGGTATGGAAGAGGGCCCGCCGGTGGTCGTCAAGTTCTACCGGCCGCAGCGCTGGAGCGATGCTGCGATTCTGGAAGAGCACGCATTCGTGCGTGAGCTGGCAGACGCCGAGGTGCCGGCGGTGCCGGCGCTGCAGATCGCGGGCCACAGCTTGCATCAGCATGAAGGCTATCGGTTTGCGGTGTTCCCGCGCCAGGGCGGGCGCACGCCCGAGCTGGATGCACCGGGCACGCGCGAACGGATAGGGCGGCTGATGGGACGCATCCATGCGATCGGCGCCGCGCACCCCTTCGTCGAGCGGCCTGCCCTGGATGTGGAGAGCTTCGGCGAGCTGCCGCGGCTGTGGCTGATCTCGCAGGCCTTCGTGCCCGAGGACTTGCGCGCCAGCTGGGAAAGCGTCAGCGCACTGGCGCTGGACGGCGTGCGCCGATGCTATGAGCGTGCCGGCGATGTGCGCCTGCTGCGCCTGCATGGCGACTGCCATCCCGGCAACCTGCTGTGGACCGATGACGGCCCGCACTTCGTCGATTTCGATGACAGCCGCAGCGGACCGGCGCTGCAAGACCTGTGGATGCTGCTGTCCGGCGAGCGTCACGACATGCAGCACCAGCTGGCCGACCTGCTGGCCGGCTATGAAGATTTCTGCGAATTCGACCCGCGCGAGCTCTACCTGCTGGAGGCGCTGCGTACGCTGCGGCTGCTGCATTACTCGGCGTGGCTGGCGATGCGCTGGGTCGATCCGGCTTTCCCGCAGGCCTTCCCGTGGTTCGGTACCGTGCGCTACTGGCAGGACCGCATCCTTGAGCTGCGTGAACAGGTGGCGTTGATGGACGAGCCACCGCTATGGCCGGTGTGATGTGCCGGCTTCACGGAGCCATTTGACCGAGGTCAATTTTTTTCCGGGGGCCGTTTGCTAGAGTCGGCCGCATCATCCTTCAACCCGGGGGCGGCGATGTTCAAGAAAATCCTGGTACCAACCGATGGCTCGGCGCTGTCGGACAATTCGGTGCAGGCGGCGCTGGCGTTTGCCGCAGCGACCGGCGCGGCCGTGGTCGGCCTGTCGGTCGCGCAGCTGTATCCGTTCATGCTGATGCCCGAGGCCGGCGCGATGGTGGATCTGTCCACCTATGAAGAAATCCAGGACAAGAGCGCGCAGCAGGCGATGGACAAATTCCGGCAGATGGCCGCCAGCACCGGTGTCAGCAGCGAGGTGCTGGCCACGCGCGGCATTCATCCGTATGAAGAGATCGTCAAGGTCGCCACCGAACGTGGTTGCGACCTGATCTGGATGGCTTCGCATGGCCGCAAGGGCCTCGACAAGCTGCTGCTCGGCAGCGAGACCCAGCGCGTGCTGTCGCACGCATCGATACCGGTGCTGGTCTGGCGATGAGAATGCGCGCTGGCGTCTGCCAGCGCTTAATGTGCCATCAGCACTGGCACCGTCATCGATGCCAGCACCGTGCGGGTGACACCACCCATCACCAGTTCGCGCAAGCGCGCATGGCCATAGGCGCCCATCGCCAGCACATCGGCGCCAAGGTCAGCCGCAGCCGACAGCATCGCATTGCCGGTATCAATATCGCTGCGATGTGCATGCACATTCGCATGCACCCCGTGGCGTGCGAGGAACAGCGCGAGATCGGCGCCCGGCTGCTCGCCATGCGCATCACGCTCCGCTTCAGGGTTGAACACCAGAATATCGACCGCATCAGCCACCGCCAGCAAGGGCAGTGCACCCGAGATCGCGCGGCTGGCCGCCATGCCGCCATCCCATGCAATCACGGCCTTGCGGAAGCCACCGTTGAAGCTGCCCGCGTGCGGCACCACCAGTACCGGACGGCCACTGTGCAGGATCACATACTCCGGGAAGTCCGACATCAGGCCCGGCACCGCCTCCGACGGATCGAACTGCCCGATCACGGTCAGGTCGGCATAGCGTGCCTGCAGCGCGATGCCGCCGGCCGCGTCATCATCCACCACGCGCCCCTCGATCTGGTCAACGCCAGCGCCTTTGGCGAGTGCGTCGAACCGGGTCAGTCCCTCGTGCGCATGGCGCCGCAGGTGTTCGAGGTGGTGCGAAAACGTCGGGTCCTTCGGGTTGAAGGCACCGCTGTCGAACACATAGCGCGAGATGCCCGTCATCGCCGCACCCACCAGATGCGCAGCGTGCGTACGCGCTATGTCGGCGGCGATGCCGATGCGCACCGGCGCGCGGCGTGACGAATCGACATGCACCAGTACAGTCTTGTAACTCATGACGCTCCTTTCAACGGGAATCTTTTCAGGCCACGGGCTCCCAGCGTAAGGCCTGTCGAACCGATCCGTCCATGCCTGCTGGCGCTGGCGGCCAATGATGTTTCGGTAGAATTTGACTCAGGTCAAGCCCGGCCATCTGACAGCGCTTCCCCATGAGCATACGCAATCTCGAGTATCTGTTCTCGCCGAAGTCAGTGGTGCTGATCGGCGCCAGCGACCGTCCGCACAGTGTCGGCGCGACTGTGCTGGCGAACCTGATCGCCAGCCGTCGCGGCGACACGCGGCCACACAGCGTGATGGCCATCAACCCGCGCCACACCGAACTGCTCGGTGTGCCGGTGTATCCGGATGTCGCGAGCCTGCCGGTGGTGCCGGACCTGGCAGTGATTGCGACGCCGCCCGCGACCGTACCCGACCTGATTCGGCAGCTGGCGCAAAAGGGGACGCGCGCCGGCATCGTGCTGACGGCGGCGATGGATGGCGACCATGGCGATGGTCGTTCGCACCGCGCGGCGATGCTGGAAGCCTCGCGCGACGCCGTGTTCCGTATCCTGGGCCCGAACTGCGTCGGCCTGATTGCGCCGCATGCGAACCTCAATGCCAGCTTTGCGCATACGTCTGCATTGCCGGGCAAGATTGCGTTCGTCTCCCAATCCGGCGCGCTGGTGACGGCGGTGCTCGACTGGGCGCGCTCGCGCGGCATCGGCTTCTCGCATTTCATTTCGTTGGGCGACGCCACCGATGTGGATTTCGGCGACACGCTCGATTACCTCGCGACCGATGCCAACACCAGCGCGATCCTGCTGTACATCGAAGATGTGCGCGGCGCCCGCAAGTTCATGTCGGCCGCACGTGCAGCCGGCCGCAACAAGCCGGTGCTGGTGCTGAAGGCGGGCCGCGTGCCCGAGGGCGCCAAAGCGGCTGCATCGCATACCGGTGCGCTGGCCGGACTGGATGCGGTGTATGACGCAGCGATCCGTCGCGCCGGCATGCTGCGCGTACTCACCACCGATGCCTTGTTCGATGCGGTCGAGACGCTGTCGCGCGTGCAGCCCATGGTCAGCGAAGAATTGATCATCCTCACCAATGGCGGTGGCCCCGGCGTGATGGCGACCGATGCGCTGATGCTGTCCGGCGGACGACTGGCAACGCTGGCGCCCGACACGATTGCCGCGCTGAACCGCGTGCTGCCGATCAGCTGGTCGCACGGCAATCCGATCGACATCATCGGCGATGCACCAGTCGAGCGCTACCGGCAGGCGCTGCAGATCCTGCTCGAAAAGCAGCCCGACAATCCCATCCTGTTCATTCACTCGCCGACCGCGATCGTGCCCAGCGCCGACATCGCACGTGCAATCGCGCCGATGATGCAGCAGTCGCATCATCACATCGTCAGCTGCTGGCTCGGCAGTTCCGCAGTTGCCAACGCACGTCAGATCTTTTCCGACGCCGGCCTGGCGCATTTCGGTACGCCCGAAGAAGCGGTGCAAGCCTTCATGCAGGCCGTGGAGTACCGACGCAACCAGCAACTGCTGGTGCAGGTACCCGCCGCCGGCACGCAGCATGACCCGATCGACCTGCAGGCCGCACGCGCCGTGATCGACAAGGCGCTGGCCGAAGGGCGCTACACCTTGACCGAGCCCGAGGCGAAGGCCTTGCTCGATGCCTGCCATATTCCTATCGTCGATACGCGCACGGCAGCCACGCCGCAGCAGGCAAGGGAGATGGCCGATCGTATCGGCTATCCGGTCGCGGTCAAGATCCTGTCGCCGGATGTCACGCACAAGACCGAAGTCGGCGGTGTCGCACTTGACCTGGCCGATGGTGACGCGGTCGAAGCCGCAGCCGAAGCCATGCAGCAACGCCTGCGTGCCTTGCGTCCGGGCGCGCGCCTGCAGGGCTTCACGGTGCAGGCGATGGCGCGCCGTCCGGATGCGCATGAACTGATCGTCGGCATCACCAGCGACCATATCTTCGGGCCGGTGATCCTGTTCGGCCAGGGCGGGATTGCGGTCGAGGTTTTGCATGACCATGCGATTGCACTGCCGCCGCTGAACCAGGTACTCGCGCGCGACACCATCAACCGCACGCGGGTGTCGGCACTGCTGAAGGGCTACCGCAACCGGCCTGCGGCCGACATCAATGAAGTCTGCCGCGTGATGATCCAGGTCGCACACCTGGCGGCAGAATTGCCCGAAGTCGCCGAGCTCGACATCAATCCGTTGCTGGCCGATGCGCACGGCGTGATCGCGCTCGATGCGCGCGTAATGCTGAGGCCGCAGGCCTTGCGTCACCGGCATGACCGGCTTGCGATCCGTCCTTACCCGCAAGAGCTGGAACAGCGCCTGGCCTGGATGCAGGAGCAATTGCTGCTGCGCCCGATCCGCCCCGAAGACAGCGAAGAACATGTGCGCTTCGTGCAGGCGCTCGACCCGGTCGATGTGCGCATGCGCTTTTTCATTCACATGCGCGAGCTGCAGCCATCGCAGCTGGCGCGACTGACCCAAATTGATTACGACCGCGAGATGGCATTCATCGCGGTGCGCCAGCGTGAAGACGGCAGCGACGAGACCCTGGGCGTGGTGCGCGGCGTGGCCGATCCGGACAACCACCAGGCTGAATTCGCGATCTGCATACGCTCCGACCTCAAGGGCATGGGCCTCGGTCATATCCTGATGTCGAAGCTGATCGCCTATTTCCGGCAGCGCGGCACGCACTGGATCGTCGGCGAAGCCTTGTCGGAGAATCATGCGATCCAGGACCTGACACGCGAGCTCGGCTTCGATGTGCGCAGCAATATCGGCGACGGCACGGTCGAAATGAAGCTGGACCTGCATGCATCGTCATGAACCCGCGTGAAAATTGCTGAAACTTCGGCGCTGCGCAGATGCTGCCGTAGATGCTGGCTGAGGTGCTATCTGAGATGCTGAATGAAGAACTGACAAAGGTGCCGATGCAGGCACCGTCGACAACAGCGCCCGGTCATTTTTGACCTGAGTCAAGGAATTGGCGCAGTCACCTACGTAGACTCCGAATCGCCTGAAAAGCCCGGACGTGCACCTTCGCATGGCATTCATGGCGAGGAGCGAGTCTCGATATGGTTTCAACAGTGGCAATTCATCCCGTGCAGCACGTCGAATTCGATGGCGGCCTGATCCGCCGTCTGACGCAGTCCGGCCCGCGCTATACGTCCTATCCGACGGCGGACCGCTTCTCTGACAAATTCGGCTACAAGGATTATCTGCAGGCCGTCAGCCATGCGCAGTCGCGCGGCGGCCGTCATCCGTTGTCGCTGTATGTGCACATCCCGTTCTGCGACACCGTTTGCTACTACTGCGGCTGCAACAAGATCGTCACCAAAAATCGCGAGAAAGCCGCCACCTATCTGGGTTACCTGAAGCGCGAGATCGCGCTGCAGGGCAAGTTGTTCGCCGGCTTCAATCATGTCGAACAGCTGCACTTTGGCGGCGGCACACCGACCTATCTGTCGGATGCGCAGATGGATGACCTGATGCAGACCATTCGTCGCTGGTTCCTGCTGGCCGACGATGAAAAAGGCGAGTATTCGATCGAAGTCGATCCGCGCAGTGTCAGCGTCGAGCGCATCCATCATTTGCGCCAGCAAGGCTTCAATCGTATCAGCCTCGGCGTGCAGGATTTCGATGACGATGTGCAAAAGGCCGTCAACCGCATCCAGCCCGAAGCGGCAACGCTGGGCGTGATCCAGGCCGCACGCGATGCCGGCTTCCGCTCGGTCAGCATCGACCTGATCTACGGCCTGCCGAAGCAGACCGTGATGTCGATCAACCAGACGCTGGACAAGGTGATCGCAGCCAATCCGGACCGCATCGCCGTCTACCATTACGCGCATCTGCCGCACCTGTTCAAGCCGCAGCGCCGCATCAACGAAGACGAGCTGCCGAGCTCGGATGCCAAGCTCGACATGCTGGCGCTGTGCATACGCCGGCTGAACGAAGCCGGTTATGTGTACATCGGCATGGACCATTTCGCGAAGCCCGACGATGAGCTGGCGATCGCGCAGCGCCAGGGGCGCCTGCACCGTAATTTCCAGGGCTATTCCACCCATGCAGAAGCGGACCTGGTGGCGGTCGGCGTGTCGGCCATCGGCTCGGTCGGCATGTGCTACGCGCAGAATGCGAAAACCCTGGATGAGTACTACGATCGCCTCGACAGCGGCGAGCTGCCGGTGGTGCGCGGCTATACGCTCTCGCTGGATGATGTGCTGCGGCGCTTCATCATCCAAATGTTGATGTGCAATTTCGAGTTGTCGATCAAGTCGCTCGAACAAGCGTACCCGATCACTTTCAATGCCTATTTCACGCGCGAGCTGGAAGCATTGAAGGAACTGGCCGAACTCGGACTGGTCACGATCGACGATGACTGGATCACGGTGAGCCTGAAAGGCCGGCTGCTGATCCGTAATGTCTGCATGGTCTTCGACCGCCACCTGCATGACGCACGGCAGTTACAATCGCGCACGGGCATACCGCAGCAACGCTACTCCCGTACCGTCTGAAACCGAACTGCCAGAACCGCAATCCTTGGAATCCATCGCGCTCCTGCCGATCTTCCTGATCGGCCTGTTGGGTGGCGTGCATTGCGTGGGCATGTGCGGCGGCATCGTCAGCGCGTTTTCGATCGCGACCCCGGGCCGTCGTCCTTTCCCCGTTGCCGTCACCACTGAACCGACAGCTGATGCCGGCCACACCGCAACGTCGGGCCGGCCGGCGGCCCTGGCTGCCGCTGCGGACAGCGGCCTGCGCGTGCTCGCGTTCAATGCAGGGCGCATCGCCAGCTATGCGCTGGCCGGTGCCCTGGCCGGCCTGCTTGGCAGCGTGCCGGCACTGATCAACCTGGCGGTCGCGCAAACCGTCGCTTACTGGCTCGCGAATGCAATGCTGGTCGCGCTGGGGCTGACGCTGATGAATGCCTGGCATGGCCTGGCGCGCATCGAGCAAGCCGGGCAATTTCTGTGGCGCCGGCTGCAGCCGGGCATGCGGCGCCTGCTGCCGGTCGAACATGCATGGCAGGCGCTCGCACTCGGTGGCCTGTGGGGCTGGGTACCATGCGGCATGGTGTACAGCGTGCTGATGACAGCGCTGCTGACCGGGTCGGCCGCGCAGGGCGCGCTGGTGATGCTGGCCTTCGACCTCGGCACCTTGCCGCTGCTGTTCTCGATCGGACTTGCCGGCCCCGCGCTGCAAGCAAGCCTGCAGCACCAGCGTGTGC
>JACCDN010657052.1_pt1 | contig 15148 bp, 16 predicted proteins | sample 7441691 | NCBI WGS metagenome assembly JACCDN01 (sample SAMN15323439, study PRJNA562643) | freshwater metagenome | isolation source: river surface water | place: USA:Blue River Watershed | collected 2017-08-16
AAAAAAGTACGCGCCAATCGTCCAGGCGCCCTGCTCCTAGACGGTGGTGACACCTGGCAGGGTTCTGGCACTGCATTGTGGACTGATGCCCAAGACATGGTCGATGCCGCCAAGCTACTCGGCGTCGATATCATGACCCTGCACTGGGAATGTACCTACGGTGCAGACCGCGTTCTGGAAATTTCCAACAAGGACTTTGCCGGCCACATTGATATAGTGGCCCAGAATATCAAAACCGCTGACTTCGGTGACCAGGTGTTCAAGCCTTACGTCATCCGTGAAGTCAACGGCACCAAGGTTGCCGTGATCGGCCAGGCCTTCCCGTACACCCCGATTGCTAACCCACGTTACTTCGTTCCTGACTGGACCTTCGGTATCCAGGAAGAAAACATGCAAGCCATGGTAGACGAAGCCCGTGGCAAGGGTGCCAAGGTCGTTGTTGTGGTGTCGCACAACGGCATGGACGTTGACCTCAAGATGGCTTCGCGCGTACGCGGCATTGATGCCATCTTCGGCGGCCATACGCACGATGGTGTGCCTAAACCAACCCTGGTCGACAACCCGGGCGGCAAGACCCTGGTCATGAACGCTGGTTCAAATGGTAAATATCTGGGCGTGCTGGATCTGGATGTTCGCGATGGTCGCATCGCCGATTACCGCTACCGCCTGATGCCAGTCTTCTCGAATCTGCTGCCGGCTGATCCGGAGATGGATCAGATGATCAAGAAGATTCGTGCGCCATACATCGAGAAGCTCGACGAGAAGCTGGCCGTGTCAGAAGGCCTGCTCTATCGCCGCGGCAACTTCAATGGCAGCTTCGACCAGCTGATTCTGAACGCACTGATGCAAGAAAAGAATGCCGAAATGGCATTTTCGCCAGGCTTCCGCTGGGGCACCACTGTGCTGCCAGGCGAATCGATCACCATGGAACATGTGCTGGATCAAACCGCGATTACCTACCCCTACGTTACCGTCACCAATATGTCGGGCGCGCAGATCAAGGAGATCATGGAAGACGTCTGTGACAACCTATTCAACCCGGACCCCTACTACCAGCAAGGTGGTGACATGGTTCGCGTGGGCGGCATGCAGTACACGTGTGACCCGTCAGCCAAGGCAGGCCAACGCATCACAAATATGCGTCTGAATGGCAAGCTGATCGATGCAAGCAAGAAGTACAAGGTTGCCGGGTGGGCACCCGTTGCAGAAGAATCACGCGGTATGGCCGGCGAACCAATCTGGGATGTGGTTGCCAAGAACCTGCGCGGCAAGAAAAATATCAAACCTGTTCAGATCAACCAGCCGATACTGAAAAATGTAGCGGGTAACCCAGGCATCGAGGCCTATAATAAGGTTTGATCATTAAAGGAACCATCATGCAAAGCACCCTTTTTCGCTTCAAATCCCTAGTCATTGGTCTGGTGCTTTCTGTAAGTACCGCTGTTGCTATGGCTGCGGACAAGGTGGTTTACCATGTGGATGACACCGCAACCCAGGCTACGAGAACACTCCGTAGCCTGCGCAATCATCTGGACGTGGCACCCAAAACCAAAATTACGGTCGTTGCCCTGGGTGATGGTGTGGAATTCCTCATTGAGGGCGCGCGTGACGACAAGAACAATCTGGAATATGCTTCGCTGGTCTCTGATCTGAAAACACGTGGCGTCGATTTCGAGGTCTGCGAGCTGACGATCGAGAAGAAAAACATCGATAAATCCAAGTTCGTTCTTGAAGCCACATTCACCAAATCAGGTGTGGTACGCATTACCGAACTTCAGAACCAGAAGCGTTTCGCCTACATCAAACCATGAATTTCGAAGCATTGATTACCCAGTTTGGAGAAGAGCACCTCCTCCTACTGGGCGGCCTAGTTATTGGCATTATTTTTGGCGCGGCAGCCCAACAATCCCGGTTTTGCCTTCGTGCGGCAACGATGGAAGTGGCGCATGGTAAACCGGCCGACCGGATGGCCATATGGCTGGTCACGTTTGCCGTTGCACTGATTGCCACACAACTATTGATTATTGGTGGTTTATTTGACACCAACGGGCTACGCCAATTTAGCAACAGAGGCTCTCTCTCTGGCGCCATTATTGGTGGTTTACTGTTTGGTATTGGTATGGCGCTGAGCCGGGCCTGCTCCGGACGCATGCTTGTGCTCACCGGTGGTGGCAATCTTCGTGCCCTGCTTACGGGTCTGGTCTTTGCCGTTGCTGCTCAGGCATCCCTCGAAGGTATTTTTGCGCCATTGCGTACAGAAATCGGCAGCTGGTGGACCATCGATGGCCCTTCCCGTAACCTGATTGGTGTGACTGGTATTGGCAACTGGGGTGCTTTGGCGTTCAGTATGGCCTGGCTCCTACTGGGTGCTTATATGGTGCGCAAACACGCTGTTAGCGCGTACACCGTGATTCTGGGTTGTGTCGTCGGGGTGATGATTGCGGCAGCTTGGTGGTTTAACTTCGGTGTCGCTGCCAGCTCATTTGAAGTCGTGCCTGTTCACTCGCTGAGTTTCGCCTCGCCGACATCCGATACGCTCATGTACTTCCTGTCACCACCTGGTGGCGCGCTCAGTTTTGATCTTGGGCTAATTCCCGGCGTACTGATCGGTGCAATGGCAGCCGCATTACTCAGTCGAACTTTCAAAATTGAAGGCTTCCATGATCCACGCACCATGATCCGCTACATGATTGGTGGCTGCTTTATGGGATTCGGCGCCATTCTGGCGGGTGGATGCGCTATTGGCGCTGGCGTTTCGGGTGCCTCTGTCTTTGCCGTAACGGCCTGGCTGACGCTTTGGTCAATCTGGCTGGGTGCAGTCATTACCGATATTGTTGTCGACCGCTGGCTGTTTACAAAACAACCCAGCTAAAAGGGACTCCTCATGGATACGAAGCTACCCCCGCTAACACGTCGCACCTTTATTCTCGGTATGCTGACAACCGGTTATGCGCTGGCAGCTTCCCCAGTGACTGACAATATCATCCGCACAGATACAGTCGGCCTAACTGCTGGCCCGATCGAAATCCCTACGGCAACGGGTAAGATCCCCGGTTATTACGCACGCCCAGCCAAAGCGGCTGCAGGCAAATGTCCCGTGGTACTCGTTATTCACGAAGCCTTTGGTGTCCATGAGCACATTCAGGACATCTGCCGTCGCTATGCAAAAGCGGGCTACCTGGCCATTGCTCCGGAGCTGTTTGTGCGTCAGGGCGATGTGACCAAACATACCGAAGTCGTTACGATATTCAATGAAGTCATATCCAAGGTGCCAGACGATCAGGTTAATAACGATCTGGATGCCACCCTGGCCTACGCGCGCAAAAATCTGCAGGGTCATAAAACCCTCGTCGGTGCCGTTGGCTATTGCTGGGGAGGACGAGCTGTCTGGGAATATGCCTATCACAACCCGAAACTCACGGCAGGCCTCGCCTACTACGGTCGGGTTGAGGGCATGGTCTCGGATGAACGCCCGCTGGATCCGATCGACTTTGGTTCGGAACTCAAGGTGCCTGTACTTGGCTTATATGCAGAAAAGGACACCAGCATCAGTCTGGAGTCTGTAGCGCGAATGCAAGCCGAACTCAAAAAATCCAGCAGCGGCTCGGAAATCGTTGTGCTTCCGGGCGTTGGTCATGCATTTAACGCTGACTATCGAGCCAACTACGACAAAGCTGCTGCAGAAAAAGCCTGGACGCTAGGTATCGCCTGGTTCCGCAAATACGGCATGCCGGGTGTCTGATATAACGTCGACACCTCAGTAAACACCATGATCCTCGACGCCAACGGCCGCTCCTTCCAGTATCTGCGCCTATCCATCACGGATGTGTGCAACTACCGGTGTAGCTATTGCCTGCCGAACGGCTACGTGGAAGAAGCCCCCCGCCGCTTTCTGGATATCAACGAGATCCGCCATCTGGTTACCGGTTTTGCTGAACTGGGGTTATGGAAAGTGCGCCTTACCGGTGGTGAACCCACCGTTCGCAAAGACTTTGCCCAGATCGCCGCTACCGTTTCAGCCATTCCCGGCATACGCAAAGTCGCCACAACGACCAATGGTTATCAGCTAGCCAAACACGCTCAACTGTGGCGTGATGCCGGCATCAGTGCCATCAACGTTAGCATTGACTCGCTAGACCCTGCCAATTTTCAACGTATCACAGGCATGGATCATCTGCCGCAGGTACTTAACGGGTTGGATGCTGCAGAGGCTGCAGGGTTTGAAGACATCAAAATCAACACTGTCTTACTTAAAGACTTGAATCATCACGAGCTGGACAACTTCCTGGCCTTCGTTAAACACCGTCCCATTTCACTTCGTTTCATCGAACTGATGGAAACAGGCGACAACCGTGCGTATTTCGAGAAACATCACTTGTGCGCGAGTCATATCACCGAGGCACTCAAGTTGCGCGGTTGGCAGCCTGTCGCCCGCGCTATTGCTGCGGGCCCGGCTCAGGAGTTCAGCCATCCGGACTATGTAGGGAAAATCGGCCTCATTGCCCCCTACGCCAAAGACTTCTGCCAAACCTGTAACCGCTTGCGTGTAACTGCACGCGGTGACCTACGTCTGTGCCTATTTGGCGATGGTGGTCATAATTTGCGGCATCTGCTTCAATCAGCAGACCAGAAAACTGAACTGCAGCACGCAGTCACATCGCTTTTGCAACAAAAAGCCTCAACCCATCTTTTGCATTTTCACCAGTCCGGCGCCACCAAGAATCTGTCTGCGCTCGGCGGCTAAGCCCTATGATCCAAACTTTCTCGATGATTGATGTTGGTGGCAAACAGCCTACCAACCGTATTGCCGTAGCCACCGGTCTTATCAAAGTAGGTGCTTCGGCTTTTGCCCTGATCCGTGACCGCCAGCTGCCTAAAGGCGATGTCCTGATGCTTGCTGAAATTGCCGGCATCCAAGGTGCCAAAAATGCCAGTCAGTTGATGCCTCTCTGCCACCCCATGGGTCTGGATCATGTGCGTGTCACTACAGAACTGGACGAAGCAGCAGCGACGATTCGTGTTTACTGCACCGCCCGCACCTGTGCCAAGACCGGTGTTGAAATGGAAGCCTTGGCTGGCGTTAATGCAGCACTCCTCACGGTCTGGGATCTCACCAAAATGGTGGAACCAGATCTCTGTATCTCGGATATACGATTACTGGCCAAAGTGGGCGGAAAATCGGGTTGCTGGCTTAACCCTGAAGCAGGCCTGATCCCGAACTGGGTGATTGATCTTGTACGGCCACCCGTTAAACCTGCACTCGCCGGCATTACTGCCGAAGTGATCGTTCTCAGTGATCGTGCCTCGAGTGGTGTCTATGAGGACAAATCTGGCCCGATAGCACGTGGCTTGCTCACTGCAATGGGTGCGGATGTGCTCGCTGTATCCGTCATACCCGACGAACCCGCTGAACTTCAGGCAAAGATCAAAGCGATCAAGGCAACGGGTAAGACCCGCCTCATCATCACCTCCGGCGGCACAGGCGTCTCGGAACGTGATAGCACGCCGGAAGCGGTTGCAGCCATCGCTGACAAACTGATTCCCGGTGTCGGCGAGTTGCTTCGAGCGTCTGGCGCTGCATTTACCCCTTTAAGCTGGAGCAGTCGCTCTATTGGCGGCACATTAGGCAACGTCCTTATCGTGACCCTACCAGGCAGCCCCAAAGCCGTTAAAGAAGGTCTGGATGTTTTAGGCCCACTCATGAAGCACCTGCTAACCATAATTCAGGATATCCGTTGATGATTGCTTATCTTGATGCGCTGAGGATCATTCAGAGTGCAGCAACAACCCCTCTGAGCGCCCGCGTTAAAACATCGGACGCCTTGGGTCATGTGCTGGCCGAAGACTTTAAAGCACCCTTTGCACTACCCCGCTTCGATAACTCCAGCATGGACGGCTTTGCGCTACGCGCTGAAGATACGCTCACTGCAAGTGCTGAAACACCTCTGACGCTTCCCGTTCTGCGGGCACAAGCTGCTGGCGATGCGGCCGGCAATAATCAGCCTGGTCACAGTGTTGAGATCATGACCGGCGCCGCCATGCCACAGCACGCCGATGCGGTTATTCCCATTGAGAACGTCACGACCCAATCTGATCCACAAGGTCATGTCACCCACATCACCATCACCTGCCCCGTACCATTACATGACAATGTACGATTTGCCGGTGAAGACTTTACTGCCGGCCAGCACTTAATCTGTGCCGGCACGCGCATCACACCTGCTCATATCGCCATTCTTTATGGAACGGGTACAACCCATATTAATGTGGTGACACCACCATCCGTCAGCATCTTTACGACAGGCAAAGAAGTTTCCGACGATTACGACCAGCCATTAGGCCCATCGCAAATTTACAACTCGAATACCCCTTACCTAATTGCCGAGTTACAGGGTATTGGTATTCCGGCCCTTTGTGCCGGACACATTGGTGACGACGAAGACAAGTTTCGCGCCATGTTAGCGGCACAAAAGGATGCCCGCATTCTTGTGAGCTCCGGTGCCGTCTCCAAAGGCAAATGGGACTTTATTCCTACCGTGCTTAAAGAACTAGGTGCTGAAATTTTGTTTCACCGCGTGGCCATTAAACCCGGTAAACCCGTATTGTTTGCGCGCTTTCCAGATGGTCGATATTTCTTTGGGTTGCCTGGCAACCCGATTTCGGCCGCAATCGGCCTACGTTGTTTCATGATGCCGTTGCTCCGTCGACTACTCGGCCTAGCTGATGAAGCCCCATCATGTGCACGACTGACAGCGTCATACAGCAAGAAGGGCCCCCTGCGTCTCTTCCTTAAAGCCAGAACGCAATTAACGGCCGACGGCACGGTTGAAATCGAACTACTCGCCGGACAGGAATCATTCAAGATTGAGCCACTACTGCAGACTAATGCGTGGGCGATTCTCGATGAGACCGCAACGACCTATTCAGCCGGCCAGCCCATCATGTTCTATCCGACGCAGCTGCTCGGATAAGTAGTCTCGACGCGATCATGCGCTACGCCCGGCAACGCGTGCTTCCTGAAATCGGAGATGCCGGTCAGGCAGCATTGGCTGCTGCACGCATGCTTGTTATAGGTGCTGGCGGTCTCGGCTCACCCGTACTGCTCTACTTAACGGCCGCTGGCGTTGGCCTCAAAGAGGCCGGTGGCTGCATTGGTATTATTGATGACGACAACGTTGATCTGAGCAATCTCCAACGTCAGATTCTCTTCACCGAATCCGATGAAGGCAACGCAAAATCTCAAACTGCCGCATCACGCTTACAGCAGCTCAACAGCGAGACCGGATTCAAGGTATTTCAGACAAGACTTACACGCGACAACGCCCTGGAAATCTTTAGTGATTTCGATATCGTTATTGATGGGTCAGATAACTTCGACACCAAATACCTCGTCAACGATGCCGCAGCTCGACTCGGCATACCCGTTGTCTACGGATCCATTCTCGGATTCGAAGGCCAGGCGGCTGTCTTCTCGGCTAAACAAGGCCCATGCTACCGTTGCCTTTACCCTGAGCAACCCAACGCTCATGTGCCAAACTGTGCTGAAGCAGGAACGCTAGGCGGCATCGCAGGCATGATAGGCACTATCCAGGCTGTTGAGGCATGCAAACTTGCACTTGGCCAAGCACACTGTGAAGCTCATGGACTTGAGCCACTCATCGGCAAACTATTTATCACCGATGCTCACCACTGGGATACCCGTACACTCGACATCAGCAAGCGCAAGGATTGCCCCGTCTGCAGCCTCCCGCCGGAGCTGATCACGCTACCGGAAGCCAAACTTCAGCAATGCGCATCCTTACCTGCTGCCATGGATCTAAATGACCTTCAGGGACTCTTTGAGTCAGGCATACCCTTTACTCTCGTTGATGTACGTGAACCCCACGAGTGGGAAAGCGGCCATATCGAAGGTGCGCTTCATATCCCGTTGGGTAAGCTTCTAGTCGCTCCAGAAGTACTCGATACGCTAAACCGTATGGAACCCATCGTTGTCTATTGCCAACATGGCATGCGTAGCGCCCGTGCAGTTGGCTATCTACGTGAGCACGGCTACGATGCTTTCAATCTCGTGGTTGATTGGTCACAAATCAATGACTTCTGACATTGCGCTCCTAGCCGGAGCGTTTCTGGTTGTTGCAGCTTTATATTCATCGGTAGGCCACGCTGGTGCTACAGGCTATCTGGCCGTCATGGCGATTGCGGGTATGTCGCCTGCCTTAATGAAACCAACGGCACTCACACTTAATGTTATCGTCGCCACCATTGCGACGTTCAAGTATTACAAACGCGGGGCATTCTCCTGGCAGCTATTTCTACCACTGGTTCTTGCCTCTTTTCCATTTGCCTACTTAGGGGGCCGCATTACACTGCCGCCCGAGTATTACAAACCATTAGTAGGGCTATTTCTGCTCTATGCCGCCTGGCGGGCATTAGCGACGTCAAAAAACGATCTCACTTACGCGATCAAACCTGTCTCTTGGCCTGTACTTATCGCCAGCGGCGCAGCCCTCGGCTTTCTATCAGGACTCACGGGCGTTGGCGGAGGTGTCTTTCTTAGCCCCCTTATGCTGCTCATGCACTGGGCGCCGCTCCGCATGATCTCCGGGGTTGCTGCAGCATTCATTCTGGTTAATTCATTATCTGGCTTAGCCGGCCTCCTTTCCAAAGGTATTCTCATAGCACCGGGACTACCCTGGTGGGCACTGACTGTTCTTGTTGGCGGTTTTATCGGTGCAGAATATGGAAGCGGCCGATTCAAGCCAAATACCATTCAGAGACTTTTAGCGATTACGTTACTCATTGCGGGGATTAAACTCACCTCAAGCATTTTCATTTAATATGTCTCGGTGATGTGGCTGTCTGAATTCAAACTAGGAGGCTCACAATGAAAAACATTAGATCTCTAATTTGTATGACCATGGTTTGTATCGCCGCCCCGGCTTTTGCTCAAACCAGTGCAGCATCAGGCATGGATGACACGTCGATTTTGCGACCAAAGGGTTATAAGCCTGCATACCCCCCTAACAAGGCAGCCATCAATCGTGGCAAGGCGTTATTCAACGATACGAAACTCTCTACGAACGGCAGAGCCTGTGCGCAGTGCCATGCTGATGCAAACAGCTTTGGCCCAAGATTCAAAACACCGTACCCTCATGCCGCTATGAATAGCAAAGCGCGATTTGGTGTTGATCAAATGAACCTCGATGAGGTCATTCAGGTTTGTATGCAGGGACCCATGCGGAATGTGCCACTTGAATGGGGTTCGCCTGAGCAGATTGATTTAACAACCTACCTGCTCAAGGTGCAATCATCGGGACAGATGTAACTTAATGCGCTGAGCGTATTAACTCATACCCTGGGCCATTCAATCCAGGGGTATTCAGGCAAGCCCTCTTGCCAAGCCTGATGCGGTTCACCCTGGATAAGTGGCTGCAAGTAAGACAATGCATCTGCCGTTATCCCGTAAGCTGGCTGATCAATCCAACCCAGAGGGAATGCACGTTCACGGTTGGCGATTTCGGCTAAACGTACTGAATCACAGTGCCATGCATAAGGTTGGTTCGCATCACGGACAATATTAACCATCACCCCACTCTGCCCTTGTTGAACCAGCTGAACGGCATGTGTCGCAACCGCTTCTGCCTGCTCGATATCGGTAGCACTCGCGACATGGCGGGCTGCCCGTTGCAGATAATCCGGCACAGCCACATGCACTTTGACCGATAGCTTGTCTCGCAGTAACTGCGCTACTGCAAAGCCTGCCCCACCGAGCTGTTCATGGCCATAACGTGCCACCGCATTCTGTTGGGCATAGAACTGGCCATCTGCGGTGCGAATACCTTCAGACACCACACAGACACAGGCATTGTGTTTAGCAAAGCTATCTTGAACTGCCGCCACAAAACACGCTGGATCGAAAACGACTTCTGGAAAAAGGATCAGGGGTGACGCCATCTGGGTTGGTAACCGGGCAACGGCACCACAGGTCGCTAACCAGCCGGTATGGCGCCCCATTACCTCCAGAATAAACACACTGGGCTTGGTTGCCATGGCACAGTGATCCCGTGCTGCTTCCATCAACGATACCGAGAGATACTTTAATGCCGAGCCAAAGCCAGGCGATGTATCTGTCCCTTCAAGATCATTATCGATGGTCTTGGGTAAACCGATCACTTTCAGACCCAACGCAAATTGATCACTGAGCTCGACCAGCTTGGCGGCCGTATCCATGGAACCATTACCGCCATTCACATAAATCGTGCCGATCTGATGGGCTAGAAGCACATCACGCACCCGATGCCATTGTTCAGGATTATCAACATAACTGGCGAGCAAAGTCCGCCCAGATCCAAGTCCACCACCCGGCAATTGACTCAGCGCCAATCGCATTGGCTCTGGCAGTGCCGACGCATCGACCAGGTGGTTATTAAGCAAACCGGATAAACCGTGCTCAGCTGCGAATAACCGCCCTTCTGATGCATCCCGATGCGCTTTGATCAGTGCTGCAGCAGTGGCACCAATGACGGCCGTTACGCCGCCAGACTGGAAATAAAGTGCGTTCTTCATGGCACCATTAAAACAGATCGGGCGCCAGATTGGCAGAGCCAACCGGGCGCCCGACTCGGACTTTCTAATGAATTATTTCAGCGCGCCAAGGACACGTGAGGTAATTTCATCAACGCTACCAACACCAGCAACCTTTTCAACCTTCGGCGCATTGGCATCACCGGCGTTCTTCCAGTTGGTGTAGAAGGTCACCAGGGGTTTAGTCTGGCTGTGGTAAATATCCAGACGGTGACGTACGGTTTCTTCCTTGTCATCATCGCGTTGAATGAGGTCTTCACCGGTCACGTCATCTTTACCAGCCACTTTAGGTGGGTTGTAAGTGATGTGATAGGTACGACCTGAAGCTAAATGCACACGACGGCCGGCCATACGATCAATGATGTCCTGATCTGGCACATCGATCTCCAGAACGATATCCAGCGGCACACCGGCTTCTTTCATGGCTTCTGCCTGTGGAATAGTGCGTGGGAAACCGTCGAACAGGTAACCATTCTTGCAGTCGGCTTCTTTCAGACGCTCTTTAACCATACCGATGATCACAGCATCTGGCACCAGACCACCCGAATCCATGTGCTTCTTGGCTTCCATACCCAGCGGCGTACCGGCCTTAACCTGGGCACGGAGCATATCGCCTGTTGAGATTTGTGGAATACCGAATTTTTCACAGATAAATTTGGCCTGGGTGCCCTTACCAGCGCCCGGAGCGCCCAACAGAATGAGTTTCATCGGTATCCTCGATTAGAAAGTATGAATGGTGAAAGTGTGAAACATCTAGCTTGCTGAAAACTTACGATAATTACGACTGAGGGTCAATGCGCAGCGCAGCGAACTGTTCGGCAAATACCTGTTGCGCCCGAACTGCATCATCCGGCGTATCTACCCCGGCCGGTGGCAACGTTTCTGTTACCGCCACACTAATCCGATAGCCATGCCATAACGCCCGCAACTGCTCCAGCGCTTCGATCGACTCCAGCGGGCTGGGCGCCAGGCTGGCGTAATCCCTCAAAAAGCGCCGACGATACGCATAAAGGCCGATATGGCGGTAACAGGCAAAGCCATTCGTTGGTAGAGCCTGGGGATGACTTCCCTGTTGCCAGACAGGGCTAAAATCATCACGGGCAAAAGGAATCGGCGCCCTAGAAAAGTACAGAGCATCGGCATTGGCCTTCATGACGACTTTGCAGATATTCGGATTGAACAATTCACCGGCATCATGAATGGCATGCGCCAGGGTTGCCATATCAGCACCGGAGTCTACGAGCTGATGGGCCGCCTGGTCAATTAATTCGGGCGGTATAAAAGGCTCATCACCCTGCACATTGACCACCACGGTTTCATCAGCCCAACCGAAGTGATCACACACTTCGGCAATACGATCCGTACCACTAGGGTGATCTTCACGCGTCATGCACACATCAAAACCGGCTTCGCGAACAGCGTCGCGCACATCGCGGCTATCGGTTGCCACCACAATGGTATCGGCGCCTGATCGCTGCGCCCGCTCACAAACTCGAACGACCATGGGTTTGCCACCCAGATCAAGCAGTGGCTTATCGGGCAACCGGCTAGATTTAAGTCGTGCCGGAATCACCACGCGGAATGTCACGTAACTCACCTCCGGCCCCTTTGCCTTAGCCTTGCTGGCCGTTAAGGCTGCGCGCCTCATCCTGCATCATGATGGGGATGCCATCACGTACCGGATAAGCTAACTGACAAGGCTTGCAAATCAGCTCCTGTGCCGATTTATCAAAGTCCAGCTTGCCCTTGCATACAGGGCAAACGAGTATTTCTAGCAGACGCGGATCCATTTAACCACTCTCTATCGTAGACACAGCATTATGTTCACTTAACCATTCGGCCAGCGGCAATGCTGGGGTAAAGCAGGCACTGACGGTCACAACAAACCAGTTGTCATGACCCGCAGCAAAGTCCCTGCATTTTACTGCATCCTTCTCGGTCATCATCACGGGTAATACTGTTGGTGGAATATCTTTCGCCTGAAAATCATGATGATCGGGAAAACTGAGCCCCTCCACCTTGATGCCTGCATGCCGCAGCATATTGAAAAACCGCTCTGGATTGCCAATACCCGCAACTGCTATAACCGATTGCCCTGCAAAATCTTTTAACAGGGCTTTTCGATCCGGCTGATTCAAGCGATACACCGTATCGGGCACCAATGACATTTCAAATCGGGGCTTAACTGGCCACCCTGACTGATCGGGGGTGCCCTGAATAATCGTGCCGCGCACCAGCGGATCATTCAATCGGGTTAATGGTTCACGTAATGGACCGAGCGGCAGGCAGTGCCCATTGCCCACCCCGCGTTGATCGAAAACGACCACTTCAAGATCTCGTGCCAGATTAAGATGTTGTAACCCATCGTCGGCAATAAGTATGTCCACACCCGGATTAGCGGCCAACAAGGCCCGACCGGCTTGTGCACGCTTTTCACCTACAAACACAGGGAAGCCTTGCTGCGCATACAGCAGCGGCTCATCACCTACATGTTGAGGACTATCGCCGACACCTACCGCTCTAACACCCAGCACCTTACGACCATAGCCGCGACTAATGATTCCCGGACGCCAACCCAGATCTTTAAGCTGCTCGGCGAGCGAGAGTGCTACGGGCGTTTTGCCAGCGCCACCCACAATCAGGTTACCAACGACCAGCACAGGGACAGGCAAGCGCACTTGCTTCAATATGCCCCACTGATACAGACGACGGCGCACGAAAACGACGAGAATGCATATCCACGACAAAATCACAAGCAACGTGGTTTGGAACACACCCAACCGGCAACGGCCATACCAGCTGGCCTCAATCTCCTGAGGCCTTAGAATCATGAGCCGCTGCGAGTCGTGAATGAAATCTGGGAGAGATCAGCCTGATGCGCCGCTTGCATGACATCGATGACGCTCTGATGCGTTGCTTTGGCATCGGCATTGATTGAAACAACGGGCGGCTTGGCACCTTGGCCACGTTTCGCAGTTGCTGCTTTCAGTGCGGCGGCTACTGCATCAACGCTTGGTCTGGACATGCTCTGGCCATCAATCACCACGTTACCACCGGCCGTTACCGACACAGCAATTTCATCAGGTGGTGTGGCATTAGTCGCAGCCGCCGTCGGCAGATCGATTTCAATGCCTGATACTTTGTTATACGTTGTGGTCATCATCAAAAATATGATGATGACTAATAGGACATCGATAAACGGAATCAGATTGATTTCAGGCTCGTCGCGCCCGCTACCCCGGCGAAAATTCATCACGCGCTCCGAGGACTCAGTTGCGTTCGCCGTGAACGACTTCGACCAGTTTGATGGCTTGCTGCTCCATATCGACCACAAACTTATCAATCAGCGCCCGGAAGTGACGCCAGAAAATCAGCGCTGGAATGGCAATAAGCAAACCAAACGTGGTGTTATAGAGCGCCACCGAAATACCATAGGCCAATTGCTGCGGGTTACCCGTGGCAGGAGATTGCGCGCCGAAGATATCAATCATGCCGACCAGCGTACCCAGCAAACCTAATAGCGGGGCAATCGAGGCGATCGTACCCAGGGTGGTGAGATAACGCTCTAGTTGGCTATAGACCATGCGACCCGACTCTTCAATAGCTTCTCGCATCACTTCCCGGCTGCTATTCTGGTTGCGAATACCCGCGGCCAACACCCGGCCCAGCGGGGAGCTTTCTTCCAGGGAATGCAATTGAGTTGCATCGTATCCACCATTCGCTAGGCTCGAAAGCACACTCTGCAACAAGCCTGCCGGCAAAACCTGAGTCCGTCGTAATGAATATAAACGCTCGATAATCAGTGCGAGCGCAACGACAGAGGCAATTAGAAGAGGCCAGATGGGCCAACCGGCCGCTTGAATGATGGCAAACACAATAGTCCAGATCTGCAGAATTCAAAGCTGAAGTGTAGCTAGCCCCCCTACTTTGAGCAAGCGATTCTCAACATTTCAATGAGTTATCGACGCGCCTTTGTTATCCACAAATTTAGTGGATAAGTTTGTGGATAGACTGTCATAAAAGTGTCTAAGTCGAGCAGACAAAGGTACTTAGGTTACGCTGCTCAAAAAAAAGGCTTGTTTCATATTGTCTATTGTTTTCAATAGGTTAATACAATTTAACTGGGTTACACGGGCTCAAACATAGCAAAGCCCCTGCCCCAACAGGGTTCGCTGCAATGCGGTGGAGAAAATCAGCCTATGTCAAGAGAATTCTCACGCATTTTTTGCTTATAAGCACATCCAGTTCACCCATAAAGAATTCCGAACCAATGTAGAGTATGGCATATGGTTTCCAACACATTCTTTGACGAGCCGACGTTAACCCAAGACCTCCCGGTGATGTCGGTATCGGACCTCAATGCTGCGGTCCGTAGCCAACTCGAAAGCCGATTCCCCCTGCTCTGGGTCGAAGGAGAAATAGCCCAACTGACTTTGGCCAGCTCCGGGCATATGTATTTCAGCCTCAAAGATGCTGGCGCCCAGGTACGCTGTGCCCTATTCCGCACCCGAGCCGCCCGCCTGGGCTGGCAGCCCCGTCAGGGAGACAAAGTCCGCGCCAAGGT
>JACCDN010103942.1_pt1 | contig 15144 bp, 8 predicted proteins | sample 7441691 | NCBI WGS metagenome assembly JACCDN01 (sample SAMN15323439, study PRJNA562643) | freshwater metagenome | isolation source: river surface water | place: USA:Blue River Watershed | collected 2017-08-16
CATCGATGCTTTTTCACGAACAATTTTTGCATATTCATAAGCGTTGGCAACCGTTGCTTGATCCTCAACTAATTGTAGTAAAAAAGTTTGCCCACCAATCTCTTCTAATTTTCCACGTTCTTGCAACTTTGAAGAAACAGTAACGTAATCAATCGGCTTGTTGCCCATGAATAAATCTTGAACAACATCAAAAATCACAGCATTTCTTGGATCATAAAAATGTTCTGCTCTAAGTTTTAAGCTTGAAATTTGATCGAATACATCACCATCAATGACAAGACAGCCGATCAGGGCTTTTTCCGCTAATAAATCATGAGGCATTTCGGTTGTTGGATGCATCGCCATGGGAATTCCTAAAATACTAATTTGGAAGTCATCATAGATGATTGCTCAATGTCAGTTCAAGAAAAATACACTTACAATTGCAGATAAAAAAGAAAGGCCCACGAAAGTGGGCCTTCATATTTTAAAATTTTAATTTTAAAATTAACCTCTAAGAAGTTTATCAACTTCAGCTTTAAGTCTTTGTTCTTCAGTAAGTTCAGCTTTCACTTCTTCTTTACCTTCCCCTGACTTAGCTTCTGCTGCAGCTTTCTTTCTAGCTTCAGCAGCTTTAACTGCCTCTTCTTGAGCTTTCTTAAGCTCTTCTGCTTGCTTAGGATCAATTGCTACTTTAACTTTAAAAGTTGCTTCAACGTCTGCAAAAAGTTTTGCTTTAACGTTAAATACTCCAAGGCCTTTAATTTGATTTTCAAAATGAATTAAACGTCTTTCTACATTTAAGCCTTTCGACTCTAATTCTTTTGAAAGCTCAGTCGTTGTAACAGTTCCGAATAATTTTCCGTTTGCTCCAACTTTTTTGATCATTTCAAGTGTTCCAAGAGACTCAAGTTGTTTTTTAACAGCTAGAGCAGCATCTTTTTGTGCTTGAACTTTTTTTGCTAAGCTTTTCGTTTGGGCAGCCAACAATTTCTTATTTGAATCATCCGCAACCATCGCGAAGCCATTTGGCATTAAGTAGTTTCTTGCATATCCCGCAGAAACATTTACGATTTCACCTACGTTACCTAGAGATTGAACTCTTTCCTTTAAGATAACTTTCATATTTTGTCTCCTTCACTATTTTGTTTTTTAAAAAATTTTCTAAAATCAAACCATAAATCAAAAATTCCAACTACAATGAGCAACTTCCAAGCAAATATTACAGCAAATGACGTGAGCATAATTCTCATGAACCTTCCAGTTTTAAGGAAGCTTAAAAATTCATAATAAACCCCGAACCCATGAAAGAAATAGAGTACTGCAAGACATCCTAATAAGTTTGTACCTGCAATTTCTGCCATTTCTGACAATCCGTAATCCGCTCCGACATACAAAACAAGACCAATGATGAGAAGCCAAATCAAATGTTCTGGTGCTTTAAAATTAATTAAGTCTTTTAACGTAAATTGATAAAAAACTTTATAACGCCAAATACGAGAATTGCGAAGTGTTACAAAAAAACTAATCCAGATTCCTAAAAATACACTAACAAAAACAAGTGCAGGGATATTATTATAAATTTCCGTTGCCGTTTTCTCCGGAGTTTCAATAAACTCCTTCATTTGTAGTGCTTCCTCTGTCCCTGTATTTAGAATTTCTTTATTTTGTACTTTAAATTCAGCAAAAGCCTTATTCACAACTCCACTTAGTTCATTTTTAAACATCATTGGCATTTTAAAATTAACAACAATGAGAACAGTCATGAGAATGGCAAACAAACTTGTTCCCACATATAACAACCCACGATCTGGTTTTACATTTCGGTGGATGACTTCTGAAATCAGAAGTGCATACACAAAAGAAACTAAATACAGACCAGCTAAATAAAGTGGCACATGAAATACTGCTGTTAAAGCCCAAATAAGCCCCAAGCTCACTGCGACTAATCCCATCCCTGTCTTTCTGCCGTAAAGAAGAAACGCCATAATTAGCGGAACAGGTGCTAAAAAAGCTAATAGAGTGAATCTACAAAGAGCAAGCGCAATCACACCCAAGAAAAGAAATTTTCCTAGCGATGATTTGTTGTCAAAGATTTTGTAGGTTTCTGAACTCGTCATAACTTATTTATTACCCTATTTAATTTCTTACGCGCATTAGACTTATGCTCTGTCTAAAGTGCGGTTAGAAATATAGCTTGAGATTCCAAGTTGACGAGCATGTTTAATTGCTGCATTTGAAAATCTCTGATGCTTTTTAGAAATACCAGAAACGCGAGCTGGAGAAATTTTTCCAAACTCACTTACTAGCCAATTCCAAGTCTGAGGATCTTTCCAATCTGCTTTGATACTCTTAGCTGTGAACCAGCAAGTTTTTCTCTTCGCAAATTTACGGCGATCGTCTTCCATGTCCTCAAATCCCTCTTCTTCGTCTTCTTTCTTAGCATCAAGAACAGAACCTCTGTGAGCTTTTGAGAATGGTGATTTGAAATTCTTTACTAGGTTATCTTTGTTTCTTTCATCATCAGCAAGTTTGAAGATTAAGTTTCTAAGAACACCTTCGTTAATTCCAAGACGACGAGTAATTTCTGCGTTAGCAGTGTTACCAGCAGCGTACATAAAATAGTGGAAGTGGCCGTGACGAGCACCGCTTGTGAACGGTTGAGCAAGTGTATACTTACCCCAGTCGTCTTGAATTAAAAGTTCGCCACCTGTCGCAGCTAAAACTTCTTTAACGATTGCAGATAATTCTGCGTGAGCTTCTGAACCTAGCTCTGGTTTTGTCACGATAGACAATTCGTAAATCATAGTAACCCCCTTGGACTGAATCGGCCAAAAATCCCAATGACTTCTGGCGAGTGATTTACTTGTTAAAAGTAAGGGGGACTATAACTTAGAAGCCCTGAATTTAAAAGAGTTATTCCTTCTTGAGAGCGAGGAACTGTAATTCAACCTTGCCTGCTTCTCTAGAGCAAACAAAAGCCATTTCACTTTTGTTCCCTTCGGTAACAACTCCGAGCTGTGCACAACTCTTTGGAATTGCGATTGAATTTTGAATTGGTCTTAAGAACTCTCCATTGACAACTTGCGCAACATAAAGGCGGTCACCAAAAATATATGTTGAATTAACAAACAAGCCAGGTGCGTCATCCATAAGGATTGGAGTTAAAAATTCCGAAAAACTTACTCCTGGAAAACTTGAATCGCGGTAAACCGGAAGCTCACTCACGATGCTGGCCCCATCATAAACTGAAATCGAATAACGATTTTCAAAGAACAACATCGCACGCTGATCGCTCAAGCGATATCCCGCCAGCAAGTTGATAACGATATCATCAAAAGATTTCGTTTTAAAATTTAGCGTTTCATTTTCTTCATTCGTGTGAATATTGAAAAAAGAATTTCTCGTGGCATTTTTATTCGTCAGTGCAGAGAAAATAACTTCATTGGAAGCCTTACCAGCATCGTTTATCACAGGATAAAGCACCGATTGATTCAATCCTGTGATTGTCGAAGTTACTTTTTGAAAACTAAAATTTGTGCCACTCGTTTTCATTAGAAAAATATCACCTAATGATTGAGTCTGAAGTGATAATAGTGCCTTGATTTCTCCATTTGCTTTGCTATCTTCTGTTTGGGGCAACAATTGATCAATCTGAACGACCTCAAGATCTTCAATGTCAGTCACTTCACTTAAGTATTTTTTGCGCATTGAAACTGAATCTACGGCACGTGTTTCAGTTGTTACTTTTCCATCCTTTAAAATTGGATTCAGAAAATATAAATGGTTTCCTTCGCCCGTAAAACGATCGAGGATGTTTTTCACATTATCGTTTTCTGGCATTCCTCCGCGCTTTAAAAAAGCAGGGATTAGAATTGTTCCGAATAAATCAGATTTAATTTTTAACCATTGAAATTTTTCTTTTCCAGAACTATCCAACAAATTATTAACAGTATTGATGTCATAAATCCAAATATGCTGACCATTTTTAAATAAAGGCGATCCGTCACGATTAAAAAATCCCAAAATTACTTTACGATCCTGAGCACTCTTCTCTGCTTTTCCAATAAAAACTAAGTCGTTTGTACCATTCATATCAACATCACGCTCATGGATTGACTGAATACTCGTTAACTTTGGCAATGTGAATCGTCTGAAACTTACGCTCCCATCATTTTCTGAATAGATATTGAAAGTGGTATTAGTCGTCGTTTGTAGATTTTTTTCTGATCCAAAAAACATTGGCCCTGAATTTGGCAATTTTGTTACTGGGCGAAGTTTTGCCGATAAAATTCCGTTTCCAATTTCTAACATATCATTAGCATTAATTCCTTCAATTACTGAGTGTCTTAATTCCTGCGAATTTTCAATATCACGACTGAAAATTAAAGTTACAGGGAATGAATAAAATCCATTTTTATATTTTAAATTAATTTTTAAATTTTGGTGTGAATCAATAAATATATCTTTAGCAATCAACTGAAATGGAATATCTCGCACAACTTCATCTGCACCAAACACAATATTCTGACATAAATTGAAAACTTCAATACTATCATTTCCTTGAAGACAAACTTCAACCTGATTGGCTTCTGAAGAATTCTCGGCATTGTATGCATATTTTTTTAATCTTAAACGATAGTCGATATTGCGATAGTCTGCGATTTTTAATTCGCTATTTTCTTTAACAACTGGAGCAAAGAACTGTACACTCGACTCAAGCGCACTGATCGTTGCCCCCATGTTCACTTGGCCGAATAAAATTTTATTTTCTACGTCGTAAGTATCTTTTGATGTCTTATAAAGAATCGCCTTAATTTCATCGTTTCTAAGTGTCGGCTTTAATAATTTTAAAGTAGCGGCAACTCCTGCAACTAAAGGAGATGCCTGACTTGAACCTTTTTTAGATTCATAGTCTTTAATTCTTAAAATTCGTGATTCTAGATTTTGTGGATAGGTACTAATCATACCTTCACCTGGAGCAACCACATCAATTTTAGGCCCGTAATTGGTAAAATCTGTGAGTGATCTAGTATTGTCAATTGATCCAACACAAATAACTGATTCATACGCACATGGAAATGCTGGAAGATCTTTTTTATTATTTGAAGTAGCGGCAACAACTAAAACATTATTCTGTTCAGCATACTTGAATGCTTGACGAACTTTCGCATTATCGATATTTCTCGCCCATCCCATACTTAAGTTAATGACCTGTGCACCGTTTTTAACAGCATAAGTTACCGCTTCAGCAACAATATCAGTAAAAACCTTTCCGTTAACCATAAAACTTGTAACTTGTGCATCTAAAACTTTAAGCGGCATGATTTTAACACGAGGATGCGTGACACCCGCAATACCAATATTATTGTTATTGGCGGCAATTAATCCTGCGACGTGAGTCCCGTGTCCTACGTCATCTGCAATATTGGCATTGTTATAAATGAAGTTCCATCCAAAACATCCAACTTTTTCTCTTTTCTCCTGTGGTAAATCCTTACACAATTTTTCATTAAACCAAACGCGATCTTTTAAATCTGGATGATTAATATCTAAACCTGTATCAATAACAGCAACCACAATTTCCTTAGCACTTGTTTCATTCAAATTTAGTGACGAAGGGTTTACCCAATTTAAATCAATTCCAGCTGTCCCTTTTTTATCACGCTCAAGTTCTCCCACTGATTTTAGAAGAATTTGGCCAGAATTTTTTAAAGACCACTGACGTGCGAACAAGAGATCCTTTGCTGAATTATCTGCCAAAGTACTTAGACTTAAAGTTGAAAGAATAAATAATGCCGTTAATCTTTTCATACTTTCACCTATTTCCTTATCCAAGCACCAGATAATTCTCCACCCATAACCCCGATGAGAGATCTAACTGTATCCATTGGCCCACTAACATTCTTTGATGAAATTGTTCCAATCGAATTTGAATAGATACTTTCATTCAAAATTTCTGATTTTTCGCGATATCCATCTACTGATGCATAAACGTAATAATTTGAATCGCCACCCATTACCAATTTAAAATCTGCAAAATCTAAATCTTCAAATAATCTTTCCGCCAATTTCATATGACATTCTGACTGATCAGTATATTTTTTTTCTTTTGGGCATGACTTAAGTAGAGATTTGATTTCCCACAAGTTTCCGCAAAGAGCACTCTGTTGATTACCACCGCTTGCTTCTCCTGCGAAATTACAATTTCTCGTCGTCGCTTGATATTTCTTTTCTAACTGAGTAATTGTAGCTTCATCGATTGTCTGAATTTTTTTAATTCCTTTCTCGTAGAAATTTACGATGTAATTAAAATTATAAAGACGTAGTTTTTTGAAATCGACAACGTTCGGATTAAATAATTCCGTCTGAAATTTTGCATTCGTATCTTTCATAAACTGAACGATATCTTCATTAGAAGAGCTCCATCCTTGTTTGTCTTTAGCAATTGAGATGTAGCGCTTAACCGTCACGTAATCTTCTGTTAATTCTGCTTCATAATTTGTCACGTTTGTGGTCGCTTTACCGAAAAGCGTGTCTCCTGGAGAGCTTGCTTCACCACTCGCCAATGCTAATGTTGTTGCCTCTGATGCCTGCTCGATGTAGTAGTTTGCAATCTGGCGAGCAAATGCCTCAACATTATATCCATATTGAGTTTTTTTATTCATACTCAAATATTTACCTGTAAAACCTTGTGGTGTTGTGATTGTGTATTCCGCCTTACCTTTTTGCCATTTCCCACGAAGGAACAGGAACGATCCCCCAACATCAACATCTTTAAACTTCGCACTGATCTTTGTTGGCTTAACAACCTCTTCTAATGTTTCAAAGTTTTTATTTTTTAAAACATTATATACACCTAACGATATGGCCTTTAAATTTGGATTAGCTTCTAAATCTGAATCTAAATTTACGTTATAAACTGAAGCATCAAATGTACCTTTATTTCGTTCAGCTGAAATGCGAAGGATTGGAATGAACTTACGAATATCAAAACCAACTCCGATTTCCGTCATATCTCCGCTATCGTTATAAATTTGTAAAAGATTTGCTGATCGTTTGAAAAAATGTAACCGTCTAATCGTCACAACACTTGCATGAGCACTAGCACTCGCACTTATCAATCCTTGATTAAATACCGCACGAACTTTTACAGAAGGAATCATTCGATCCGTCATAACAATCGACTCGCCTACTCCAAGTTTCTCATGGATACCTTTAAGTAGCTCTTGGACTTCTGCTGCTTTTTCTTTCGAATCATCTTTTGATAGTGAATTATTCAACTTTAGAAAATGTTTTTCTAGATTTTTCTTCAAAATATTAACAAAGATTGGATCTAGTGACTCATTCACGGAAGCCTTGAGTGATTTTAGCGGTCTGATATGCGTATAGCTTCTCACAATCGAATTTCCAAATTTCACACTTCCACTTATATAATCAGCTAGCCCTTCAAATCCGGTGTGTAATCCAAAATCAACTTGCCCACCAATAGTATCGGCAATCTGAATTGGGTTATTCGTTCCAAGGTAGTTACCAACAACAACATCACGAGAAAATAAAATTGTTCCATCTAAATATGGTGAATCCCAAGATCCGATACCTACGGGGATCAGTTCTCCGGTTTCCACGAAATGTTTTAAACCTCTCTCAAATTCGCTTTTAAAGAAATCTGCACGTGCTTTTCCTAAGTCAAATACACTAATTTTAGCATTGATTGCTGCAATGGTATTGTCGATGACTTCAGATTTGAGCTTATTAAAAAAGAAATAGATCATTTGATCAAACGGCGTTTCAGCATCATTAACCGCAAAAAATGTTGCATATTCTGGAAACTCTCTCGTTTTTAAAACACCATCTTTAAGATAGCTTCCTTCAGAAAGTTTTGTATTAATATTTGTGTCAACTCCAGAAAGAGAAAATGCTCTAAGCAATGCATTTTTACGCGAGTATAACTTTTCAACTAAAAGTGTATGTACTTCTTTTGGAAATTTTGCACGCTCAACCATTTGACGAAGCTCAGTTCGTCCCAGCGGTGCAATTTTCTTTAAAATCCAAATAGCATCTTCAAGAGCAGTATTAAAATCTGAATTTAAAAAATGTGGAAGAATAATATTGTTATTATCAATGCGCCCCACACTCCAAGAAAACTTTCTAATACTTTCAGAAAGATCTAAAATGGCATAAGGAACAACCAATGAGCGCACTGTTCTTGAATTAGTAATTAAACTTGGAACACCAAGAGATACATTATAAAAATCATTCTCTGACGGTTTCGTGATCGCCACATCTTTAAGAACAATCTCACGATCCGTTTCACTTACTTTCCATCTTGAGACAGCTCTCTCTGTCCCAAAAACCATAAGCTCAAGGAATTTTTTCTTATCACTTTCAGAATTAAATCTTACAGTGATAGACTTTTTATGTTGGATATCTGGAATTTTGTAGCCAAGTGAACGTAAAAGCTCTGCACGCAATAATAACGTATGTAATGTTTTATCTAGATGAACCGTATATAATTGGTTATCCCCATCTTGTCTTACGTTAAAGCGAAATAACCCAGATTGAGATCCTATAGCTCCCTCATAGTCTAACGTGTTCGCTGTATTTAAATTTCTAAGCTCATTATCCGCATAGTTTTCATCGGCCTTTTTTGACCAAATATCATTTTCTTTTGGATTTAGATCAGCAAGGCTGGAAATTTTCCCACTTTTTACTAGGTTTTTAGCTTCATCAATTGATAATACTTTATTGTCAAATACCAGATCACTTGAAGGTAAACGTGGCTCCTTCATTGGAATAAAAGATTCTCCAGCGTGAATATTCGCCGCGACGATTAGTGCAAGAAAATTTATTTTTTCAAAAAACATTCTCATGGTTACCTCTATATCCATGGAATATTAGCAATTTTTATTTGTTTATTGTTTATCAAGTGATTAGGCTGTAATCATTGCAGAGTACTGTCTATTTAGTAGACGGCCCCAAAGTGAAGTGTAATTACTCTGTTTGCCTAAATCGCCCGCTCTCGGGTGCATACATCACATCCTGGTGAATAAAAAGGGAAGCCTAAGCTTCCCTTTCTATGGATTCTCAAACTTGAGAGTTCGTTCTTAGAGTTGAATTCCAAGAACTTCGGGTAAAAATTTACGCTCTAGATTCTCAGCAGATGTTCCAACTTGTTTTGCAACTTTAGCAAGAACCGCTTCTTTTGCCTCTTTGCTTTCTGCTGCTTTTTGAAGTTCATCAAGACCTACACCAGTTAATTGTTTTAGGTCTGACATAAGAGCCAATGAATCTTCTTGTGATAACTCACCGTTAGATCTTGATAACATTTTTTCCATTTTCTCTCCAAGAGTTACTAATGAAAGAGATGTTTCTAAGCTTACGTTATAAACAAAAGATACTTTCGCAGCTTTAGCTAAGAATCTTTTTTGTTCTTCTTCACGAGCTAATAAGCTTACATCTGTTGACTCTTCTCCGTCCTCATATAAGTATCCAGATCTTCTTCCTTCAAAGTAGCCAGAAGATAAACGATCTACAACCTCATAGTTACTTCCGTAGTAGTCACCATCAAGTTTTCCCGCGATAACATCATTTCTTTCGATATTTCTAAACTCAGAAGCAACTTTTGAATTACTTGAATAGTAATCGTAGTAAACGATTGATCTGATGTACTGTAAGCTGACTGCCTTATATTCAGCAAACTTAGCATCATAAATGACGAACCAATCATCTTGCCCAGCTGTTTTTGATCTTAATGTTTCGTTTGAATAAAGCTCTATTCTTGTTGAATATGTACCATCAACACTATTTAGGTTTGAAACGAATTCCGAAGCTAAAATATATGGACTTGTATGTGATCCATAAACAGGACCTGGAGCTGGTGTACCACCACCACAGTTACTGTAACATCCACCGCCACCAGCTGAACCGCCGCCTCCGCCACCGCTACACGAAGCTAGAGCTACTAAACCTAAGAGCACGAGTACTTTCGAACTTACTTTTAAAATATTCATTGTTATCCCCTCTGTTTCGATTGCAAAGATACCTTCGCATTACCACAAAGTAGAAATACCAGCGCTAAACAAGATACGCGAGCTTTTTGGTCAACTTGTAAGAATGTATGCAAAATTAACCTTAATTCAGTCACTTTTTGACCCCGAAAATCTCTTAAGTGGTGACAAATTTTCTCCGAAAAGACGATGTCGGGGGCCAATCTTTGAAATCTTTACACAGATTCATGAATTTAGTTATTCTTGCTTCGCTATTTTCGCTCGCTGTTTTAGCAGAAGAAAATTTATCAAAATTTCCAGTTCTCGGTGCCGAGAAATATCCCTTTGCAGAAAAAGAAGGCAAATTTATATCAATTTTGGCCATTCAACTTAACAAAGCATTCAAGGTTGTCGATTTTACTAAAAGTATTGAAGACGCAATGAGATCACACGATAAAGAGTTAAGGCCATTTTTTAAACCAAACGAGTTGCATAATCTTTTAGTAGCGGTTAATCAAAAAGCAAACCAAGATATCATTGGCAGTGGCACACTTACAGAAGACAAAGCACGAGAAATTTTAGCACTTAATGGACGCAAACTTATTCCTTTTATCTACGATCGCCTGTTAGAAAGTAAAGGCGTAAAAGATCCAAGTAGACGACAACTTTGGGCGGATCAGCTGTTGAAGCCTTACGAAAGTTGCGTGGCGAAGGCGACGAATTTTTATGGTCACACTCAACATTGTTTCATTGCTTTTTCTGAAACTATTCTACCAAACGTAGGATTGGCCATTTCTTACGAAAAAAATCGCGACTTAATTCTCCAAGAATCCAAAATCAAAGCTGAAGAAAAAGATCGTTTCTTAGAATCTAGGGCCTCAACATATCTTCATTGTGCAAAAAATATAAAGGAGATGAAGACTTCAGATGTCATTATATGTGCTGCAAATTCGATTTTAGAAGCTAATTTGCTTCCAATGATAGATCAGAATATGGCTTTATATAAGGAAATCGAAGCCAAAATTTTTCCGCAATTTAAAGCATGTCTTTCTGATTATGGAAAATATCCGACAGAGGAAAAAAAAGAAAAAATCTACGTTTACTGTATTGATAAATTAATGGATCTTTCTGGGCGAGAAGTTGTTGCTTATAAAATTAGAACCACTTCTGCGGTCACAAATCTCTATCAGGGCAAGGATCTCGAAAATGTTATTAGAACAAGCCAAAGAAGCTTTGCTGAATGTATTTTTTATCTACAAGAAAAAAACATTCGCAATGATGGTATGGTTGATGTTTCAAAATGCGACAATAAAGTAACGAACGAAATAACTTTCTTAGTTGTCGATAAATCTTTTGCAGACACTGCTGATACCAGCAGTAAAGATTTTAAAATCGTCGAGAAACTTAAAACTCAAGGTACAGCAACACTTAGAAGTTGTTGGAAGTCCGATCAATCGACTGATGCAAAAGAGAGCTGTATCCGTAAATCAATTATCATTTTTGCTGACTCAGTATCTAAAGTTGCATTAGATGCCGCCATTCCAGCTGATGTAAAAACTAAAGATCAAATTTCTAAAGATAGCCAGGAGCTTTTAAGATCATGCCTCAATACTAATTTAGCAGCAAGACCATCTGAAGATGCTAAATTAACTGCGAAGATTGATCTTTGTAAGTCCAAAACAGTTTTAAGTGCTGCACTCGCTACCGCGGACGTTTCGATTAGGGATATTGGAAGTGATATAAGAAAAAATATTCTAGATAACATTGTAACTTCTCTCGTGCAAAATGATTTTGCTCAATGCCTAGGCGCTGCTCCATCAGAGACCGTGCTGGAATCTTGTACCAATAAATTAAAAATGAAAGGTGCCAAGGTTATTGGCGCAGAACTTTTCGAAAAAAATATGTTCGACTTCATTAAGAAGAATGGTGGACATGAAGTTCTAGGAATTTCTAAAGCGGGTGCTGAATTATTTTTGAGTAAACTTAAGCAAAGCACCGGCACTTGTATTGATTCTTCAAAATATTCAATTAGTCAGGATGTGATGGTTCCAATTAATCAATGTTTGAAGAAGAGCACAAAAAGCTTGGCGCTTCTTTTGGGTACAGCTTTGTTTGAAGCTAGCGCCAAGAGCATGTACAAAGATCGCGATGACGATTACGCAAAATTTAAATCAGAATTCAATTCAGCGCTTACACTTTGCTTGGCCGAAAAAGATGGATCACAATTTGATATACCTGCCTACACTCAAAATATCGAAACCTGCTCGAACCGAGTGGCAAAAGAGACGATGCTAATTCTAGGAAGTGATCAAATTGACTTCAATTTGAACAACTACCTAAATGATACACCAACAGTCACAAATAAAGAGCGAAGAGAGTCAATAAAAACCGATCTTATTACCAGCTTCAAAGCCTGTATCGATACTACGATTAATAACAATTCTTGCATTGGTAAATTAAAGAAGGAAGCAACATCAAAGATAGTTCTTAGTTACGGAAAATCGCAAATTCAAGCACAGTTATTAACAGATAAAACTCCTGAAAAGTTGAAACCAGTCGAAGCAACATTTAAAACCTGTGTTGAAGAAATAAAAGATAGTGAAAATTTAGATAAAAGTCTTGATTTGTGTTTAAAAAATTATGCTGGAGATTTTGCGAAAACATTAGGAGAGTTAAAACTAAACTCCCTCCTTATCTCAACGCTTGGCTCTCAAGATTTTATTAAAAATAAAAAGCAGATTGATTCCCTCCTCTCTGACTATAACAAATGCATCGAGGAAATTAAAGATATTCCCATCAATGAAGGATATCTTACCAAACTTGGAAAGTGCCCGCTTGAACTCGAAAAAAACGGAACAAGATTTGCTTCAATTATTTTTGATGAATGGCTAAATATGAAATCTATTAATCCAGACCAGCTTAACCTAGAATTAAAACGTAATTTAGTTCGAATTTTACCATGTTTAAGTGGAATAATGCCAAGTTCTCCTTGGCAAGAAAATAATAATGAAAACGTTCAATCGTTACTGAAGCCGGGATTAATTATTTTAGGTCAATATATTGATTATGATTCTGGGGTTGCCAAAAGAACAATTGACGAAATTTTTGCTGAATTAAAAGGCAAATTGCCCCCAAAAGATTTTGATAAATTAAAAATGGATTTGATCAAGTTAATGTATAAAAATGGCACTTTAGATCTTGCAATGAAGTCTTATGTGCGCTCAATTGTCCTAGATAAATTTAACAGTATTAAGAATGATGAAATTCCTGGAGATTTAAAAGCTGAACTGTCAAAGCCAGAAACATTTAACAAAATTTTTTCGGGCAATTTTGGTAAAGAAATTTTAGATCAAGTCATGAATAACATTTTCAAGCCACTGCTCATCAATGGGCAAAGCTTGGACTCACCAATGCTTAGTCATGAAGTTAGACAAATTGAAAATAAGGTTATCAACGAACTCGTAAATTCAACTCACTTTGGAACCAAACTTATTGATTATTCGATAGAAAAAGAATTAAAAAATCAAAAGTGGTACATTAAGCTTGTTGGGCAAATAGCATATTCCAAGGAAGCTTTTAATTGGCAAAAACTAAAGCATACCAAATCAGGTGAAATTGTGGAAAAATTTATCAAAAACAATTATCTTTTACCGAAATTTCAGGGCATCAATCTATCTGAAATGAAAACTAAAGAGTTCTTTAGTAATGTAGAAAAATTAGTTACCGAAGCAATAAAAAAATATCAAGCTGAAAAAAAATAATATTAAAAAATGCACTAAGGTAAAAAATGGTCGGGCAATAAAACGATGAAAAATAACGAACACAAAAAAGATCTCAGCATTATTATTGTTGATGAGAATGCCAATTACCGCAATCAAATTGCAGGACGTTTGCGCCTTAAAGGTTTTTACGTAGAGGTTGCTACGGGTGGATTTCACCTGTTACATATCTTAGAAAAAGAGGGAAAAACCTATGATTTGGTAATTATGCACAATAATATGAACGACATGACGGCCTATGAAATGACCTGCCTTATCCGAAATTTCAGAACAAAAAAAGAACTCCCTATTCTTTATTTATCAAAAAATACCTCAAAAGAAGATCTCGAAGAATTAGTTCGAGCTGGAGTAACAGATGTTTTTCAGAAAATTACTGAACAACATCGCATAACTGAAAAGGTACAAAATATTTTACTTCCTAAAAAGTCTACTGCTGCCTCTTAAAAATAATATTTTTGTAGACATGACACTCTAAGAATTTTTAGAATGCTTTATCTGTTTTAAATCAAACCACACAAGGAATATCCGCATGAAAAAGATTAAGGTTGTTAATCCTGTAGTTGAACTAGACGGCGATGAAATGACCAGAATTATCTGGAAATTTATCAAAGATAAATTAATTCTCCCCTACCTCGATATCGATATTAAATATTACGACCTTGGTATGGAATACAGAGAAAAAACAAAAGATCAAGTAACTGTTGATGCGGCCGAAGCTATTAAGAAATATAACGTTGGTATTAAATGTGCGACGATCACTCCAGACGAAGCACGCGTTAAAGAATTTAATCTATCAGAAATGTGGAAATCACCAAACGGTACTATCAGAAACATTTTAGATGGGACCGTTTTTCGCGAACCAATCATTTGTAAAAACGTTCCTAGATTAGTTCCAAACTGGACGGCACCAATCATGATCGGCCGTCACGCTTTCGGTGACCAATATCGTGCCACAGATTTCGTCGTTCCGGGAAAAGGAAAGCTTACAATCTCTTTTGTTGGTGAAAACGGCGAAAAAATCGAAAAAGAAGTTTATAATTTTAAAGGAGCTGGTGTTGCTCTTTCAATGTACAACACTGACGAATCGATTCGTGGATTTGCTCACTCATGTTTTAATATGGCCCTTTCAAAAAAATGGCCATTGTATTTTTCATCAAAAAATACAATCTTAAAAAAGTATGATGGCCGTTTCAAAGATATTTTTGAAGAGATCTATCAAGCTGATTACAAGAAAAAATTCGAATCCCTTGGTATTACTTATGAGCACAGACTAATCGATGACATGGTTGCCTCTGCACTTAAGTGGAATGGTAATTTTGTTTGGGCATGTAAAAACTATGATGGTGACGTTCAATCAGATACAGTTGCTCAAGGATTTGGCTCTCTAGGTCTTATGA
>JACCDN010891200.1_pt1 | contig 15144 bp, 15 predicted proteins | sample 7441691 | NCBI WGS metagenome assembly JACCDN01 (sample SAMN15323439, study PRJNA562643) | freshwater metagenome | isolation source: river surface water | place: USA:Blue River Watershed | collected 2017-08-16
AGCCCAAAAATGAACAAGGTAGTGTTTTTCAATATGATCGATACTTGGCTGAGCAAGATATTTGGCTGCTTTGTTCTCGGCCGCAATTAATGCAAAAAATAGGTGATGGTGTTGGGGTGTGGTATACATATTTGTTAATAAAATTGAAGAATAGTATCAATAACCACATAGAACAGTTGTGGCCGGAACCGGTGAGTAGTTTTATGGCAGGAATTTTGTACGGAAGTAAGCGAGGATTTTCTCCAGAACTAATGAATAGTTTTAGTAAAACGGGCGTTACCCACATAATTGCTATTTCTGGTTCAAATATTAGTATTATTGGAGTTGCTTTAATGTCAGTAATAAGTTTGGTTGGCCTTTCAAAACGAAAAGCTTTTTGGATTTTGGTTACATTAATTATACTATTTGTTGTTTTTACTGGGTTGTCTGCTTCGGCTGTGCGAGCTGCTGTCATGGCAATTGTTACTTTGTATAGTAAAAAAATAGGCCGAGCAACTTCTGTACATAGAATTTTGATATATACAGTTTTAATAATGATTTTGTTTAACCCCTACGTATTGGTGTGGGATGTGGGTTTTCAACTTTCATTTTTGGCAACTCTTGGCTTACTATATGTATCCCCAATATTACGAGCTTTTTTTATTCGTAGAGAATACAGCATTTTCATAATGGTTTTTCTTGATAATTTAGTAACAACACTTTCTGCAATCATTGTTACTTTGCCTTTTATTTTATTTCAGTTTGGAACACTCTCTATGGTTGCCCCATTCGTTAACTGTGCTATTTTATGGATTATTCCTTGGCTTATGTTGTGCGGTTTTTGTTCTGTTGTGGCAAGTTTTTTTTCAATGGGGTTTGGAAAAATTATAGCTTTTATTGGAGAATGTGGTGGTTTGTATGTGATTAAAATTGTGGAATGGTTTGGGACAAAATCGTGGGCTGCACTCAGTTTTCATATTCCATGGTGGTTGATGATTGTGGTATATATAGGGATGACACACGTGTGGTATAGAAGCTATGTAAAAATAAAAAAGTATGTCTAAAATAAAAGCTAAGCTAGTTGATTCTTTGGTTGGTTATACGGCTGCGGCAAGGGTGTATGATCAAAAACAAAACTATCTCGATAGTTTTGAAAAAGGAAAACTACTGCCATTGTTGGGTACGGTTGTGTCTAAAAAAATTTTGGATATTGGGGCGGGAACCGGTCGTATTTCAGGAGCGTTGTCCGCACAGGGGGCAGATGTTGTTGCACTTGATATTTCCGAAGCAATGTTACAAGTTTTGCATAAAAAATTTCCCAACATTAAAACGATGGTCGCAGACGGTGAATTATTGCCATTTGATGATGAAGTATTTGATGTGGTTGTGGCGGCATTTTTTATTGTCCACCTCAAAGATCCAACACGGTTTTTTTCTGAGGCCTATCGTGTTCTTAGGACCGGAGGAATTTTACTTGTTACCAATATTAACCAAAATGATCCACCACTTGTTAAAACCCCACAGGGAACCATCAAAATTATTTCTTACTACCATCGTCCAGAAAAAATTCGGGAACTTTTGGGGGAGGAGTTATTTCTACTAAAGAAAGATTTTTTTATCAATGAAGGTGAAACCTGGGTTAATCAAATTATCGTTGCAGAAAAATAGAATCCTATGAAGAAAAGAATCATTTTGTTTGTTTTCCTGGTAAGTATTTTTACTATTTTTGGTGTGATATGGTTCTTTTTTCAAAAAAAAATTGACCATCAATTTCGAGTTACTTTTTTTGATGTTGGTCAGGGGGATAGCGCTTTAATACATTTTAGAAATAACGAAACAATGTTGATCGATTGTGGGCCGGATAAAAGCATTTTGTATAAGCTGGGAAAATCTTTGGGTTTTAAGCGGGTTATTACACATCTAGTTATAACGCATTTTGACGCCGATCATTACGCGGGATGTGTTGATGTTTTGCGTCGTTATCGAGTTGAACATGTTTATGTAAATGGGCAATCAAAGCAGGATGCAGTGTGGGATGCCTGGATGTCCGAATTGTCCAAAGAGAATTCTGAGATTTTTGAGGTGAGAGGTGAGCATGCTCTGTTTGTAGCAAGTACAACTATTCAATTTTTATTTCCGCTTTCGGAAGAAGATATGTTGCCTCTTCATTTTAAAAGTAATAATTTTTCTATTGTAACCCGTCTTTCAGATGTATCAAGCGGTGAGTCGATTTTGTTTATGGGTGATCTTGAAGGGCCAGGAGAGGATGTGTTGATAAAAAAATATTGCACTCCTAAAGAAAAACTTGAAAAAGTCTCATGCACTAATCTTCGTTCTCGTATTTTAAAAATAGGCCATCATGGCAGCGACACATCAAGTGGGGAAGATTTTATTCGAGCTGTTTCGCCAGCAGCTGGAATCATTTCCGTTGGAAAAAAGAATCATTTTGGGCATCCTTCGCTTAGAATTTTAAAGCGACTTCAGAGAAGCGATGTGAGAATTTTGCGCACAGATAAAAGTGGTGATATCATATATGCATACTAAATTACATTTTGTAATAGTGGTGTCACTTTAAGTATGAGCAGATTTCTAAGTTTATGTACGCGTTGTGTGATAGTGGTATTTTTATGTACTTTTTTTACGTACCGATTTTGCAATGAAGTTTTTGCGCAAGATATATATGCGGGTGCGGATACAGACAATGATGGTTTATCAGATTTTGAAGAAATTAACGTGTACAAAACGGATCCTTTGAAGCTGGATACAGACAATGATGGTTATGCCGATGGGGAAGAGGTGAGATCTGGATATTCACCACTCGTGAACGATCGAAAAAAAATGTCAGAAATTGATAGTGACGGTGATGGTTTAAGCGATGCTGTGGAAATTGCTCTTGGAACATATTTAAATACCGTTGATTCTGATGGGGATGGTGTCTCCGATGGAGAAGAGGCTAATAAAGGTTTTGACCCTTTGTCTTCAAGTACAAGTCGCAATGATCAACGAAGAACCGTCTCAAGACATGTGGAAGTTGATTTGACAAATCAGGTTATGCATTATTTTTTGAATTCCGTCGAGTTAGGAACGATCCCTGTTTCAACCGGAAGAATCGGCACCTTAACCCCCAAAGGAACTTTTTCAATTTTTCGCAAATTACCAGTACACCATTATATTGGTGAAAACTATAATTTGCCAAACACCAAATGGAACCTTGAGTTTAAAAGAGGTTTTTATTTGCATGGTGCATATTGGCATAACCAATTTGGCATCAGGCCAATGAGTCATGGTTGTGTAAACATTGGCTATAAGGGGGCTGAGAAGATATATTCTTTTCTGGATATCGGAGACAAAGTTACTGTGTATGGCACAACTCCTTTGGGAAAAGTTAAAAAGAAACCAGTAAATGCTTGACGGATTGGGGTAAATTAGATAGTATTATAGACAATAAAGAGCTTTATATTAAAAGCTCTTTATTTTTTACCCCACTTCATTTATACTTTAAGTATCTAATTTAATTTTGTTTATATGGCTTCAGAGATTACTAAAGCAATTCATGCACTTTGTGAAGAAAAAAACCTTTCTTTTGAAGCGGTTATGGAAACCCTAGAAACTGCTTTGGCTGCTGCGTATCGTAAAGATTTTGGTAATAAACAGCAAAATATAAAAGTAAAGTTTGACCCAGAAACTGGTGATATGCAGGCTTGGGATATTAAAACAGTTGTAGAAGATGTTGCTGAGGATGTTTTGTTGAAAGCTCAAGAAGAACTAGTTGAGCGCAGAAAAGTTGCACGCGACGAGAATAGAGAGCTTTCTGAAGAAGAAACTGCTGATCTGCCTCGTTTTAATCCAAAAACCGAAATAATGAAAACAGCCGCGAAAGAATTCAAGAAAAAAGTAGACATTGGTGAGGTGCTTGAAATTCCTTTAGAAATTCCTCGTGATTTCGGAAGAATGGCTGCTCAAACAGCTAAGCAGGTTGTAATTCAAAAAATTCGTGAAGCTGAACGTACGATGGTGTTTGGCGATTTTAAAGAACAAGAAGGCCAAATTATTCAAGGAATTGTGCAGCGTGTTGAGGGAAGAAAAGTTTTAATTGATTTAGGCAAGATCACAGCAGTTCTTCCTGTAGACCAACAAAGTAGAAATGATCATTATCGTCCTGGTAGTAGAATGAAGTTCTTTGTGCTTTCTGTTGAAATGAGCATCCGTGGTCCTGAAATTATTTTATCCCGTAATGCTCCGGGAATGGTTCAAGAAATTTTTAGACAAGAAATTCCAGAAATCCGTGATGGGGTTATTGAAATTAAAGGTTTGGCACGTGAAGCCGGTTTTCGTTCTAAGGTTGCTGTTTTTACAGCCGATCCATCAATTGACCCAATTGGTTCTTGTATTGGCCAGAGGGGGAGTAGAATAAATACAATTATTGAAGAATTGGGTGGGGAAAAAATAGATGTTGTGCAGTTTAGTGATAATCATGAACAATTTGTTGCCAAAGCTTTATCTCCAGCCAAAGTATTAAAAGTGAGTTTAGATGAAAAGGAAAAAACTGCTGAGGTATTAGTTATTTCAGATCAATTCTCACTTGCTATTGGCCGCAATGGTCAAAATGTTCGTCTTGCTTCACAACTTACAGGTTGGAAAATAAAAGTTAAAGAAGAGGGAGGTACACAAGTTGTTTCAAGCGAAGAAGTGGTTGTTGCTGAAGAAGAGGGTGTAAAAGAGCCGGTTGTGGTAGAAGAAAAATCTTCTGAAGAAACCAAAGAAGCTAAAACTGAAGTTCAAAACGTACAGGAAGAATAGTTCTACTAATTAAATATAGGTATGTTTTCTCAATTATTTAATGTTATTTTATATCGTCCATTATTTAATATCTTCGTTTTTCTTTATAACATAATTCCTGCTCATGATTTAGGGATTGTTATTTTAGTAATTACCATCTTAATTCGATTGGCACTGTATCCGCTTACATCGTCTTCTATTAAGGCACAAAAATCTTTGCAACAAATCCAACCTAAATTAGAAGAGCTTAAGAAAAAGTTTGCCAACGACAAACAGGGTTTGGCACAAGCTACCATGGAACTTTATAAGAACCACAAGGTTAATCCTTTTACTTCGTGTTTGCCAATGCTAATTCAGTTGCCAATTCTTATTGCGCTTTACCTAGTGTTGCAGAATGGTTTAAAATCATATGACATAGCTCAAAATCTTTATCCGTTTATTCATAATCCGGGAACCATAAGTTCAATTTCGCTTAGAATTTTTGATTTGTCAAAACCAAGTTACATATTAGCCTTTTTGGCAGGAGCTGCCCAATTTATTCAAACAAAAAGTTTGAGTAGAAAAAATGCTCCACCAACAGCAGGAGCTGGAGCTAAAGATGAAGATATGATGGCAATGATGAACAAGCAAATGTTGTACATGATGCCTCTTATGACCATACTAATTGGGTCGCGTATTCCTGCTGGTCTTACTTTGTACTGGTTTTTAAGCACAATGCTTATGTGGTTTCAACAAATAATTCTTGCACGAAAAAATAAGCCAAGCGAGCAGCCGCCCGTTACGCCAACATCGAATAATCCTATTATTGAAGGAACAATAGTAAAATAGATATGCGAATCGATGTTAAAAAAATACTTTCTTTACCCGTGTATACAGAAGTGGGGCTAAAGCTTGGTTTTATAAAAAATATTGAGATTGATTTGGATTCGCATCATATTTTAACCTACATTGTTGAGAGTGGTTTTTTGAACACACGTGTTTTTTACATCACTCCTTTGCAAATTAAAAAAATTACAAATACAGAAATAGTAGTGGACGATACTGTTGAAAAAAATATCATAAAAAAGAAAGCCGGTATTTCTTCAGTTACAGCTTCATCATCAATTGGTGCTGCTATGAATCAGTAAAAGAAAGTGCGATTATTTTTATTTGAAAGAATGATTGTTTGAGTAGGTCAACATTTTATGCAAAATATGTATTCTCTGCTTGAGCAATCTATTTTAAAAACGCTACTTTATTTTGATGTGGTACATATTCCTCTCAGTTCTGAAGAGGTTTTTTATTATTTATGGCAACCTCCTCCCTCAATTTCACAGCAAGAAGTTTTAGATGCGTTACGTTGTTTGGTTGAGCGTGGAAGTATCGAAGAATGCTATGGGTTTTTTTATTGCAAAGGAAATTCAAAATTTGTTGAAGAGCGGCGAGAGCGAGTAGTTTTTTCTGAACAATTACTTACAAAAGCTTACCGAGCTATTAAATTAATATGGTCCGTGCCTTTTTTGAGAGCAGTTTTCGTTTGTAATTCCATTGCTTCCGAAACAGCTACGGCCCAAAGCGATATTGATTTTTTTATTATCACACACTCCAAACGAATATGGACAGTGAGATTTTTAACGAATTGCATTTTATTTTGTTGTGGTATGCGTCGCTATGGTAAAAGTATTGCCCAACGAATTTGTTTATCTTTTTATATTACGGAAGATGCGCTAAATATATCTGAGCAAAGAATTTTTTCTGACGATGTGCATTTTATATATTGGCTTGAGCAAATGTTGCCAGTGTATGATCCTCAAAATATATGGTTTACATTTAAAAATACAAACGCATGGACGAAATTTTTTTTACCGAATTTTTTAGATCCTCTCAAAGAGGCAGGTTTTGTGCCAAATTTTTTTCAACCCAAAATAAGTATAGTATTCAAAAAAGTATTTGAATGGGTGCTTGGTGGGAAATTAGGGGATTTTTCAGAGATGATTGTAAAAAAAATACAATCAATTAAAATGAAATCAGCAGCAAAAAGTAAGCCCCTCCATGCCGACAGAGGGGTATTTATCTCCGACAGTGTAATTAAGTTGCACGAACAAGATTCAAGACGATGGTACCGTGAGCAATGGTTAGAAAAAATAAAAAACTATGATTTTTCGTAAGATGCATAATGTTTTTTTTCGTTATTTTGCAACCAAGCCACAAACTGTGCTAACAGGTTTAATTCAGTTTTGCTTACCTGTATTATTATTTTTTTTACCGTTTCAAACAAGATATATGTATGATTGGGCATATATACACGGAGCTTTTTGGGAGTACGGTACCAAAAGTTTCTATGCTACGGAGTTGCTCATTTGGATTTTAATTTTACTTTCTTTGGCAAAGTGTTACTTTGAACGGCAACGAATGAGAATGTTGTGTACAAAAAATTTTTTAAAAAGAAATTTACTTCAATTTTGTGCTCCGCTTGTTGGTTTTGCACTTATCGGTACATCGATAATAATGAGTTTTAACATATCGCTATCTTACAATTTTGTATTTCATTTTCTCGAAGGAATAAGCTTGATCTCTGTTTTTATTATTTCAAATCTGCCATTTAAAAAAGCAGCTACTGCATTGTGGCTTGGAGGAGTTACGCAGGCCATTCTTGCATTTGTACAGTTTTGTACCCAGAACATTGTGGCAAATAAATGGTTGGGCATGGCACGGCATTTACCAAGTGATTTGGGGGCAGCAGTTATTGAAACTGGTGGTCATGCGGGTCGTTGGTTAAGAGCTTATGGAAGTTTTGGTTGGCCAAATTCACTGGGGATTTATCTAGCAATTATTTTTGTTATTGGGCTACTCTTGTACATTCAATGTGATGTGAAATATAGAATCTTTTTTTTGCTTGGCCAAATTATGGTGTTAACAGGTTTGGTGCTAACGTTTTCTCGTGCTGCCTTAATTGCTGTAGTAGTGGGTTTTGCGGTGTATGCCTTTTTTATTTTTAAAAATAAAAAAGAATCAAGATCTGCTTTGTGTATACACTTTATATGTTGCTTTATCACCTGCGTTAGCTTTGCATTTATTTTGCATCCTTTTTTTTCAGCACGAATTACTACAAATTCACGTTTAGAGCAGCGTTCGCTTAAAGAGCGAGTGGGGCAGTATACTGAAGTTTTTCAAGTGCTAAAAATTCCGCGCTATTTTTTTATTGGAGTTGGCCCTGGTGCTTACACCGCATATCTTCATGCAACATATCCTGAAAAAAAAGTTTGGGAATTACAGCCAGTGCATAACGTGGCACTGCTTAGTTTGGTTGAAACGGGTGTTTTATTTTTTTGCTTTCTCGTTCTCATTTTTGGGTATTTTTTTTACTATGTAGTTTGCAAAGATGCCGAGTATGTAGGTGTTGTAGTGGTTTTAGTGGTGACAGGAATGTTTGATCATTGGGTGTGGAGTTTGTATGGTGGCCAGCTAGTGTGTTTTGCGGTCATTGGCTTAGGGTTTTTAAAAATTCGTTCACAACAAAACACAGCTTTTAAATAAAAAGCTGTGTTTTGTTGTGAGCCCGAATTGTGGAACAATTCGGGAGAGCTAAACAAACCTGGTTGGTTAGCGAGGTGCTAGGTTGATTCCTTGAAAGTTGTGATTGTATAAATCATCACAACGTGTTCTTCTGTCAACACCCCCCGATGTTTTTGTGAGTAGAATATATGCCGGATGGAAAACCCGGTTATTGGGCGGTAGTTTTAGACTGCCCAAAATGCTGTCGGTTTGAAAAAAGGGGTAGTGAAAATCTGCGTTTATTTGTACAATACCTGGCTTAAAACTTTCCCCATGGTTGCTAAGACAATTTCCCAGAAAGTTTATTCCTCCCATAAACATGCCGTATTCGTTTCGGTTTACTGGACATGTCCAGTTTTCCCGGGTAGCCCCTTGTTCAAAATAAATTTGAATTTGATCGGGCCATAGTTGACCGTCTTGTTTGGCATGTAGCCGAACTATCAGATCAACCGACATTCTTGTGTTAGTGATGCACGGATGGTTTTCGTCTTGTCCACACAGCATTTTTTCACAGGGCATGGCTTCGCCGGATGCCCCGCCAAATGAATTCGCAATAGGCGTGCCAGAGGTCATTTGGAGTGTGTATTCAAGGTCTGCTGCTCGATAGAGCGACTCTCCCATTGCGCAACCGCTTAGCACCCTTAAGCCTAAAAACAACAATGAAATTTGAAGGGTTTTCACCAGACTCATGTTGGTTTCTCCTTGTGCTTGAACTACTTCATTAACGTGGTTTTGCTACAAATCGTAGCAGACCAAGTCATGAAAATAGTGGTCTACACTAGCACGAAGCAGTGTTGTTGTCAATATACTTTTGAAGTATTTGTCTAAAAATAACATTTTTGGTTAGGAGTTATTATGATCTAGCAAAAAACACAGTTTAATTTATTAAACTGTGTTTTGCTGTATGCCCGAATAGAACATTGTATTCAGGCGTGTTTTGGTGGTATGAGTTATGCTTTTATTGCGGTATGACACCGTCGTTGAGAATGTATTCTTCAGCTTTTCCGCAGCCGATTTTGTTGCGATCAATGCCTCCGCCTGGTTTTACAAAAAGAATGTATGCCGGCTTAACATCACGTTTGTTTGGGGGCAGCATAAGGTTCTCCCAAAATCCAATCGGATTTTTCAGCACGGGGTAGTTAAACAAAGCGTGTATGACTACAATTCCGGGCTTGAAACTGTTTCCGTTTTTCGCGAGGCAGTTACCCATTTTCATTTGCAAGCTACTGAAAGTGCCGTAGTCTTGTTTTGTAATTGGGCATGTCCAATTTTCTCGAACACCGTCTTGTACAAAATAAAATAGAGCATTGTGGGGTAGTATGTTGTTTTCGTGGGTAACTTCAAGCCTCAGTATGATATCAAGTAGCATGTATTGATTAGTAACGCAGGGTTTTTGAGCGCTGTTCCCACACACAATGGCGTGGCAATCTAGAAAATTTTCCGGATTTTCACCTGCAATGGGTGTGGGTGAAGTTACTAATGCTGTATAGGTCATATCTGGTCTTCTGTATACTCCTTCCGAAACTGTGCAGGCAGTTATGGTTCGCAACGTAAAAAGCAAGAAAATTACCTGAAGTGCTTTTTGCACATTCTTTCTCCTTGTGGTTGGTGGGCTGTTTGGGTTGCCAGGATGTTTTTATAAGTAACCGGCTAAAACAGCTTGATAAAATAACACAGCATATTGTTATTGTCAATATATTTTTGGGGTAGTTGCAGTACAAAAGTTTTTTACCAACAAATAATTATGAACGAATTAGTACTAAAACACAGCTTTGTTTTAAAGCTGTGTTTTAGTACAGGCCCCAACTCTAGAATTTAAGTTGAGGCAAGATATGAGTTTCTTTGGGTTATTGAGAAATATAGCCAATTCTTGCTGGATCGTGGCTTTCTAGGTCTCCACACCCTAACGCTCGGTTAACTCCTCCGTTTGGCCCCACCCAAAGCATGTACGCGGGTACCAAAGTGCGTTTGGTTGGGCTGAGCACTTCGAAAAAGTCATCTGGGTATGAAAAAAATGCATTAATTTGAACTATCCCTGGTACAAAATCTCGCCCTCCGTTGGAAAGGCATTTTTCAAGTTGAGATGTCTCGGCCGTAAACATATTGGTGTTTTTATCGTAGCCAATCTGGCAGACCCATAGCTCCGACACACCGCCTTGCTCAAAAAGAATTCCTGCTCCATGTGGAGTTTTTTCGTTTTCTTTTCTGTAACGAAGCATGATAACCATCCGAAAGGCCATTTTTCCACTGGTAATACAGGCTGTTCCTTGTGTTTGCTCGCAGTCCATCGGTGCACACTGTAAACGGTCACCATCGGTTCCCGCTATGGGCGTGGTTGACTGCGCTTTGATTATGTGTTCAATACCCGTTTTTTTAATTGCACTCTCGATAAAGTGGCATCCAGACATGGTTTTGAGTACTAAGGCCATGGCTAGCAGCCTAAGTAGCATGTTTCGCATGATGCACATGTTTTCTCTCCTTGAGGTGATCTATTGCAGTGTCTTGGCCGGTTTTTTCTAGGTAGGTTACGGTCAAGACTCTGAAATAGATGTCTAGGTTAGCTCAATTTTCTGCCATTGTCAATAATATTCCAAGGATATGTTGATGAGCAACAAATGTTTTGAGTGTTAAAAAAATACACCTTGCAATCAAAGTGTATTTTTTTATTCTCCGAACTCATTAATGAGAAGTTCGGAGTAAGATTTTATTTACCGAGTCCAGTCCAATTTATTTGAACGACGTTAAAAAAATAATAAGACTTACTAGTAGGTGGTGTTTTGAAAACTATAATGAGCTGCGCGGGGCCATTTCGAAGCATAGTCCGATTATCATCCAAGCATGAGCCGATTGTGGATGGGGTCTTGGTCTGAAACTCCCCACCACCTTGTGATTTTTGGAATGGGCAAACCCAGTAGACCCTTACATTTTTTTGAAGAATATAAGCGCCCATATCATTAATTTCACCGGAGCTTATATAGGGTATGCCACTGGGTATTACTTTGATGTGAGCCGGATAATTTGGGTTTACTTCGCAGGGGTGTTTTACATCGGCGCCACAGTCAAAAAACACATCGGATACCGATTGGATTTTCGTGGACAAACTTGTCTTGTATTCATAAACAGATTCGCCATCACTAGTTCCTTGGCCCATAAAACAGCCGGTCATTTTCAAAAAAAGGAGCATCAGTACGCCTGTGAGCGTTTTGTTCAGCGTATTTTTCATTTCGTTTGCCCTCCGGATCTATTTAGGTGGTAAAAACAAGCCTAGCGTTTAAGTACAGTTTTGTCAATGTATTGCCGCGAACTTGGCTAATTGTTAATTATCCTTCTTGACTTCTTTTTTGGGCTGTGTAAAATGAGCATATAATTTATCACTCAAATAATTTGAGTGATAAAAAACAAAAGTATAACTATTAACTTTATTCTGTATGACAACCATCAGACCACTTGGCGACCGAGCATTGGTCGAAGCGTATAAAGAAGAGGAAGTAACAAGTTTTGGTATCGTGCTTCCCGACAGTGTTGATAAAGAGAAAAAAGCACAGGGTAAAATAGTAGCCTTAGGCAATGGTGTTGAGTTGGAGAAGCTGCATCTTAAGGTAGGGGATATTGTTGTGTTTGAAAAATGGGGTGGTGAAGAAGTAAAAATGGGTAAAGGAAAAGACGAAAAGGAGTTTAAAATTTTGAATCATGATAAAATTTTAGCAGTTATTGAATAATTTTTTCTTAATACGCAAACAATATGGCTAAACAAATTATTTATAATGATGATGCGCGACATGCTCTAGCACGTGGGGTAAATGCTTTAGCAAATGTAGTAAAAGTAACATTAGGCCCAAAAGGTCGTAATGTTGTATTAGATAAAGGTTATGGCGCTCCGATGATTACGAAAGATGGAGTAACTGTAGCTAAAGAAATCGAGCTTGAAGACAAGTTTGAAAATGCCGGCGTTGAATTAGTAAAAGAAGTGGCCAGTAAAACCAATGACGATGTAGGGGATGGTACAACTACTGCAACTGTTTTGGCGCAAGCAATTATTCGTGAAGGGATGAAAAATGTTACTGCTGGAGTTAACCCTGTAGCATTAAAACGCGGAATTGATAAATGTGTTGAAGCGATTGTTAATGAACTAAAACAAAAAATTTCTAAACCTGTTGAACAAAATGAAATTGCCAACGTTGCCGCAATTTCTGCCAACGATAAAGAAATTGGTCAAAAAATTGCCGACGCCATGAAAGAAGTAGGAAAAGATGGGGTAATTACAGTTGAAGAGTCACAATCATTTGGTATGGAAATTGAAGTAGTGAGAGGAATGCGCTTTGATAAGGGTTATCTTTCACCATACATGGTTACTAATCCAGAAAGAATGGAGGCGGAATATATGGAACCATATATTTTGATTACAGATAAGAAAGTTTCTTCAATTCATGATATTTTGCCTCTTTTAGAGAAAGTTGCTCAAACTGGAAAGAAAGAGTTGGTGATTCTTGCCGAAGAAGTTGAAGGAGAGGCACTCACCACCTTAGTTTTAAACAAGCTTCGAGGCACATTCCATGTGTTGGCTGTGAAAGCACCTGGATTTGGTGATCGTCGGAAAGAAATGTTGCAAGATATTGCTGTTCTAACTGGTGGAAAAGTTATTACCGATGATCTTGGTTTGAAGTTAGAAAATGCAACTCTTGAAGATTTGGGTCAAGCTCACAAAGTTGTTTCAACAAAAGAAAATACTACTATTGTAAATGGAAAAGGTGATCAGCAAGCTGTTCAAGATCGAGTTTCTCAAATTAAAAAATACATTGAGCAAACTGATAGTGAATTTGATCGTGAGAAATTACAAGAACGTTTAGCTAAACTCGCTGGTGGAGTAGCAGTAATTCGTGTTGGAGCCGCCACAGAAACAGAAATGAAAGAAGTAAAACATCGTATTGAAGACGCAGTTGGCGCAACCAAAGCAGCTGTTGAAGAGGGTGTTGTTCCAGGTGGAGGTGTGGCCCTTATTCGTGCTATTAAAGCGCTTGATGGCTTGAAGCTAGAAGTTGAGGAAGCTGTAGCTGTGGGTATTTTACGTCGCGCTCTTGAAGAGCCTTTGCGTCAAATTGCCCAGAATGCTGGAGTAGACGGATCTGTAATTGTTGAAGAAGTGAAGAAAAATACTGGTAGCTTTGGTTACAATGCTTTAACAGGAGTTTATGAAGATATGGTAAAAGCAGGTGTAATTGACCCAACCAAAGTAACTCGTTCAGCTTTACAAAACGCTGCTTCAATTGCCGGAATGTTCCTCACAACTGAAGCGGTAGTTACCGATTTACCTAAGAAAGATGAACCAGCAATGCCACCAATGGGTGGTGGTATGGGTGGGGGAATGGGTGGAATGTACTAAGTAGAAAATTTTTTTTCACACAAAAAAAGACGCCCGCTCGGGCGTCTTTTTGGTATAAATAAACATCTTACTCATTTCTTATGTTTCCACAAAAAACGACTCAGGTGTTCAGGAATCATTATGCTGTTTTGAAACCCCGGCATTTGTCAATCGGCCTATATTTATGTAGAATAAGCCCATAACACGTATCACATATCAAATAACGAAAATATTGTTAAGTGCTACGTGATAAGCGTTATGTGTTATGTCTTATGTCTCTCGATCGCCTTAAATCCCTTCAAACCAAAATCCAAGAAACCCAAGCTTTGCTAAAAATGAATGATTTGAAGCAAAAAATGGAGCAGCTCAGCGCCGAGATGAATGCGCCAGGTTTTTGGAATAACCAAGAAAATGCCCAAACCATCTCCGTCGACTATCAAGATATCAAAACAGAAGTAGAAAAATGGCTAGAACTAGAACAAAAAAGCGCCGACTTGTTAGAATTAGCCGAACATAATGACGATTCATTAAACAAAGAAATAGATAAGCAGACTGCAGAGCTGGAAGAGCAATTTAGCAATTACGAATTTTATCTGCTGCTCAACGGCCCTTACGATAAAAGTAACGCTGTAGTGGCTATTCACGCTGGAAGTGGAGGAACCGAAGCGCAAGATTGGGCGGCAATGCTTTTGCGCATGATTTTGCGTTTTTGCGAAAAACAGGGTTGGAGTACGCGAGTAATTGATGAATCTCCTGGTGCAGAGGTGGGTTATAAATCCATAATGTTTGAGGTAAAAGGCCGCTATGCTTTTGGTTATTTAAAATCCGAGCATGGTGTGCACCGTCTGGTGCGTATATCGCCCTTTGATGCGGAAAAAATGCGCCACACTTCTTTTGCCTTAGTGGAAGTTTTACCGGAAGTTGACCAAGAAATTACTATAGAGCTCGACCCCAAAGATCTTCGTATTGATACCTTTATGTCTGGTGGCAAAGGCGGCCAGAGTGTAAATACGACCTATTCGGCCGTGCGCATAGTGCATATTCCAACTGGTATTAGCGTTTCGTGCCAAAACGAACGCTCGCAACAGCAAAACAAAGAAACTGCGCTCAAAGTTTTGAAAGCAAAATTGTATCGCCTCGAGCAAGAAAAGAAAGCTCAGGAACAAAAAAACTTACGTGGAGAATACAAATCTGCCGAATGGGGAAATCAAATTCGTTCCTATGTTTTGCATCCCTATCACTTAGTAAAAGATCATCGTACAGATTTTGAGTCTACTGACCCCGAAAGTGTTATTGAGGGAGATTTAATAAAATTATCAGAAGCCTATTTACGTTGGATTAAAAGTTAATTTTTTTCATGCCTTCACTGTACAGCCCAACACATCTCCAAAATCTTTGCCGAAAATACGATTTAAACCCTTCCAAAAAATATGGGCAGAATTTTTTAATCAATCCAGAACCAGTTGAAAAAATGGTTGAAGTAGGGGAGGTAT
>JACCDN010321840.1_pt1 | contig 15141 bp, 8 predicted proteins | sample 7441691 | NCBI WGS metagenome assembly JACCDN01 (sample SAMN15323439, study PRJNA562643) | freshwater metagenome | isolation source: river surface water | place: USA:Blue River Watershed | collected 2017-08-16
CTTTGCCGTCTAAGGTCCGAATGCTGCTGGGCTTGCGTCCGCGCAACCATTTGATCAGGCCAATGACGCCACCCCCACCGATCAAACCCAGGCCGCCAAGTATGCCCAGGAGATTGGCAGCGGCAGTGGCCTCTGAACCGCTGAGCAGCGTGACGATTTGCTGCGCCATGGTTTGGGCAGCGATCAGGTCGACCCCAAACGAGCCTCCCTTGAAGTTTCCTTGTACATCGACGCGAACTTCACCAGCATCTGGGTAAGCGGCTTTGTTCGCATGCTCAAGCAAGTCTGACAGCGCAATCAACGCAGGCGCAAGTTCACGCACATCCATCTGATGAGTCGCAATGGCAGGCCCATCGTATTTGATTGAAAAATGCACCTTGGCGCTCATGTCTTGCATTTTATTCCTCCCCTTCATTTTTCTCTTAAGAAAGAAAAGTAGTCCATCCAAAGAGGGCCACCACTTGGAGGCAGAGTTTGGCGGAAGTCTTAAGGGAGGAATGAGCTAAGCAATAACATTCTGAGGAACAGACTCCCCAAAAAGTCTGCCAACTGAGTTGGCATGAAGTGGTCGTTAGAAAACGAAAAAGCCCTAGAACATCACTGTTCTAGGGCTTTGCGTTTTGGTGCGGCTGGCAGGAATCGAACCCACGACCCCTTGGTTCGTAGCCAAGTACTCTATCCAGCTGAGCTACAGCTTTATAAAGTATTACGCCAACAGCATGAAATTGCCTCTGGGTGTAGCAGCATGAGGTTGCAAAAATTTGCTACTACAAGTCCATCTTACTAAAAAAAATCACACTCTAGGCAACTTCTATTTTCTAGAACAAACTTTCGAATTTCACATAAAGAAATTGCTAAGTTATTGATTTAATTAGCTTTTTCAAGCTAACTATCAATTTTTTATTTCAAAAGAGCACTCTAGATGAAGATAGAAGACAGGCGAGTGCCAGCGAGCCGGACTAGTCTAGAAATGTTCGTACAAATTCCAGTTGATTGGACGTTCATCGTGAGCTTTTGACTGTTCTGGCAACATTAAATTTTCCCAACTTGCATTCCAAGAAACGAAAGTCCTATAAGAGTCGAAATGACTGATTAATGTTGCTATACGGTCATCTTGATTGCTGTGCGAATTAATCATTTCAAGCAAACTGGAAGGAATCAAACGAATTGATTCGCCGTCGTAATCCCCTTCATACGTCACACTAATAGGCTTGCGCATGATCGATTCATATGCAACTTGCATAGCACGACAAAGCTCATTCGCAAGACCCTTTCTTACAATAAAGCTGTCATGAATTGGCAAGCAAACTTCATCTAGATTCAAAAAGTGCAGCATGATTTGCTCAGCAATTTTCGAATCCAAAAATTGAAGTTTTACCCCGATCCCAGAGCCAAAAAACTTAGCGATCGGAGCATGCCTTTTATAAAGACGTTTTTTTAATTCACTCGTAGTTAACCCAAGATCTCTCAATGCCTTACCGCCAAGTCGATAGGTACCAACTTCATCATTGATGCTGGCGTTTACAAACTGCTTAACTAACTTACGTCTTGGATCATGCTTACCCGTATAGCCAACTAAGCCAATGTCGTATGCATCACCTAGGGGCGGCTCGGCATCAACCATGGCATACAACATACTGATCGCCAAGCCATCGAAATCAATTTCGACCGATGAATAGCCATTAATAAAAATTCTTTTTCGAAAATCACTACGTAAGTTCTGCCACCAACCACCATAAAAGCGGCCCCCTTTCTCCAGCGAATCTTGAGCAAAAACTCTATATAACTGAACTCTGTATGGGTTTAGCCCTAAGTCATAAGAGTCTTCGTGATTCGACTCAAGATGAGCGCCGCTTTGCAGCCATATATCTGGCAGATCTATCGTTAAGCATTGCTTTACTAAAAATTGATTGAGCTTGTTTAGATTGGTCCTGTAGCGCTTAACAGATGAGGCCTCAGAGTCCATTACAAAACGACGACTCCCAGGAACCTTTCGGTTGTTCATCACAACTAATGAATTTACCGGCATGGTTTCTAACTGGAGCCATGATGAACCTTGATTCAAAAGTAATTGCTTGAAACGTCCAGACGGCAAAACGGTAGAAATGATTCCCACTTGATGCTCAATCTGGCGCTTCCCCTTGACAAGCTGGATAAAGCCTGCCTCAAGAGCCGCAGCAATAACCTGCATAAGCACGCCTCTTGAAAATGGCGGTCGATAGGGATTCTTTGGTGAATATGCTGACGCACCGTGCGGCAGTGCCATGGGCATAGATGGCGCCGAAAAAAAAGCTTGTCTAAGTCCCTCAAATAACCAATTAGCAGCAAGTAAGAGTTCGTCAAGCTTACTTTGCCGGATAGGTTTGTGAGATCCTCGCGCTTGAATAAGCAGTATCAACTTGGCCGCGAAATCCTCGATGTCAAGCAGTGACTTGGAAGGTCTGACAACCTGATTCGGCCACAAAACTGGGCTACGAGAACTCATGGATCAAACAATCATTGATCAGTAAGTTCAGGGATTAATGGGTCATGAGGTGTAAATGCTGCATTCAATATCAGATCTTTACATTCCGCCTTTTTTGCCCATTCGGAAATCATCCGACCATTAGCACTGCTATGCAGCAAAGCATTTACTTCGCTCGCCCAAGTCGCTAGTTGATCCAAGAGTTCATTTGACACAGCCTGCTTCAACCAAATACGCTCAAGGTTGATTTTGTCGCCAAGCAAATGCGAAAGAACTGAAAAAGAGTAGGCTAAAACGTTAGCTTGAAACGCTGTAAAAAGGGGACGTAATTTTTTTTGACCGTCACGATACAACTTTGCTTTTGCAATGATTAATTTGTAGTCTTCAACTGTTGGAAGCTTAGGCTCTCCCCCTTCGGGCGTAACTATCGACTCCATAAAGCGATCAAAGTTTTTTTGTGATCCCAAACTTACGAAATCAGGTCTTTTATCCCATGCATTTATGTATCGCGCCAAATCAGTTTTAGTAAAGCGACGCACAGTTGGCATTGCATCTTTTAGAGCTTTAAGACGTGCTGGCGTTGTCCCATCGCGAGCAAGCATCGTGTTATAGCTGCCTGCCGCACGCTCATAGAACCATCTAGAAACGCCATCCGGGCAATAAATCGAGAGAGATAGGCGCTCGATTTCAATGTGGTAAGGCTTGTTAGCTGACAAGTCCGATTGCTTGACAGCATTTTGACTATTTGCGAATCGTGAGATGTCAGAGACAAGTGCCTCTTCTTTTATAGAGTCATGGCTCCGCATGACGATAATTTTTGCGGGGACTCGCACACGAGTCAAATCTACATCTGGATATTTTCTCTTGGTAAAGTAAATAGACGCTGTTGTTTGACCACCATTAACAACCTGTATTCCTTTGAGCCATGAAATACCGATGGCTTCATCAAATTTAACCTCATCAGCTATGACAACAATGCCATTGTTGTAAGCCATAAATCGATCAGGACTATTTCGCAGAGTGTTCTGGATCCCAGCATTAACACTTTTACTACTTTTAACGCTTAAAAATGAACGTACGTTGGCTTCAAGTAGACGATTTCCAAATTTTTCATAGAGCAATCTAAGTGCATCGCCAGGTATAGCGGTTAATGCATAGTCATAGTCGCCATCAACACCTGGAACAAAAACACATGGAAGAGGCGATCCTGAAATTTGCGTAAAGTCAGCCACTAACTCGTCACGCGGCTTACCCTCAGACCAATGTCGATGCAGCCGCTCGATGTCCATGACTTCAAGGTGTATTGACTTTTTGCCTATCTCTCTTGCTTTAAAATTTTTAGACTTTGCAACACGGTCTGTCAAAACAAAAATGCGAATTTGATCAATATCGTTATACAGCTCGTGGATAGAGTTAGCTAACGATCTTGCATCATGCGTTTCATCTAACTTTTCAGCCATTCGACCTTCGGCACAGAGAGACAAAAATCGCAAGCACTGCTCGGCTGCCACTTTTGTTTCTTGGTCTGTAACGGGAAGCAACTCGGCTGCTCCAGCGTATAAGCTAACAAACAAGTCCAATTGATCGTGATCGTCAGAGAACGCATATCCACTTAACTTTAAGTTGGCGTTGCCAACTTTACATATCAATTGACAAGTGACTGGCTCCCAAGTCATGCCGACATCTGCCATATGCTGCATAACTTGTTCGGAAAAAATCTCTTCCGCAAACAACGAACCATCAGATATCTGGCTTCGAATTTCGGTCTGGAGGTTTAGTAAAAATTCCAATAATTTCATTTTAAAAAACCTCTAATTTAGAAAGTGTCTCATTAATCGTCACACCCGCAGAGCTAAGACTCTCAAAGTTGAGTGAATATTGGACATTGAAAATTCCACATGGAACATTTCCAGCTGTTAATTTAGGAAAATCGACATCAACAAGATGGCACAAAACCTTTACTTGCTGGAATTTTCGTGAATAGTTAGCGTCATGCTCTGATAGATAACCAGATGCAAGCAATCGTTCAACAAAAAGGCGTGTAGCCTCTTGATTAGCAAGCAAAGTCTGCTTGATATGGCCAATTAGATCAACTAACGATCGCCCGTTTTGTGAATGCTCAAGACAATAGCCTACAACGTAAAGCGGACTTCTCACAGAATCATCAAGTTGATCCAATGAATGAAATTTAGCAACGAATGATGCAGAAGACGCCGTGGACTTGACTTCAACAGCCCCTCGTCCCAAATGAAAATCTTGAGCCGCATCATATGGACCAACCCAAGAGCTAAGTGCAACAGATGGATCGACACCGCATGCAAACATCTTTTCAAGAAATAGCAACTCTCCAATCAAGCCTATCTCAGCCTCAGGCGATAACGTCCCGCTACCTTTCCTCATGAATTCTTGCCAAGCGCGAACTCTTGAGATGAACTCATTCATTAGCACATTAGGAGCCGTGGAAGATGAAGCTTTCAATAGTCCATGCAAATCTGTCACCATCTCGAGAAACAAATCCGAATTAGCCCCCTCTTTTTTTGTCAGAGAAATCCAAACTTGTTTATCACCGTTCAAATCCAAGAGATCAACTGCGAATCCTTGTCCATCCGGAAGTGTTGACCTGTTTAACTTTGGTGCTGATTTAAAACACGCAAGGATTGCTTCATGCCCGCCCGGAAAAAATTTACCGGCATAAACTTCGATAAGCCCTGCTGGCTCAATAGGTATTACTTGCCAGCCATTTGACTGATCGCGCGGGATCAGTGAACTCCATGCAAGCAACAAATCATTACTCAGAAGGGCCATACTCTTGCTCCCATAAGACAGGATTTCCAATGTAGGTAACCTTCACACCCGCATCACTTTCGGGGAAGCTAATAGCAAAGCCCATTATTGGATCATGCCAATCATCCGGCACAGACTTTCCAGCGCCACTAGATAGAAGTGGATAAAGCATCAACAAGCCAACTGAGCTTTCTGGATTAGATGCTTTTGAACATCTAAGTTTTCGTAACTGCTTGCCGCTAGGTCGCTCTGGCACTTGAGTAGTTCGCCCTCGAGCCGGATCACTTGACCATTCACTTTGCGTTGCAAGTAAAGCTTGCGACCATTCAGAATAATCAATATCAATGGATTCATCCGACGGATCAGTCAGGACTCCGATCTGATACAAGTCCTTAGCTCCTTTTGTTTGACGGGACGGAAATGAACAGATAGACACAGATTTTGAAAACTCAAACGCATCATTTTGCTGCCCCTCTGCCAACAGGGCCACGTTCCAACTAGTGAGGAATCCGCCACCTGTGGCGTTCATTTTTTCAATGAATTCAGCAATGATTTTGCTGTGAACTCTTGGGTTCTCAGGGGTGGTATAGCTTTGCAAGAAACTGATAATGTTCTTCGAATCAACACCCTTCCAAAGATAAGATCTGCTCCAATGATCCTTTCGATTTCCTTGTCTTAGATCTGGGTGTTTAACAGAGGGATCCCCCATTCGCTCGATCAAGTTTTGCGTTGCCTCAAGATTTCCAAAAAGCACATCTTGTGAATTAATGAACGTTATGGTTTGAACCATCGAACCGCTATAGGACAACTTTATAGGTTTAGCACTCCTCATCTTTAACGGAGACGTAACAGTCATTACAGGGTGAGATTCCACCTTCAAGCCGTAATCAGTAGGTGTTGCATGACTTGCAGCCATCGAGTCGAACTCCTCCCTGAGTTCCTCTGATGCATCTGCAATATGACCAAACCATTCAATAAGATCGGTTGTTGTATAGAGTCGGCAAAGATCAAGATAACCAGGTCTGTAACCAAACCAACGTCCCATTTGCATGAGTGTGTCGTACATTTTCGTAGTTCTAACAAAATACGAAGTACATAGCCCTTCGAGCGTTAAACCTCTAGATAATTTTTCACCGCCAATGACGATTACCTTTAGCCCAACATCACTGTTTTCAACAAAGTCAATTGTGTCCGTTGACTTCCCTGTAATCTTTCTAACTGAAATTTGCTTCAATATTTCTGGCAAACATTTTTCGATTGCCGACCACTCAACAATTTGACCAATCTCACTTGGATCAGAGTTTTGTAAATTTATGTCATTAGTAGTTTTTACGAAATCGTCTAACCAAAGTCGCTCTAAGTCCGATTTAATTTTGAGATCATCAGTCTTGTTGACAATTCGATTTCTGATTTTTTTCAAATAATCATTTACTTGACCATTAACCTTAGTCTGAACATTGTTGTACCGAGTTACATGGATAAGCATGGAACTATGCTGATGCCCTTGCCCTCTGCACGCTCTCGCACATGTGGCCAAGATGAAAGCATGAATAGCCTCCTTTAGAGAGTCTGGCAACGCTTCTTGACCATGATGCATCGGAATGTGGCTAATTTTGTGTTTGGGTGGCATCCAACCCTCTTCATCAGAAATCGAAGCATCCGTGAATGTTCTAGTCAGTGGCAAGCCATTTTCTCGACCTTCTAAAACTCTTCGACCAAACACTTTCGCAGGTCCAACATAGTTTGAAGGAGCTGCTAAATTTTTAATGAATGCACTTGGAAATAAATCTTCACCCTCTTCACTTGTCTTGTTTTTGTGATGTATGAAAATATTTGCAAATGGCGTCGCGGTGTAGCCAACATACGCAGATTTGGCAAATGAATTCAATATTTTTCTAATCAAACTATTAATCGTTTTTGGCTGATAGTTGTCATCAGGAACTCCATCAGCATCACGCATTTGTTCCCCCGTATCAACAGAGGCGTGATCTGCTTCATCGTCCACAATGAGTAGAGGTAAGTCACCTACGATTCTTCGACCAGTTATGGGGTCTATAGCTGTAGACAAATGATGGCCTTGAATCCATTTGAGGAGACTGCCTAGAACTCGTTTATGTTTTTTAACAACGAAAAGCCACGGCCTCTCTTCCGGGGTGTACGCAAAATGCTTTGCTGAAAAATCCCCTTTCTCTTCTCTTGTTGTGCCGCAATGGGTTTTTATAGACTGATCCTCTGTAGTCCAATAGACACCAATAGGTCTGCCGGGCTCACGAGTTGGAGATGTTTCATAACCTAAGAAGGTTTCTTCAAGTCTTATCTGAGTCTGAGCTCTTAAATTATTGTGCAACCCTGCTAACACAATAATGATCTTGTAGCCCGCGTCAGCTGCTTTACATATCAAAGCGGAATAGTTAGATGTCTTGCCTGATTGCACATGGCCAACGACTAAACCGCGCCTATCCCAAGCGCCCTCTCGCTTTGGATCCTCCAACGCACCTAGAATTTCATCTGTAGATCTATCTGTAGCATCAATAACTTCTGCTGGTTGCTTACGGTCGAGGTACATAGCCAATCGACTCCAGTACTTCCAGTCTTTTTTGCGTTCGGACGTTAACCACGCTACATGATTAGAGGTGTCGATAAGCGTGGTGTCTTTAGGAACCCATCGACTCATTCGTATAACCAGCTCTTTAGCAGCTGCTTCAATGTCGATTTGTTCTTGCTCCTTAGGTGTGAAAAGTAACGCAGCGCTTTTAATCTTTTCGTAAATAAAGCTTGGGGATGTTTGATTTTCTTTTGACTCAGAGCGCAAAATCATCTGAGTGAATCCAATCAACTTTTCTTGTGGTGAGTTGTAATCGTTCATTTCTACCCCAATAGGTCAATTAAATGTGGAAATTTCTGAAAGGGTTCAGTTCGTTTTAGTAGCTCTTTCGCAGACTCTTGTGACATACCTCTGCGGATTGTCATGTCAGCAAAAATTTTGGAAAGCACATCCTGTATAACTTGGTCAGGTTCGCCACCAAATCCAACTTGGGCTGTTTCCTTGTTTTCTGTTGTATCTAGCCAAATTCTTTGAACGGGCACGGACTCCTCAATCACTTTCAGCATAGAAGTGATGAGTGGATAAAGCTCACCAGAGGCATCTAAAACGGCTGAAATTACAGGGTGCGCTGTATCGATTCTGTAACGCAATCCTGTCTTAGTTTTAGTAACTGTCCATGTATGCTCCACCTTTGTGTCTGGTGTAACACTTGTAGGCATGCTTCGATATGCAAACACCTTTCTTGCGCGCTCACGTGTGTCCTCAGCTAATCTTGTTAGCCACGGCCGCAATGAAACAGGTGGCCGAGCGATTGATTTACGGATATCAATCTTCCACAGCGCATCAGCACTATTAGGTATGTCTAATTGAATCCTAGCTAACCTATAAGCCTCTTCTCTATTCCAACTTTTATTAACTCCTAGTCCAAGCCATCCGCCAGCGACGAGTAGTCTCTTGTTGCGATAAACATAAAAGCCCTGTTGAGCCGCCCAGCCATTGGGGCCCGCATTTTCATTGAACTCGCGCTCAGATAACTTTTCTTTATGCGGAAGTACATGACATTGAACAGTTACCCTACCTGATTCAGTTAGGGTTTCTGCAACTAGCGATGTCCATGGTTTTGCCGGATTTCCTGTCATAAATGGATCCCAAGGTTCGACCCGATTTCCATTCACTAGAATTTTCACATCTGGATTTGAACCTTCCAACAATCTATGAAAGATCATCGATAAATGAGCCTTCACTGATTCGATTAAATCCAGATAGTCATCTGCGCTATAGCCAGTAGTAATAATGCGATCAAGCATTTCCCAGACAACGACAGTGCCAGATTCACACTCATGCATGCTTGAGTAAATGAATTCAGACCCGACCGCTGGACCCTCATACATTAGCCACTGGCCTGTTCTATCGTTTAGAAGCGTATCCAAATCCCATCTCAGACAAGCCAGCTCCTGATTTTTTGCTTTAGATGCTACGGTGAGTCGTCTGCATTGAGAAAAAGAAGCGGTTTTTAGACCCATACCAAATCTGCCCAAATCGTTTGCTGAGCGCTGCTCTAACGGCGATTTATCTCCAAGGGTCATGGCTCTTTCGAGATCAGCATCAGTCATACCGATGCCATCATCAGAAATTTTTATCCACGAATTGGCTTCACGCCAACAAAACTCAATATTTATCGTCGATGCTTGCGCAGATATCGAGTTATCAATTAAGTCGGCGATTGCTGATGCAGTTGTGTAACCTAAACCACGAAGAGACTCCAGCATTGCGCTAGCTTTAGGTGGTGCATTTCTGGTTTTTTGCTTCATAGCCAATATCCTTTACCCGGTGCAAAGGTGAATCCGAGATGTAGGATTTTTCGAACTACTTTGCGTTGCTTTGTGTCTATGGGGTCTAGGACATACATCCACACATCACCTCCATCAAACCGTTGATCGTCTACTTTTATTCCTGCCTCTACTGCACTTCTGATGGCCATATCCAGCAACGAGCTAGAACTTGTTTGTCTAGATGTAGCCTTATCAAGCTCAACTGCGACTTTGTTTTGCCCGCCAGCAGCTACTTTCTTTTGCCTTTTTTTCGCCCCCTTGAACTCAAAATTTTCGGAATCAGCAAGAAAATCGTCGTCAATTTCATCCTCCCCCAAGCTGGCTCGAGCATGTCGAATTGGATGCTTCAACTTTCTAATCGCTTTCGTTTCAATTTGTCGAATTCTTTCGCGGGTTAACGAATAACGATTGCCTATCTCGTCAAGCGTTTCTTCTGCATCGGTATCGATTCCGTAACGAAGTCTGAGAACATCTGCCTCTCTCTTCTTTATTGTGTGCAATAAAGATAGAACAAATGCCTTCTGCTCTAACTTTGTGACAGTAGTGAATGTTTCATCCCTCTCATCGTTATCACGATCATCAATAGGGACGTAATCTTCTATGCTTATTGGCTCAGATAGGCACCGTGCATACGCCATAACTCTAAATTTTGAAATTCCGCTAGAGGCAGCGTATTGCCCATAGTCAAATTCAGCCTCTGAATTTTTAGCATGCTCTCTGAGAGCTGATCTTAAATTTTGTGCACTTTCATAAGCATGCACAGGAAGTCGAATCAACAATGCTTTCTCAGGAATGCTTCTTGTAATTGCCTGCCTGATCCACCAAGTGGCCATAGTCGAAAATTTAAATCCACGCTTCCAGTCAAATCTATCAACGGCTCGAATGAGTCCGATGTTTCCCTCCTGAACGAGGTCTAACATTGGAATTTTTGTGTATAGATATTTTTTAGCAATTGAAAAAACTAACCCATGATTAGAGTTGATAAACCTATCCCTCAATCCGAGTAGTCTTTGCGAAAGTTTCTCTAATTTTTCCCAATTCGACTGTTTAAGCCTTATAGCTTTATCAACTAGCTCCAGCAGATAGCTTGTTCTAAATCTGACAAGTTGCAGATCTTTGAATCCAGTCGCATCTTTAGAGATTTGACGTATTTCACTTAAAAGAAGTCTTATGCTTTCAAGATCATGCGTTGCTTTGGACGCAGAAAAATTGGCTGTTTTTTCAGCATCAACTTGCTCTTTCATCTCGTCCTGATCTGATTCAGTAACTAAATCAGCCTCAGACTCAATGAAGCTTGCCAACTGCCTCTTTCCATCTTTTATCTGTTGAATTGATTCGTCAAAATGATCATGAACCCATTCGTTTTTCAGTAACTCAAAAATAAGTTCATGTTTTGCGACCTCAATTGACTTAGCTAGATCGATCTCGTCACTAGATTCAAATACGCGGAACTTTCTTGTTTCTTTGAAAAAGAGTCGAGTAGTTGATTTCGCTTCATCATCTTGTAGACGTAACGCATTCATTGAATCGTCTAATGCAATTGATTCATTCTGATCTTCAATTTCGTTAATCTCAACACGATAGTCTTCATCTTTATGAAGCCACTCTTGGCGTTCATCGATTTCGGCTCCAAGGTCATTAATAATTAAGAGTAGCTTCTCAAACACGCTTTCATCTAAGCTGTCTTGATCTTCGATGCATACATCCTCAACGCTAATACGAGGAACGCTTCCTTCTCTTAATGCTCGCAACAATGTTTTTCTGATTTGCACCCTTCTCTCAGGATCCAGATCAAAAAGTGTTGTTTGGATAAATTCTGGGAGGTCTACAAAAACGTCATCCCATTCTTTATCCGTATCGATAACCTTGTGAGCGTTTATGCTTGCATGAAGTTTGGATGCATTACTTACAAAAAGTCCAGAATCCTCTGGCATCCTTACTGGCTCATCGACAATCCATGCATTCGTATCTATGTCAGATTGAAAAATTGACGACCCAAGGTCTACCCCAACAGTCCCTAACTCTATTGGGGGCTTGATTTCTAGCGCGCCTAACTTTGGAACGTCGTTCTCCAACTTATTCAACCTACTTGATCTTGATCGATTGCTAACTCAAGAAAGTTAAAAATGATACTTTAATCGTACATTTTTAATGTTAACCGAGTACATGCTCGACTACATCGTATCGCTTAAATGCCAACCAAGTTAGGCGATTAGCAAAATGACTAGCAAACTAATTTGAAAACAATAGAAGCAATTTGGCTCGCCAAAAGAGGGGGCACAGCATTACCGACTTGGGTGTACTGAGCAGTTCGATTACCTTCAAAAAAATAATTGTCGGGAAAGGTCTGCAACCTAGCGGCTTCGCGCAAAGTTAAGCTTCTAGACTGACTAGGATCAGGATGAATGTAATAGTGTCCATCCTTGGCTATGTGCGAAACAATCGTAGTAGATGGGCTGTTAAAAAGCTGGACTCGAAACCTATCGACAAAAGGTACATCGTCATGTGTGATGTTACTGTGATTGGGTAGTAGCTTAGGTGGAAAGTCTGCAAGCTTAGGGGTTCTCGCAGTAATTTTTGCAAAGCTAGAGGCAAACATGTAGCGCTGCAAATCAGACCTCATATGCGAGCGACTTTCGTGCTGGATAACACCATCTAACTCTTTATCGTGGTACCAGTTGAAAAAATTCTGAGGTAACTCATCAGATTTTTTACCAGCGCATGAGATAAATTTTTCCCCTGTACTGTCAAGACTTGACGCTTGGACAATAGCTTTATTAATGACCTCTTCAACATCTGTTCTGTGAACTGAACGCCAATGCTTTAGATTTTTAATTGTGTCTTTAAGCGTGTTTTGCCAATTGCGAGTGGAGTCGACATCGCCATTTCTGTTTGAGACTTGACTTCGTATAGCTGGTAACCCAGCAAGTGCCTGCGCTACGGTCAACCTCGACGAATGCGTTGCTATGACGAGTTCAGTCGGTGACAAAAAATTTTTATTTTTTTCTTTTAAGTCAGTTCGTACGCCTAACAAAATTACACGATGTCGACATTGTGGAATGCCAAAATTTTCAGATTTGATGATGAAATCACTAGGGTCACTAATTTCCCCTGGAACTACTAACGACTGAATCTCATATTTAAGCCCGTTACCTGGATTCTTCAAGTCATCTAAGATTTTTTCAAAAATTAACGAGCCCCCATGCTGTGATGTGAGTATCCCTTTGACGTTTTCCATCACAAAAACAGGAGGACCGAATTTCCTGATGATCCGCAGATATTCTGTGTATAAAAAATGCCGCTTATCGTTTTCAAAAGCCTTGGGATCAAGACCTCGCATCCTTGATCGTCCAGCTAACGAATAGGCTTGACAGGGGGGGCCACCAATCAACACCCAGTTTGCAGAGTTGTTGATGCCACTTGCAATCCACTTATCAATATCCTTGTTGTCTTTTGTGCCTAGCTCTGCGCAGCGAGCCTCACTTTTAGAGAGGTCTAAAACTCTTTTAACTTCTGGATGATTAAAAAAATCTGCTTTGTTTACAGCGCCTTTGATGTAGTCATAGTACTGAGTAAGATTTTTTTCAGCCGACAAATGTCGGAAAACACTTCTCAAAAGTAGCGTCTGGTGAGCGACAGCATCTTTTTCAATTGAAACTCTTACATTGAACGGTTTTTGTCCCTCTTCGTTTACGAACGAAGTGAAACCTTCGCAAAGGCCTCCCGGACCTGCAAACAAATCAATTACTGGTACAGATTTTTTATTTTGCATTTAATTCAATGTTAACTTGTGATGGTTCGGGGGTAAGCCACGCTTACGCCCCTGCTAGTGTGGAGTCCTCAATCCCCGGTGCTCTTGTAAATTGGTCCATGCGGGGGGGGCTAGATGATGAATTCAAGCTTAGAAATTGCTTCATTCAATGGCTTTAGCGGGTAATAGCTCCCACCGTATTGGTCACCCACATCTTGACTGGCATGTCCGGTAAGTCTGTCGTGAACATCTTTAGAAACGCCAGCTTCTCGGCAAACATCTTTAAAGGTATGCCTAAAACTGTGAAAGGTCTTCCTGCGATCAGTGATGCCTACAACTTGGCGTAAGTATCGACCAAACCATTGCGACCAACTCGCTGTTTGCTGCCGGACGCCTGACGATGACAGCTCTGGAAAAAGTCGTCCATTCGCCTTTTCAACTAAATCCATTAAACCTAGATCGATTAATCTTGGATGAATTGGGATTTGTCTACGCGAAGCGCTATTTTTTAACCATCTGCCCCGTTCAGGCTCATGGTCCAGATTTATAAAGCAAATGCCATCCTGAAATTTGATGTCATCTCTTGTCAGCAGTCCTATTTCTTCTAGCCTCATTCCAGTCATGTAGGCAATTCGCGGCAACCAAACAGCAGCCTCGCCCGCCCCTCCCCGTGGTCTATGTCCTTGCACGTAAATCTTTGAATGAAAGATTAGGTGCAATTCATCTTTGGTGAACGACACCCTTGGTTTGTCTTGACGTGCGGGCTTTACGAGTTTCACCGCTTTGAATGGATTTAGTGCAATCAGGTCATTTGCGTGAGCAGTTTCAAAAATTGACTTGATTAAGCCAAGGTTCTTGGAAGCCGTTGCATGAGCTAATCCCTCCGCTATCAACGAGTCTTTCAATTGAACAGCATGGCGCTTATCAAGTTGACTACAAGGTAGAGAACCGACAATCTCTTTCAATCTTCGAACAGCGGTGTTGGCATCTAAAAGGGTTCTAGGGCGTCGTTCGGTTTGACTAGCCCAGTAGTCGAGAAGTCCTTCAATCGTCTGCTCATGGGCTTTTTTAGCCGGTTTAAAGCCCCTTAAAAGCGGATCTCTATCGGTTAATGGCGCCGAAGAAACACCTTGGCGCAAAACCTCATAGATTCGAAGCTGTTGGGCGTGGGTATCAGCCAGCCGCAGCTCTGCGCTTTTTCGGTCTGAGGTTCGAAGTGAGAGCCAAACTTCGCGGCGTTTGACTTGATCAATCAGATCAACGGGGACTTTGGCTCGGTAGTAGAAAACGCCGCCACGCCTGACAAGGTATGTGGGGAATCGCATCTGTTTGGCTCCACGGTGTAGCAACCACGTGTAGCAATCTCAATCCGAAAAAGAAAAGGGCCTTGATTTCTCAAGGCCCTTTCAGGTTTTGGTGCGGCTGGCAGGAATCGAACCCACGACCCCTTGGTTCGTAGCCAAGTACTCTATCCAGCTGAGCTACAGCCGCGCTAAGCCTGAAAGTATAGCACAGCTTTTGTCAGCCTCGCCACGCGCGCCAGCGCATGGCTTCGCGCCAAAAACTAGCTCGTCAAGCCCAGCAAATTGGCTGCATTACCGCCCGCAACCGCCGACAAGGCATCACCAGACAAACCGGCGTCACGCAACCAAGCCACGGGGTCCTTTTCACCCACGGGATAGTCACTGCCCATGACCAACCGATCGGTGCCGACCAACGCGATCAAAGCGTTCAAAACAGCAGGGTCGTAAACACAGGTGTCGTA
>JACCDN010361628.1_pt1 | contig 15136 bp, 13 predicted proteins | sample 7441691 | NCBI WGS metagenome assembly JACCDN01 (sample SAMN15323439, study PRJNA562643) | freshwater metagenome | isolation source: river surface water | place: USA:Blue River Watershed | collected 2017-08-16
AACCTCACTCCCGAGGACAAAAAAGACATCATCACCTACCTAAAGTACGTGGAATCAAATCCATCTGCCGGTGGTTATGAATTAGCGAACCTAGGTCCAGTTGTTGAGGGTCTGTTTGCTTGGGTCTTCATCCTTGGTCTGATCATCGCAATCACCATTTGGCTTGGCGCCAAGTCAAACTAATCTTCTTTTCCGAATAGAAACTCAAGGGAGCACAGAGTGAGCGACAAGAGCATCGCCTCAACCGGTTCGCACGAACCAGAGCACGAGTACTCAGCGGGTCTAGCGACGATCGCAGCTGATGCAGTGGTTGACCCAGGTATGGAGCCACACCGTGTGCGCATGACAGACAAGAGCAAGAAGCATGAGAAGGCTGCAGCCCGTCAGGTAGCTGCTTTCTTCTTCGCTTCAATCTTCGGTAGCGCATTTGCAATCTATGCTTACTTCGCATTCCCACTGACCGAAGACTTAGGCACTGTTCGCAACAACACTCTGTGGCTTGGTCTTGGTATCGCTCTTGGCCTTCTGGGTATCGGTATCGGTGCAGTTCACTGGGCTAAGACCCTTATGCCAGACGCCGAGGTTTCAGAAGAGCGTCACATGGCACGCGGTTCTGAAGAAGTTCGTGCACGAGCAATTGAGATCGTTCGCTTAGCTGACTCAGAGTCTGGCTTTTCACGTCGCAAGCTGATCCGTCGCTCGCTTTATGGCGCATTGGCTTTGTTCCCACTTCCTGCAATCATGATTTTTGGTGACCTCGGGCCAAACCCAGGTGACTCTCTTCGCCACACCATGTGGAAGAAGGGCACCCGCCTTGCTAAAGACCCGTCTGGCCTACCAATCAAGGCTTCAGATGTCACCCTCGGATCAGTTTTCCACGTTATCCCCGAGGGCCTTACCGAACTTGAACACCACAAGCTCGAAGAAAAGGCTAAGGCAGCAGTATTGCTAGTTCGCCTAGACCCGTCTGACCTAAAAGAATCTGACGAGCGTAAAGACTGGTCTTACGACGGCATCGTTGCCTACAGCAAGATCTGTACCCACGTTGGTTGCCCAGTTGCGCTTTATGAGCAGCACACCCACCACCTGCTTTGCCCTTGCCACCAGTCAACTTTTGATGTGACTGACGAGTGCAAGGTTGTCTTTGGTCCAGCATCTCGACCACTGCCACAGCTACCTATCACCGTTGACGCCGAAGGCTACCTAATCGCACAGAGCGATTTCACCGAGCCTGTTGGCCCTAGCTTCTGGGAGCGTTAAGAATGTCTAATGCAGTTTCTGCACCTAAAAAGGGTGGCTTTCTTGCAGGCACCGCAAACTACCTAGATGAGCGTGTTGGCGTAGCCGGCATTCTCAAGGAGTTCGGACGCAAGGTCTTCCCGGACCACTGGTCGTTCATGCTTGGCGAGGTTGCCCTTTACAGCTTCCTTGTGTTGTTGCTTTCAGGTACCTTCCTAACCTTCTTCTTCCAGCCATCAATGGAACCGGTTATCTACGAAGGCGTTTATGGTCCTCTAAAGGGTGCCGAGATGTCTATCGCCTATGCATCAACCTTGGACATCTCATTTGAGGTGCGCGGTGGTCTGCTTATGCGTCAGGTTCACCACTGGTCAGCTCTACTATTCGTAGCTGCTGCCGGTTTGCACATGCTTCGCGTTTTCTTTACCGGTGCGTTCCGTAAGCCACGTGAAATCAACTGGCTAGTCGGTGTCGTGTTGTTTGTCTTGGGCATGGGTGGCGGTTTTACCGGTTACTCACTTCCTGACGACCTTCTATCAGGTAACGGTCTTCGAATCATCGACGGCATGATCAAGGGTGTGCCAGTAGTTGGCGCTTACATCTCTTCATTGCTATTCGGTGGCGAGTTCCCAGGTGAGGCAATCGTTGCTCGACTTTATGGTCTGCACATCCTGCTGATTCCAGCATTGATTCTGATTTTCATCGTGATTCACCTGTTCATGGTGGTCATTCACAAGCACACCCACTATTCAGGCCCAGGTCGTAAAGACACTAACGTGGTCGGCTACCCGCTGATGCCTGTTTACGTGGCAAAAGCCGGTGGATTCTTCTTCATCGTGTTTGGTGTTATCTCGCTGATTGCCGCTACCTTTACCATCAACCCGGTCTGGAACTACGGCGGTTACGACCCGTCACCGGTTTCTGCTGGTACCCAGCCTGACTGGTACATCGGTTGGGCAGACGGTGCTCTTCGTTTGGCTCCGAGCCACCTAGAAGTTACTGCAGGCGGCGTGACCTGGTCATGGAACATTCTGTTGCCAATCATCGTTCTGGTTGTCTTCTTGGCCCTGGTAGCCCTCTACCCGTTCATCGAAGCTTGGGTCACTGGCGACAAGCGTGAACACCACGTTCTAGACCGTCCAAGAAACGCTCCTACCCGCACTGCTATCGGTGCAGCAGGTGTAACCTTCTATGCGGTTCTTTGGGCTGGTGCAGCGACTGACTTGATTGCTACCAACTTCAAGATGTCGCTCAACCTGGTCTTGACCTCGATGCAAATTCTTCTGATCGTAGGACCAATCATTGCCTACATCATCACCAAGCGCACCTGCTTGTCGTTGCAGCGCAAAGACCGTGAAATCGTGCTGCACGGCCGCGAGACTGGCCGCATCGTGCGTTTGCCTCACGGTGAGTACGTTGAGATTCACGAGCCTCTAGACGAGTTTGAACAGTGGAAGCTAGTTGACTTCGTTGACTACGCTCCTACCCTTGCTCGCCCGAATTCAAAGGGAAAGATTACTGTCGCAGCACGCATGCGATCAGCTCTATCACGCTTCTACTTTGAAGACCGCATCGCCCCAGTCACCCAGGGTGAACTCGATGCGGCCCACCACGACCACGCAGCAGTAGAGTCTGCTCCGAAAAAGGCCGTTACTTCTAAGAAGGCGACTCCTAAGAAGAAGTAATCAAGCTAGCTAATTGGGCCGGTCATTTTGACCGGCCCAATTTCTTTAACCGAAATAGACTGTCTCTGTGAGTACGCAATTTGAATCCGGGCACCATGCATCAATGCATCCGGGCATGAGCCAGACCAAGTACAACGAATACCGTGACGGACACGATCACATTGCTAAAGGCATCGCAGCGTTGATGGTTGCAGGAACCACTACTGACTCCCCCGAAGTTCAAGTCTGGATTGGCAAACACTACGAATATGTCTGTCAGTTCTGGACTCCCAACAGAATCGCCTACAAGTCGCTAGCGCTCACCTACACCATGGATCCGGCATTCAAGGCGACCTATGATGCCTACGAGGCTGGGTTAGCGCTTTATATTCAGCAGGCAATAAACCTTTGGGCTGACAATAATCTCGAGTAATAAAAAGCTCCCTGCCGATCTGGCAGGGAGCTTTTTATAGAACTATTTAGTGGGCGTTTTGGCCACGGCTGCGTTCGTACACAAAACCGATCAAAGCAACCAAGCAAAGTGGGAACGCGATGATGAACAACCACCAACCCACAGCAAGTGCTGCGAATGCCATTGATGCAAATAGGCCTAGGAAGAATGGCCACCAGCTCCATGGAGCGAAGTAACCAATTTCTGAGTCGCCATCTTCGATGTTTGCGGTGAGGCTGTCTTCGGGAACCGGGCCCTGCGAGGCGTGAGTCTTCTTGATGTAAAAAGCCAAGAATGCACACATGAAACCAAGCATTGCGATAGCCGCAGTACCGATCGGCTCATAACCACCGTTGGTGTTGTAGTACCAGATCGCGTAGCCCGCTGAATCTACAAAGTAGAAGGCGGTTAGGAACCAGAAAAGGTTTCCGTTGAACTTCATTTGGATTAACCCTTCTTAGCAGCTGAAGCCTTAGCCTCAGGCGCTGCGAACTCTGGGTGGTTCAGGTCAAATGCAGGTGACTCTGAACGCACACGTGGAATAGAGGTGAAGTTGTGACGAGGGAACGGAGTTCCGGTTGCCCACTCCAGTGAGCGGCCAAAGCCCCACGGGTCGTTCAATGTGGTCTTCTCACCCTTGCGAGCGGTGATGTAGATGTTCCAAAGGAATGGAATGATCGACAGCGCAAGCAAAGCTGAACCAACGGTTGAGACGCCGTTCATCCAAGTGAAGCCATCTTCAGGCAGGTAGGTCGCGTAACGACGAGGCATGCCGATGATGCCCAACCAGTGCTGAATCAAGAATGTGGTGTGGAAGCCAATGAATAGCAACCAGAACTGAATCTTTCCAAGACGCTCGTTCAGCATCTTTCCGGTCATCTTTGGGTACCAGAAGTAAATGCCCGCGAACATTGCGAACACCACGGTACCGAACACTACGTAGTGGAAGTGAGCAACCACGAAGTAGCTGTCTGACAAGTGGAAGTCAAGAGCAGGTGAAGCCAGAATTACACCGGTCAAACCACCGAAGATAAAGGTGGTCAAGAAGCCAAGGCTGTAAAGCATCGGAGTCTCGAATGAAACCGAGCCCTTCCATAGCGTGCCGATCCAGTTGAAGACCTTCACACCAGTTGGAATTGCGATCAACATTGTGGTGAACGCAAAGAACGGTAGCAATACTGAGCCAGTTACATACATGTGGTGAGCCCACACGGTCATTGACAACGCAGCAATCGCGATGGTCGCGTAAACCAAGGTCTTGTAACCAAAGATCGGCTTGCGGCTAAATACCGGGAAGATCTCAGAAACAATACCGAAGAACGGCAAAGCAAGGATGTAAACCTCTGGGTGTCCGAAGAACCAGAAGAGGTGCTGCCAAAGCATTGGTCCACCGTTTGCTGGATCAAAGATGTGGGCACCGAAGCGACGGTCAGCACCAAGTGCGAATAGAGCAGCCGCAAGCGGAGGGAAACACATGATTACCAAGATTGAGGTAACCAAGGTGTTCCAAACGAAGATAGGCAAGCGGAACATGGTCATGCCAGGAGCACGCATGGTCAAGATGGTGGTGATGAAGTTGACACCACCCATGATGGTTCCGAAACCACCCAGAGCAAGACCGAAGACCCATAGGTCTCCACCCAAACCTGGTGAGAATGTGGTGTTAGAAAGCGGCGCGTAGGCAAACCAACCGAAGCTGGCAGCACCCTGAGGGGTGAAGAAACCGGCAACTGCTACTGCTGAACCGAAGAAGTAGAACCAGTAGGCAATCGCGTTTAGGCGAGGGAACGCAACATCCGGGGCACCAATCTGAACTGGCATCAGGATGTTTGCGAATGCCGCAAACAAGGGAGTTGCAAACATAAGTAACATGATGGTTCCGTGCATGGTGAACAGCTGGTTGTACTGCTCTTTAGTCTCAACGATGTTTAGACCTGGAGCGGCAAGCTGGGCACGGATAACCAACGCCATCACACCACCGATGAGGAAGTATGCGAACGAGGTAATCAGGTAAAGGTAACCGATTTTCTTGTGGTCGGTCGTTGTTACCCAGTCGACAAGAATCTGACCTTTGGTCTTCTTAGCAGCGCCGTAGGTTGACTTGGTTGCAGTAGCGGTAGCCATCGTCCTTATCCTCTGATCTCTGGGTTGTCGCCAGGAAGGTTCTGGTTGCGGTTATAAGTGTCGTCTAGCTGACCGACGTTACCCGCAGCCTCAAGTGAAGTGATGTAGGTCTCGTATTCAGCTTCTGAAACCACCTTGACGTTGAACAACATCATTGAGTGGTACTCGCCACAAAGCTCAGCACACTTGCCCTTGTAGGTGCCCTCAACCTGAGGAGTCACGTACATGACGTTGGTGCGGCCTGGGAACATATCTTTCTTGTAAAGCCATTCAACAACCCAGAATGAGTGGATGACATCGCGTGAGGTCAGCTCAATCTTGGTGGTTTTGTTGACCGGAAGAACAAGGGTAGGTAGAGCTGCTTCAGACCCCTCTTCACCATCGAACTGTGACTGAATGCCGCTCGAGTAGACATTCTCGTTCTGGTAGTTGAAGTCCCAGCTCCACTGCTTTCCGATGACCTGGATGCTTACGTCTGGGTTTTCTACAGGCTTCTCGATGGCTGCCATGTCGCGTGCAGTGAAGGCAAAGAAACCAATGGTGATGATTAGTGGAACCACGGTGAACAATGTCTCAACCGGGTTGTTGTAACGCATCTGATTTGGAAGGTGGTTGTCACCCTTGCGGCGTCGGTAAACGATGATTGCGTAGATCATCAAAACCCAAGCAATTGCACCGACAACCCAGAGAACTGTCCATGAGGTGGTCCAGAGGCCAACGATGCGGTCAGTGTGATTTGTCACACCTGGAACACCTGGCAAAAGACCACGTTCGAATTCCTGCTGGGTACAGCCGGATAGAAACAGCATCACAGATGCTGCTAAAGGCAGAGCTGCCCACTTAATTGCACGCTTTTTTAGCACAATCGACCCTTCAAATATCGAATCGTTACGTTGTCTATCCTACGCTCTTCAAGAGTCTTTTAGAGCCAAAAACCGCGTGCTTCAGGGTGTTTTGTATGAGAAAACCCCAATCAACTTGAGAGTTGATTGGGGTTGCCTTAGAAAAATCTTTTAGTTAAACGAGTCACCGCAGGCGCATGAGCCAGCCGCGTTCGGGTTGTCGATAGTGAAACCCTGCTTTTGGATGGTGTCTTCAAAGTCAATAGTTGCGCCATCAAGATAAGGAACGCTCATTTTGTCGATAACCACTGACACATCGCCGAATTCAGTGATCTGGTCGTCTTCGGCAAGTTGCTCATCGAAATAAAGCTGGTAAATCAAACCAGAGCAACCACCTGGCTGCACGGCTACGCGAAGGCGTAATTGCTCTTCGGTTGCCTCGGCAGAAATCAAAGTGCGAACCTTGTTTTGAGCCTGCTCAGTAAGTTTGATTCCGGTTACAGCCTCAAGCTGAACTGCTTCGGTCTGCTGTGCTTCGCTCATGGTTTGCTCTTTCTTCTTGAAAACTAGTTAAATTCTAACTTCTGCTTACTAGAGACGGAACCTAGTTAGCCTTCAAATCATTCCCTGCCAGCAGGAACACGGCTTCGCTAATCATTGCCTTACGCAAGCTTTCGATGTGCACTGATTCATTAGGGCTGTGAGCGCGCGAATCAGGGTCTTCTACACCTGTTACCAGAATCTGTGCAGAGGGAAAAACCTCTTTGAGATCGGCGATGAATGGGATGCTGCCGCCGATACCAATATTCACCGATGGCACTCCCCATGCGCCTTGTAACGCATCGGCAGCTAGTTCAGCAGCCCAGCCGGAGGCATCCATGTTAAAGGGTTTACCAAGCTCTACTTCGCCGAACGTCACCTTGGCGCCAAAAGGTAGGTGCGTCTCTATGTGTTTACGCAAGACAGCCAGGGCGACCTCGGGTTCTTGACCTGGGGCAATACGCATACTGATCTTGGCGCTGGCTTTTGGCAACAACGTGTTTGACGACATCGCAACTGACTGACCATCGATGCCGATTACGGTGAGCGCGGGTTTTGCCCAGATTCTCTCTAGAAAGTCACCATCACCGATTGCACTGACTCCTGGCAATAATCCGGTGTCGCGTCTAAGGTCGGCCTCGCTGTAATCAAGTCGTTCGGCCTCGTATTCAGCTAACCCGGCAACCGCAAGATTGCCTTGGTCATCATGCAGACTGGCCAGAACTTTGATCAGCGCCATCATGGCATCGGGAACAGCGCCGCCATACATGCCAGAGTGCAGAGCGTGGTCAAGTGTCGAGACTTCGATCACCTGTGAAACCAGCCCACGCAAGGTGGTTGTGAGCGCCGGTACTTCAGTCGACCAGTTTCCGGAATCGGCCACGATGATGACATCGGCCTTGAGTAGTTCAGAATTTTCGTCCAAGAAGTTTCTGAAAGTTGGCGAACCAGCCTCTTCTTCACCCTCGACAAAAACGGTGACACCTAGATCAAAATCTTGACCAGCAACTTGCCTCAGCGCTCGGATAGCCGCCAAATGGACCAGAATTCCAGCTTTGTCATCGGCCACTCCCCTACTAAAAATTCGATCATCGGTGCGATGTGGCACAAAAGCCGGTGTCTTCCAGGCTTGCTCATCACCGGGAGGTTGAACGTCATGATGTGCGTAGAGCAAGATTTGTGGCTGACCCGCTTTAGCAAGGCGCTGGGCTACGACCGCAGGTGCTCCAGGAACGCCATTTGCCTGCGAACGCCTTATCTCAACCGAGTCAAATATGGCAGTTCCCTCTAAAAGCTTGGCAACAGCCTCAGCACTGCGATCTAGTTCAGCTGGGTCAAAGGCGGTCCAGGCGATTCCGGGAATGCGAGCAAGTTGCTGCAGTTCATCCAAGTAAGCTTCAAAATTGCTGTCAATGAAATCTTTGGATTTCTCGGTAAATGCTTGCAGCGCATCGGGGCTAAGTCTCATGAGAGTAATCTATAAGTTCAAAGCATTTCACAGAGGATTTTTATGACTGAGCAAGAAAAAACCACTGCCAAACCTTCAAGCAAAGGCCGCCCTACCCCATCACGCAAGCAGCAAGAAGCAGCAAACGTGAAACCGCTAGTTGGCGCAAAGAGCAAAGAAGCCAAACAAGCCGCCAAAGCGGCCCTAATTGCAGAACGCCGCAAGGCTCGCGAGGGCATGGCAAATGGCGACGAACGCTACATGCTGGCCCGCGACCGTGGCCCGCAGCGCAAGTTCGTTCGCGACTATGTTGACGCCAGATTCACCATCGGTGAGCTTCTGATGCCGGCACTTTTTGTGGTCATTCTGCTATCTGCAATCGATGACCAGACAGTTCAGGTTGCACTCCTGGGTGTGATGTGGACCTTGTTCTTGGGCGTTTTCATCAACGCGTATTTCTTGGGTCGCGGCGCAACCAAGGCGCTGGCAGCTAAGTATGGCGAATCTAAGGTTGAAAAAGGCCTTCGCTGGTATGCCGGCATGCGTTCAGTTCAGATGCGTGCACTTCGCCTTCCAAAGCCTCAGGTGAAACGCGGAAACAAGCTCTAAGAAAAAACTTTTCAAATAAAAAATGGCCGCTGATTATCAGCGGCCATTTTTTATTTGGTCAGTTGCTTATTAATTTTTCGAGCCCAAAATGGGCCTTCATAGATGAATCCGGTGTAGCCCTGAACCAAGGTAGCACCATTGTCTAGACGCTCCTGTGCCTCTGCTGCGGTTTCAATACCGCCGACTGAAATGATGGCAACCCGGCCATTCAATCTCGCACGGAGCAATCTAAGCACCTCTAAGGACCTTGCCTTTAGCGGTGCACCTGACAGCCCACCAGCCCCAGCACCTTCAACCTTGGCCTTGGGTGCGGTTAGCCCAGCTCGCGAGATCGTTGTGTTAGTTGCGATTACTCCGGCGAGACCCAGCGACAGAGCCAATTCGGCAACCGCATTGATGTCTTCATCGGCAAGATCAGGAGCAATTTTCACAAGTACCGGCTTGCCCAGAGATTCGGCCAGCACAGCCTTCAGGATTGGCTCAAGCGCCTCTACTGACTGGAGTGAGCGCAGACCAGGCGTGTTTGGCGAAGAGACGTTTACAGCGAGATAATCGGCAACCGGCGCGAGAAAGCGAGCACTCGCACGATAGTCATTTTCAGCATCTTCAACTTCAACAACGCGGCTTTTTCCAATGTTCACACCGATGACTGGCAGTTTGCCCTGGTTCTTCTGTCGTAACTCGGTTAGGCGTTGGGCAACAACCGCAGCACCTTCATTATTGAAGCCCATGCGGTTGATGATGGCTCGGTCTTCAAGTAGACGAAATAGCCTCGGCTTTTCGTTGCCTGATTGAGCAATGGCGGTAACAGTACCAATTTCAACGTGTGAAAAACCTAATTCTCCGAGCGCTTTTACAGCAACAGCGTTTTTATCGAATCCCGCTGCAAGACCGAAGGGTGCATCAAAGTGCAAACCAAATGCCTGAACCGATCCCCGACCGGTAGGCGCCAGCTTTAGTAATTTGGTTAGCCCGAGGGCGCCACCAACACGGATAGCTGCCATGACCAGGTGATGTGCCTTTTCTGGATCCATGGGCGCAAAAAAGAGCTTGAAAATGATTTTGTACATGATTCCTCAAGATTACTTGACTCTGCCAGTTGGCTGATTAAAGACTGAGGGGCTGGCGCAATGCGCCAGCCCCTCAGCTATTTGAATCTTTAGCTGCAACCAGAAGTTGAACCACAGCCTTCACACACGTGGCATGAACCTGATGGGCGCATTTTGATTCCACAGTTGAAGCACAGTGGTGCGTCTGACTCGGTACCCTGAAGCATTTCGAACAGTTCAGCTGACGAGTGGGCTTCACGCTTTGTGGTGATTTCTACTTCAACCGCTGCCGGAGCTGCTACAACTTCTGCAACCTTCTCAGCAACAGCTTCGATGGCTTCTGACACAGCAGCGTCAGCAACCGGAGCAATCGGTGCGTAGGCAGCGTTTGAATCTAGTGCTGCTGAACGCTCTGATGAGCTGTAGATACCTAGGTAGCTGCGGGTGTCGTAAGGCAGGTAGTCAAGGGCTAGACGACGGAAGATGTAGTCCATGAGTGACTTGGCCATACGAACATCTGCGTCGTCGGTTAGACCAGCAGGCTCGAATGAAACGTTGGTGAACTTCTGAACGAAGGTCTCTAGCGGCACACCGTACTGAAGGCCAATAGAAACTGCAATTGAGAAGGCATCCATAACGCCAGCAAGAGTTGAACCCTGCTTACCGAGCTTCAAGAAGACCTCACCAAGACCGCCATCTGGGTATGAACCAGCAGTCATGTAACCCTCTGCTCCACCAACGGTGAACGAAGTGGTTGATGACGGACGAGACTTTGGAAGACGCTTGCGAACCGGGTGAGACATTGGAACAGCGGCGGAAGCATCCACGGTCTTGGTCTCGGTCTTTGCCTTCGCGTCTGAAAGCGGCTGGCCAACCTTGCAGTTGTCGCGGTAGATAGCCAGAGCCTTTAGGCCCATCTTCCAGCCCTGGAAGTAGACGTCAGCAATTTCTTCACGGGTTGCAGTCTCAGGCATGTTTACAGTCTTAGAGATTGCACCTGAAAGGAACGGCTGAACCGCAGCCATCATGCGAACGTGACCCATAGGCTCAATTGCGCGGATACCAACAGCGGTGTCGAAGATTGCGTAGTGCTCGGTCTTTAGACCAGGTGCGTCTACAACGTGACCGTTCTGGCTGATGTGCTCAACGATTGCCTCGATGGTCTCTTGAGAGTAACCAAGACGGTGTAGAGCAAATGGGATGGTCTGGTTGACGATCTGCATTGAGCCACCGGTTGAAAGCTTCTTGTACTTAACCAATGAGAAGTCAGGCTCAATACCAGTGGTGTCACAGTCCATCATGAAACCGATAGTTCCGGTTGGGGCAAGCAATGAAGCCTGCGAGTTACGCCATCCGTTTTCTGCACCGATAGCGGTGTTTAGAGCCCACTGCTCGTTTGCTACGGCAAGTACCTCGGCGTCGATTTGGCTAACTGGCATGACCTGGTGGCTAGCTGCTTCGTGCTTGTGCATGATGCGCTCGTGACCAGCCTTGTTCTGTGCAAAACCAGCGTATGGTCCTACAACACCTGCCAACTCAGCTGAGCGACGGTAGGCAGTTCCAGTCATCAATGAGGTGATTGCAGCTGCTAGAGCGAAACCCTCTTTGCTGTCGTAAGGAACACCGATCGCCATCAACAAAGCGCCAAGGTTCGCGTAACCGATACCCAACTGGCGGTAAGCACGAGTGGTCTCGCCGATTGCCTGGGTTGGGAAGTCAGCGAAACAGATCGAAATGTCCATCGCGGTGAAAATCAACTCGTTAGCCTTCACGAAAGTCTCTGAGTCAAATGAACCATCTGGCTTCAAGAACTTAAGAAGGTTTAGCGAGGCTAGGTTACAGCTTGAGTTGTCAAGGTGCATGTACTCAGAACATGGGTTCGAAGCTGTGATACGACCGGTCTCTGGGGTGGTGTGCCAGTCATTGATAATGTCGTCGTACTGGATGCCTGGGTCAGCACATTCCCAAGCTGCATCTGCAATCTTGGCGAAAAGTTCACGTGCATCTACAGTCTCAATAACCTCACCGGTGGTACGGCCGCGAAGACCGAACTCGGTGCCGTTCTCAACAGCGTTCATGAACTCTGCGTTTACACGAACAGAGTTGTTGGCGTTCTGGTACTGAACTGAGTTGATGTCCTTGCCGCCAAGCTCCATGTTGTAACCAGCGTCGCGAAGAACACGGATCTTGCCCTCTTCGCGTGCCTTGGTTTCGATGAATTCTTCGATGTCTGGGTGGTCAACGTCAAGAACTACCATCTTTGCTGCGCGACGGGTTGCGCCACCAGACTTGATGGTTCCTGCAGAGGCGTCAGCGCCACGCATGAATGAAACTGGACCAGATGCCGAGCCGCCAGAGTTCTTTAGAAGCTCCTTTGACGAACGGATGCGTGAAAGGTTCAAACCCGCACCTGAACCGCCCTTGAAGATCATGCCCTCTTCGCGGTACCAGTTAAGAATTGAGTCCATTGAGTCATCTACCGACAGGATGAAACAAGCTGATACCTGCTGAGGGCTCTTGGTTCCAACGTTGAACCAAACAGGCGAATTGAAGCTGAAAATCTGGTTCAACAGCATGTAGGTGAGCTCGTGCTCAAAGATAGTTGCGTCTTCTTCAGTTGCAAAATAACCGTTGTCGCGGCCAGCCTGGGTGTAAGTCAAGACAACACGGTTGATTAGCTGACGAAGGCTGTACTCACGCTCTGGAGTTCCAACTGCACCACGGAAGTACTTGGTGGTCACGATGGTGCTCGCGTTGATGCTCCAGAAGTCTGGGAACTCAACTCCACGCTGCTCGAAGATGGTCTCGCCGGTCTGCCAGTTGGTCTGAACTACATCGCGGTACTCCCAGTTGACCTGGTCATAAGGGTGAACACCCTCCTGGGTGTAAATGCGATCGATGGTTAGCCCAGCACCTGCGCCGGTGTTGTGGATGAAAGCTGTGGTGTCGGTCACTGCTTTGCCTTTCGTTTGAATGATTTGTACTGAATTTTGTGGAAATTTGTTGAATCTGGGTGTTACTGGGGCTGGTCTGCCGTCTCTTCGTGGCTCAGACGCAGCAATTTGATGGCGGCCTCGAAATCATCGAGGTTTTCCCATCCTTGGTAGACGCTGGCGAAGCGCATGAATGCAACCTCGTCTAATTTGCGAAGCGGTTCAAGGATGGCCAAGCCAATCTCGTTTGCTTCAAGTTGCGCAGCGCCGGTGGCACGTACGTTTTCTTCTACGGTTTGCGCGAGCAGGGCTAGGTCAGATTCTGAGACCGGTCTACCCTGGCACGCTTTTCGAACACCATTCATGATTTTGTCTCGGCTGAATGGTTGGGTGACCCCGTTGCGCTTGACGACCGTGAGGCTCGCGGTTTCGGTGGTACTGAAACGCATGCCGCATTCTGGACATTGACGGCGACGTCGAATTGAAGAACCGTCGTCAGATGTGCGCGAATCGGTTACTCGGGAGTCCGCGAAGCGACAAAACGGACAATGCATAGCGGTTCCCTCCCAATTCCGATAAGTTATCCACAGTTTTTGCCTCAAAAAGCACTAGATGTGGATAGTTTTTTGTGTGCTGCCCCTATATCTTGTGGTTTGGGTGCCAATGTTGCAAATTAAGCATTGGGTCGGCGTGTCGCTAGTAATGACGCGAAAGAAGGAAAAAAACGGCGCAAAAAACTACTAAAAAAGGGCTAAAAATGGGGGAAATTTATTTTGAAAATTTAAAGATTAAATCGCGCGGTGACTGCCTCGCCGTGGGCAGGTAGCCCCTCAGCCTCGGCGAAGTCGGCCACCATGGATGAGATCTGTGCCAAGCCCTGCTGGTTGTAGTCAATTACCTGCTGCGGACGCAAGAAACTGTGAACTCCCAAACCCGAACCAAACTTGGCTTGCTGACCAGTTGGCAACACGTGGCTTGAACCAGCCATGTAGTCGCCCAGCGACACTGGCGAGTAATCCCCGAGGAAAATCGCACCCGCATTGGTGATTCTCGAAAGCACAGATTTGTTATCTGAGGTGTGAATCTCTAGGTGCTCGGTGGCATAGTGATTTGAGAAATCAATAGCCGACTGCAATGAATCAACCAAAACAATCGCAGACTGCTGGCCCTCTAGAGCTGTTCTTACTCTTTCGGAGTGACTTGTGGCATCGACAATGTCAGCCAATTCATTGATTACGGCGTGAGCTAGTGGCTCGGAGTCGGTAACCAGCACGGATGCTGCTGCCTCGTCGTGTTCAGCCTGGCTCACCAAGTCATAGGCAATCAAACGGGCATTTGCCGATTCATCAGCAATCACCAAAATTTCGGTGGTGCCTGCTTCAGAGTCGATACCGATCAAACCCCGCAGGGCACGTTTAGCAGCCGCAACATAGATGTTTCCTGGACCGGTTACCAAACTGACCGGAGCAAAGTCGATTTGCGGAATTCCGTAGGCAAACGCCGCAATTGCCGCTGGGCCACCCATGCAATAAACATCTTCAACGCCCAACAGGGCGGCAGTAGCTAGAACCGTCGGGTGCGGGCGACCATTGAAGTCTTTTTGAGCCGGTGAGGCCAAAGCCAAGCGCTGCACACCAGCCACCTGAGCAGGAACCACGTTCATGATCACGCTGGATGGATAAACAGCCTTACCGCCAGGTACATAAAGGCCAACTGAATCAACCGGCTGCCAGCGCTGGTGAACCAAGGCTCCCTCAGCCAACTTAACAGTGGTGTCTTGAGGCAGGTTAGCCCGTGAGACCTTGAAGACCCGCTCGATTGCCTCTTCAATGGCACGACGCAAACTGGGCGACAGCTCGGCAACTGCGCGAGCAAGTTCTTCTTTGGTGACCTTTAGCGGCCGAGGATCGACACCATCACGAGCGATGGTCACGTCAACGATTGCAGATTCACCCGAAGCTTTTACTTCAGCCAGCAATGGCTCAATTTGGCTTATAGCCTGCTGAATATCAACCGAGGCACGAGGTACTAGCTGGTTAACCTGAGCACTGCTAAGTGCGCGGCCGCGAGCATCGATCAGACGCAAATCGACTGGTTTAGGCTGAACCATTTTTTTCCTCCTGGATTTACTTCAAGTGTAAACCGAGACCTCGGTTCGATACGCTTGAAGGAATCAAAGAACGGTAGACAATGTCACAGCTAGAAGTTGAAAAAGACCCAATCGAAGCACTCCGCGGT
>JACCDN010583911.1_pt1 | contig 15136 bp, 11 predicted proteins | sample 7441691 | NCBI WGS metagenome assembly JACCDN01 (sample SAMN15323439, study PRJNA562643) | freshwater metagenome | isolation source: river surface water | place: USA:Blue River Watershed | collected 2017-08-16
AGTAACGGTTGTACCGTCAACGACGAGAACAGCTGGGAATGAAACTGATGATCCCGCAGCAGAGTCGATGCGATCGACTGTGATGGTCTCGCCAACAGTTACCTTCTCCTGGCGTCCGCCAGCCTTCACGATTGCGTACACGTTATTACTCCAGTTCAGTTAAGCCTTGCTACGGGCCAAAGGGCTCGTATCGGGCAGGGGTCTAGGGTACGGAGTTCGTACGTCTAGGGTCAAATCGGGCTTTTATGCTCCAGGTGTGATGACCCCGGTTGAGGCAGCACGGCGACGGCGACGGCCCTTGGGGGCAGCCACAGTTTCGCTACCACTTGCCGCGGGAGTCTCATCGTTGAGGACTTCTCGGAATTCATGCTCTGTGGCCGACTCTTCTTCAACATCTGGATGATGTGCAGTCTGTGAGTTGACCTGAGGTGTTGGAGCTTTGATCTTCACTGGATCCATATGGATATGAATTCCGCGACCAGAACATGCATCACATGTAGTGGAGAACGCTTCGATCAAACCTTGTCCCACGCGCTTACGTGTCATCTGAACGAGTCCAAGAGAAGTTACTTCTGCAACTTGATGTTTGGTGCGATCGCGACCAAGACACTCAACAAGGCGACGTAATACTGCCTCGCGGTTAGATTCAAGAACCATATCGATGAAGTCGATGACGATAATTCCACCTAGGTCGCGCAGGCGAAGTTGGCGTGCAATTTCTTCGGCTGCTTCAAGGTTATTTTTAGTAACCGTCTCTTCGAGGTTTCCGCCCTTTCCGATGAATTTACCAGTGTTCACATCAATAACGATCATTGCTTCAGTACGATCGATAACAAGTGATCCACCTGATGGCAGATATACCTTGCGATCAAATGCTTTAGCGAGTTGTTCCTCCACTCGGTAATCTGCAAAGAGATCTCCCGTACCTGTATATCTTTCAATCTTGGTAACAAGTTCTGGGGCAATTGAACCGAGATACTCATTAATCTCGGTGTATGCCTCTTCACCTTGGATGATTAGCGTGCGGAAGTCTTCGTTGAAGATATCGCGAATAACACGGACCGCGAGATCTGGCTCTGAGAGCAAGACGGCTGGTGCGTGGAAATTTGGATTTACAGACTTGGCGTAAATGTCATCCCATTGTGCCTTGAGTCGCGCGACATCATTGGTGAGCTCTTCTTCAGATACACCCTCTGCTGCCGTGCGAACAATCACGCCAGCTTCTTCTGGGATGAGGTTCTTTAAAATTGCCTTCAATCGTGTTCGCTCTGATTCAGGTAGGCGCTTTGAAATTCCGCTCATGCCACCGCCAGGAACGTAGACAACGTAACGTCCTGGAAGTGAAATTTGAGAGGTAAGGCGTGCACCTTTTTGACCGATTGGGTCTTTAGTAACCTGCACAAGTACCGGCTGGCCAGTCTTTAAGACCATTTCAATCTTGCGTGGTGAAGATTCAGAAATTCCAGCCGCATCCCAATTCACTTCACCTGCATAGAGAACTGCGTTACGACCCTTACCAATATCAACGAATGCAGCTTCCATCGAAGGAAGAACGTTCTGCACGCGACCCAGGTAAACGTTTCCGACGTAGGAGACGTTGGCATTTCGGTTCACGTAATGCTCAACCATCACCTTATCTTCGATTACTCCGATTTGAATGCGATCCCCAACTTGGCGTACAACCATTTCACGATCAACATTTTCACGGCGAGCCAAGAATTCGCCATCTGTAATTACGGTTCCACGACGTCGGTATGGCTCACGATAGTCACCACGAGAATCTCCGCGGTCACGGTCGCGTCCACGATCACGATTACGCTCACGATTGCGTGTTCCGCGCTCTGTACGTTCTGCACGCGTTGGGCGTTCGCGGACTTCGCGGACCTTAACAACTGTTACAACGCCATCTTCATCAATAGTTTCTCCTGGAGTGACATCTTCTCCAGCAGCACGACGGCGGCGACGGCGGCGATGTGTAGTTCCATCCGCAGATTCGTTAGTGGTTCCATCTTCTGAAGCTTCTGCTGAATCCTCCTGTGAATCTACATCTTGCCCTTCAGCGCCATCTCCCTGTGGGCGACGGCGGCCTCGTCCACCACGGCGACGGCGGCGGTTACGATTACGTGGATCTGAATCACTGTCATCACCTGAAGAACCGCCCGCACTTACCGCTGGCGTAGCATCGACTGAGTCGGCTTTCTCTTCACCGCTCTTAGCCTTTGCGCGACGTGGCGCTTTCGCTGGAGCATCTGTTGCTTCAGCGGCTTGGAAAATTGGAACTGGAATCGCAGCAGCGCGCTTGCGCGTCTTTGGAGCTGCTTCACCCTCAGATACTGGGGTTACGACAGAAACTTCTGCCGTTTCGCTTCCTGCTTTTGTCTTACTTTTTTTAACCGCACGCTTGCGCGGTGACTTTGGCTCAATTGCCATCACTGTTAAATCCTCTGCGCCATTACTGATGTATTGGCTTGCTCTGGCTCAAGTCTCCTTGAGCAAATTCTTCTATCGACCCCACTGTGGGTTCGATACCAGTACTTCCTACTTAAAATTACCTAAATTTAATGAGTCCGCCGCTGGCGCGATTTCAATCGCTAGCCGCGCTGAACTGTTGCCCAATTATGGCAGATCAAAGCCCAATATTCCTAAATTACGCTCAATCGGCCTTGCTCAGCCGCGTTGACGAGCGTAAACATTCTGCAAGAGGCCGAAACCAATCAAATTGGCGAACATGCTCGATCCCCCATACGACATGAAAGGTAGTGGAACACCTGTCATCGGCATCAGCCCCAGGGTCATACCGATATTTTCAAAGGTTTGAAATGCAAACCACGAGAGAACTCCGATGCAGACCAATCGGCCAAATGCGTCGGTGGATCTTCGAGCAATTGCGAAAGCTCGCATAAATATCGTCAGATATAAGAGCAGGATAAATCCACTACCAAGAAAACCTAACTGTTCACCAGCAACGGTAAAGATAAAGTCCGTCTGTTGTGCTGGCACAAATCGGCCATTTGTTTGCGGACCATCAAATAAACCCGTTCCTAAGAATCCGCCTGAGCCCACAGTAATGCGCGCTTGCCTGAGTTGGTATCCCGCACCTTGCGAATCGGCATTGGGATCTACGAAAGATTGAAGACGCTTGACTTGATATTCCTTAATTACACCTAGCTTTGTTGCACCAAATCCACCTAAGAGTGCAACGAGAAGAATTCCAACTACCCAGCGCGTTGGTGCACCGGATGCACCGATCATCGCAACAACGCAAATGCTGATGATAAAGACGGTACCCATATCAGGCTGTAGCAAAATTAATCCCACTGGTATCGCCGCAATTAAGAGTGACTGAATAACATCTTTATTCGTGGGTTCATCATTTTCATGTCGGTACTCAGATAAGAGCATTGACATTCCTACAATGATCGAAATCTTTGCAAGTTCTGCAGGCTGGATTTGAAACCCACCTGGTAGCGGAATCCACGCTTGCGCGCCATTTACTTCACTACCAATTCCTGGAATCAGAACTGCCGTTAATCCGATAACTCCAAGTCCCCACACAACGGGTGTGTATGCACGGAGCATGCGATAGTCAATAACCGTTGTGCCCCATGCAAGCAAAATTCCAATAACAATGTTAATAACATGGCGCTTCAAGTAGTACTCGGGATCTAGGCCGCTGGCTGCATACCAATCACGGGTCGCCGCGTAGACCAAAAGCGTTCCTATGAAGAGAAGAAGTCCAACGGCAACGGTAAGAATTGGATCAAAGCCCCAAAATGAATGTGTCATTCGGGTGCGACGGAAGCCTTGGCGTTGATTAATCAAGCTCATGGAGTCTCCTTTACCTTCGTCGCAGGAGAAATCTTAGGTAATTCAAGTGGCGGTTTCCCATCAGGATAGATCGCCGCACCGGGAATTACTTTAGATCCTTTAACCCCAAAGAGTGTTTCGTATATCTTGCGGACTCCCACACCAGATGACGATGCACCGAAGCCACCTTGCGAGACCATCATGACCACGGCAAAACGAGGCTTCTCTGTTGGACCATATGATGCAAACCAAGAAGTATCACTCTTGAGTGTTCCATTGGCATTCTTTCCAAAAACTTGTGCAGTTCCAGTCTTTCCACTGATAGCAATAGGAAAGCCTGAGAATGCTCCGGTACCAGTTCCGGCGGTTACAACTTCTCGTAGCGATTCTTTGAGAAATTTAATCGTCTCTCTAGTTGCCGGAAGCGTCCCAACTTTTTCAGGATTTATAGTCTGGATTACCTCACCCTCAGTAGTCACAATTGCCTTGCCGATAGTTGGTTTCCAGATTGTTCCGCCATTGCCGATTGCGGCATACATCTGTGCCAACTTAAGTGGGGTAATAACGGTATCTCCTTGACCGATTGAGAAGTTCACAGCGTCACCGGCACGGATCTTGTCACCATCTAAACAATTTTCACGAGCAAGCTCAATAAGGAAGGCGGTTTGCTGCGCTTTGGAGGCACGCTCTTTATAGTTGCAATAGAAATCTTTATTCTGCTCATACCAAGAATTTCGCCATTCACGGTTTGCAAGACGTCCAGATGATTCAGATGGAAGGTCAATGCCCGTCTTCTTACCTATCTGGAAACCTTCGGCAGCTTTAAAGAAGTAATCATTTGGATTTGCTTTTGGCTTTAGTCCACCATCTTTGAGCCACTCTGCGAAAGCGATTTTGTACCAAATTGTGTCGCAGGAGATGGCCATCGCCTTCTTCATCGTAAGACGGCCTTGAGCTTTGCTTTCAAAGTTCTGGAAGGCGCGAGTTCCAACTTGGTATTCACCAGGGCAGTCATACGTTGCAGTGAGGTCATAACCAGCATTTGCTGCAGCCACGAGAGAGACTGCTTTAAATGTAGATGCAGGCGCAAATAGACCTTGCAACGCACGAGAAAGTGCAGGAACGCCAGCTTCTTCAGAGTAGAGATCGCGTGCCTGCTTAACCGTTAGACCACGTTCATACGAATTTGGGTCATATGTTGGATAAGACGCAAGTGCGAGAATACGACCAGTAACGATATCCATCACTACTGCTGCGCCGCCATCAGCGCGAAATCCACTTGCGCGAGATCGTGCAACTGCATCAGCTAACACTCTCTCACTCGCTGCCTGCAGGCGTACATCAATGCTTGTCACTAAATGATCGCCAGCAACTGGATTTGTAACCTTGCCCGTACTGGTAACTGCTTCTTTACGATCGACAATGACTGTCTTTATTCCAGGAGAACCTCGCAAAAATTCGTCGTATTGGACTTCAAGACCGGCCTTACCAATTGATTCAGATCTGAAATAACTTCGTCCATTGTCGCCAGCTAAATCACCATCGGTCAGTGGGCCGATATATCCCAGCAGATGTGCGGCATTTACTCCGACGATCTCTGGGTAAGATCGAATTGCAATTGGTTGGGCATCAATTCCTGGGAATCGATCAGAACGTTCAACTATTTGGAGAGCAAGGGCCGGGTCAGCATCTTTTGTAATTGGAATTGGCTGAAAACGTGAACCTGTCCAGCAACCTGCACGCTTGCCTTTCTCTAGTTCACCACAGAGTCTTGTGCGTTGAAAAACATCTACAAACCTAAGTCCCAATAGATCAGCTAGCGACCGGAGAACGGCTTCACCTTTATCTTCTTGCCGATCAATTTTTGTGCGATCTACTGTAATCGCAACACCCACTTTATTGAGCGCGAGTGGAACTCCTGATGAATCTACGATCAAGCCACGAGTTGCTGGGGTGACAACATCTCTGCTTTGAATAGATAGTGCTGCATCTTTATATCTTGGAGCGGCGGCAACTTGTAGATAGAAGAGACGACCGAGTAAAGCGACCATCAGGGAGATGATGAATATTTGGATGACAATCAGGCTTAGGCGAGAACGTAGATTCATAGTCGATGCCTTGAATCATCAATGAAATCGTATGCTCGTGCAACAAATGGCATCAGAATTGGCACGATTGCAGCCGACCAAAGTGCGCCGATCAAGAGGGATATAAGGATCGAAACAAAGCTTCCAACACTTTCGCCAAGTAAAAGCGAGAGAAGAACATAGAGAATTCGAGCGACAACAACTGAGCCCGTTACCAAAAGAGTGATCGTAAAGGGATTCATTCGTACATTTTCATATCCCAATCCGAGATAAGAGATACCAAATCCCACCAAAACCAGTACAAAGGTCCATTGGCCGACTGCACCATTAGTGCTCTGGGAAAGATCAATCAGAAATCCAGCGACAAATCCTGTGAGCGCGCCAATGTCTGGTGAAGATAGTGCCGCCCACAGAAGCGCAAAGATAAGAAAGAGTGAGAAGCCGCCGCCGCCGATATGTAGCTGAGTAACGATTGCTTCCTGCATTACATAAACCACGAGAAATAGAAGTGCTGAGAGGGAAATCTTGCGGGTCGACATTAATCAGTGCCATCTGGATTCGGAGGTGGTGATTGACTTGGAGTTACAAATACTGTGACGGTTGGTATTGGTGTTGGCACCGGCTTTGCAGGTATTAGTGCGTCGCGAGGATCGATAGCTGGCCCCTTGAGAACAACACTGACAATTGAAAGCGCAGAAAAATCTGCAAAGAAACGAACATCTGCTGTTTGAGTCACTGCACCCGCAGCATTATCAACGGAGGTAACTTCACCGACCGGAACCCCAGGCACAAACGGTCGGTTATTTACACTTCCTCGTGCAACCAGAATGTCGCCGACCTTAATTGTTGATTGGTTATCTAGAAGTTGAAGAACACCTTTACGAGTCCCCTGGCCAGCAAGAATTCCGATCTGCTGACTTCCAGCAACGCGAACGCCGATGCGGAAAGAAGGGTCTGAAGTTAAGGAAATTAGCGAACTTCCTGAATAAACAGTCTTGACTACGCCAATAAGTCCATATGAGTTTATGACCGTCATGTTTGGTCTGATCCCATTTTTTGAACCAGCATCAATAGTAATTGTCTGTGTAAATGAAGTTGTCGCACCCTGAGCGATCACTCGCGCATTGACAACCTTAAATTCTGCCTTACCTGCAAGATTTAGAGCGCCTTGAAGTTGCTTAAGCTGGGCATCAATACTTCGACGCTGGCGCAACTGAGTAAGAAGTTTCCCGTTCTCTTCGCGCAGCGCCTCCATCTCTGATTGGGTACGCCCAAGATAGAAAACATCTGAAAAGAAGTTACGGACTGGTGAAAGTATTGTTGAGCCAACACTTTGCACTGGGCTAAGCGCGCTCTGAGTTCCTGTCTTCAATCCACCGATTACAGATACACCGCGTAGATCAAGAGTGATCAGAAAGAGCGATGTAATAATCAGGATGATGAGCAGTAAACGCCCGCGGTTCTCGCCGCCGCGCGCCATGACCTAGCAGCCTATCGACGTGGTTCTGAGATCAAGACTTTTTCAAGTGCCTCGAACTCTTCAATACATTTACCTGAACCCTCAACAACTGCATCCAGTGCGTGCTCTGCGACGTGAATTGGCATACCGGTCTCACGGCGAAGTCGCTCGTCAAGACCCTTAAGCAACGCGCCGCCTCCTGTGAGAACGATTCCGCGGTTGATCAAGTCAGATGAAAGCTCTGGTGGACACTTATCAAGAGTGTTCTTAACCGCTGCAACGATCGCCTTTACTGGTTCATCAAGTGCCTTACGAATCTCTGCTGCAGTAACAATGATTGTCTTTGGGAGTCCAGTTGCAAGATCGCGACCACGAATTTCTGCATCCTTTTCATCCGCCAGAACGTATGCAGAACCGATAGCCATCTTGATCTCTTCTGCTGTGCGCTCACCGAGAAGCAGTGAATATTCACGCTTTACCCAGTCGATAATCGCTTGATCAAGCTTATCTCCACCAACACGGATAGAGAGGGCGGTCACGATTCCACCGAGTGAAATAACAGCAACTTCTGTTGTTCCGCCACCAATATCAACAACCATATTTCCAGTTGGTTCGTGGATTGGAAGGCCTGCACCAATTGCTGCAGCCATTGGTTCTTCAATGATGTAGACCTTACGTGCACCTGCATCGTAACCAGCCTCTGTAACAGCGCGCTGTTCTACGCCAGTGATTCCTGAAGGAACACAAATGACAAGACGAGGCTTGGCAAGAACACGACGGCCATGAACCTTTCGAATAAAGTGCTTAAGCATGCGAGCAGTCGTATCAAAGTCAGCGATCACGCCATCCTTAAGTGGACGAATAGCAACAATGTTGCCCGGTGTACGACCAATCATCAATTTCGCTTCTGCTCCGATTGCAAGAACTGCGCCAGTATCTTGATTGACTGCAACCACTGAAGGTTCATTGAGAACAATTCCACGTCCACGAACGTAGACAAGAGTGTTTGCTGTTCCAAGATCGATCGCCATGTCGCGACCGATGAATGTTGTTCTTGCGCTCATTTACTTCCCTTCGAAGAAGATTGCTATCTCACGTGCAGCTGACTCTGGTGAATCAGATCCGTGAACAAGATTTTGCTGAACTTTTGTACCTTGATCACGTGCAAGATCTCCGCGAATGGTTCCAGGAGCTGCAACAGTTGGATCTGTTGCACCGGCAAGTGATCTGAAGCCTTCAATCACGCGCTGTCCCTCTGCAATGATTGCAACGATCGGACCTGAGAGCATAAATTCAACAAGCGGTTCAAAGAATGGCTTGCCTTGATGTTCTGCGTAATGGCGTTCGAGAAGAGCGCGATCTGCCTGCATCATCTTGAGATCTGCAATGACATATCCCTTAGCTTCAATGCGGGCGATGATTTCACCAACGAGTCCTCGTGAAACGCCATCTGGCTTAACGAGGATCAGGGTCTGCTCTATTTTCACCGCGTCAGTCTATTAGGGTTTTGGAGGCTCTTGCGACAGCAAAGCTGCGCGGGCGGCCTCACCCTTGCGCCCCACGATGATGGCGGCCACCCAAAGGGCCATGAAAATCAAATTCACGATCGCCATAGCGGGGACAACGACGCTGTACGCCATGAGTGCGAACTGGAGAATCGAGCCGATGATCCATCCGATTCGCTTCTTAAGCAATCGAACAGTTGCAATTGCTACGAGCATAAAGCCGAAGCCATAAATTATGGTTGCAGGTTCGTGAGTATCTTTTGCAATAAGCATGGCAAAGCCCATGACAAAAACTTCCATGGTTAGCACTGCACTTCCGAGTACCTTCATTACTCCTCCACCACGTTTTTCTTAAACTTCTTATTGAGATAGGTACGAGCTTCACCGACAGTTACAACCGAACCCGTGACAACCACACCAAGAGTCTCATCACTTAACGGACGTACTGCATCTTTAATTGCCTTGTCGAGTGCGGCATCAAGTGTCTCTGCCGAAAACACTCTGTCTGCTCCGAAGACAGAAATAGCGAGCAGTTCAAGATCGCTAACGTCCATCGCACGATGGGATGAATTCTTTGTGACAATAATCGAGTCCATAAACTTTTCGAAGTTTTCTAGAATTCCCCGTGCATCCTTATCAGCCATTACGCCGACAACACCGATGATTTCATCAAAGGTAAATTCGGAGGTTATCGTTTCAACGAGGGCAAGACTTCCGTGAGGATTGTGGGCAGCATCCAAGATGAATGTTGGATCGCGATGGATCACTTCGCAGCGACCAGGTGAGCGTACGTTAGCGAATCCTTCACGCACCGCGTCGATATCTAGATCATTCTCTCCGAAGAAAACTTCTACTGCTACAAGAGCCGCAGCGGCATTTGAAGCTTGATGCTTTCCGTGAAGCGGAATAAAGATGTCGTCATAGACGCCCTTAATTCCTTGGATGGTAACTAGTTGTCCTCCAACGGCAACGGCACGAGAGAGAACTGAGTATTCGACACCTTCGCGTGCAACATCTGCACCCACTTCAGCTGCTTTACGAAGTAATTCCTTAGCAACTTCTGGAACTTGTTGAGAAAGGACAGCAAAGCCACCTTCTTTAATAATTCCGGCTTTAGTCTGTGCGATTTCCACGAGCGTATTTCCTAGGTACTCCATGTGGTCAAAACCAATAGGGGTTATGACGCTGACGTCGGCCTTCACTACATTCGTTGCATCCCACTCGCCACCCATACCTACTTCGATAACGCCAATATCAATTGGGCGTTCGGCAAAGGCAGCAAATGCCAGAGCGGTCATCGCTTCGAAGAAACTAATTGGGTTCTCAAATTTTGAGTCGATAAAGTCGAAATAAGCAGCGATATCGTTATAAGCAAATATCAATTCCTTGGGATCAATAGGTTCGCCATTGATTGCAATTCGCTCGCGATAGGTTTCCAGGTGCGGGCTTGTAAATCGACCTGTTCGTAATCCCATCGAAAAGAGCAAAGAGTCAACCATGCGAGATGTTGTAGTTTTACCGTTGGTGCCACCGATATGAATTGTCGGATATGACAACTGTGGGTCACCGAGCGCGTCAACTAGTGCGTTGATTCTCTCCAGTGTCGGAGCAATTCGAGTTTCTGGCCAACGAGCAAGGAGTGCCGCCTCGATGGCATCAACTCTTGCTTGGTCTTCTGCGCTAATTTCGCTCATTTATTTTAATGCAGCCAGCGCTGCAGTTATCCGTTCAATTTCAGAAGTTGTCTTTGCTAAACGCTCGCGGATCTCGACGACAACATCGGCAGGTGCTTTAGCCATAAAGCCTTCATTGCCCAGCTTCACTTCCGCAGTCTTCTGATCTTTCTGCGCAGTTGCCAAATCTTTCTCAAGTCGTGCACGCTCTGCAACTACATCGATAGATCCTGTGAGATCGACTTCAATTGTTGTTCCTGCAATTTCTAAGGTCGCAGATGGTGTGAACTCTGCTTTCTCTATTTTGAGTAAGAATCGAAGCGCGCTCTCGAAAGCAACAACATCCTTATTTCCAGTAAAGCGACCAGGAATCTTCTGAGATGGTTTGAGGCCTTGATCGTTTCTAAATCGGCGAACCTCAGTTACTACCTCTTGCAAGGAAGCGACAACTTTCTCTGCCTGCTTATCTACCTGAGAACTATTTGAGACAGGCCATGCTGCAACCATCAAACTCTGGCCACCAGTGAGAGTGCACCATAGCTCTTCAGTAATAAAGGGCATTACAGGGTGAAGAAGGCGCATGAGCTGATCGAGAACATGTCCCAATACTCGCTGTGAAGATTCCTTGTTTGAGGACGCAAAAGCCTCTTTCGAGAGCTCGAGGTACCAATCGCAGAGATCATCCCAAGCAAAGTGATAGATCAATTCGCAGGCACGTGAAAATTCATAGCTTTCTAAAAGTGAATCGGCTTCAGCGATTGTCTCGTTGAGGCGAGAGAGTATCCAGCGATCGATCGCATTGAGTGAATCATAGGCAGGCAGATCTCCATTGACATGCGCGCCATTCATCATTGCAAAACGAGTCGCATTCCAAAGTTTGGTGGCAAAGTTACGAGAACCACCGATCCAATCCTCAGCAAGTGCTTGATCCGTACCAGGGTTTGCTCCACGAGCCAGCGTGAAGCGAAGTGCATCAGCGCCGTACTTATCCATAAATTCGATGGGGTCAATGACGTTTCCGCGAGACTTAGACATCTTCTTACCGAATTGATCGCGAACTAATCCGTGCAACATGATCGTTTTAAATGGTGGCACGCCATCCATTGCGAAGATCGACATCATCATCATGCGTACTACCCAGAAAAAGAGAATGTCATATCCGGTAACAAGCACGCTGGTTGGATAGAACTTTGCTAGGTCCGCAGATTTTTCTGGCCACCCCATAGTTGAGAAAGCCCACTGTCCGGACGAGAACCAGGTATCAAGCACATCTGGATCTTGCGTCCACCCTGCTGGCGCACTTTCGCCTGGACCTACGACAACTACTTCACCCTCTGGTCCATACCAAACTGGAATGCGATGTCCCCACCATAACTGGCGAGAGATACACCAGTCATGCATGTTATCTACCCACTCGAAGTAGCGAGGTTCAAGTACTGCCGGTTCAATCTTTACGCTTCCATTACGCACTGCATCCGCTGATGCTTTTGCTAATGGTGCAACTTTTACAAACCACTGCTTTGAAAGGCGTGGTTCAACAGTTGTATCGCAACGCGAGCAATGTCCAACCGCGTGAATGTATGGACGCTTCTCGGCAACAATGCGACCTTCTGCGCGAAGTGCTTCGACAACTGCCTTGCGAGCCTCTGAACGATCTAGCCCGTCAAAGGCGGTATTTGTGCCAATCACACGACCTTCTGAATCAAGGATCACAATTGTTGGAAGGTTATGGCGCTGGCCAATTTCAAAGTCATTCACATCATGTGCGGGAGTTACCTTCACCGCACCAGTACCAAATGCAGGATCAACATGCTCATCCCCCACGATAGGGATCTGGCGATGTACTAGCGGAACCTCAACCGTAGTTCCGATGAGATGCTTGTAGCGCTCATCCTCTGGATGCACTGCCACGGCTGTATCGCCGAGCATGGTTTCGGCACGAGTCGTCGCAACAACAATTGCATTGTCGCCTTCGCCGTAACGAATTGAAACAAGCTCACCTGCATCATCGCTATGTTCAACTTCAATATCAGAGAGCGCTGTAAGGCAACGCGGACACCAGTTAATAATTCGCTCTGCACGATAGATTAGCCCAGCGTCATACATCTTCTTAAAGATGGAGACAACAGCGTTAGACATTCCTTCATCCATCGTGAAACGCTCACGCGTCCAGTCAACTCCTGAGCCCATTCGCTTCATCTGATCTAAAATTGCTCCGCCAGATTCAGCCTTCCATTCCCAGACTTTTTCAACAAATGCTTCGCGTCCAAGATCGTGTCTTGACTTGCCTTGGCTACCTAATTGTTTTTCAACAACATTCTGCGTTGCAATTCCCGCGTGATCCATTCCTGGAAGCCATAAAACTTCAAAGCCCTTCATACGCTTCATACGTGACAAGCAATCTTGCAAAGTTTGATCTAGCGCGTGACCAATGTGAAGAACACCCGTCACATTTGGAGGTGGAAGAACAATCGTGAAAGGTTCTTTAGATGAGGTTGCATCTGCTGTGAAGTAACCTGCGTCAAGCCACTTTTGGTAGAGAGGCGCTTCAATATCTGCCGGTACAAATGCGGCAGCTAACTCGCGTCCATGGCTGGCTGGTGAAGACATGGGGTGGAGTCTAGTTTATTTATGCACTCTTCTCTTGCGAGCCTTTTTCGCGACGAGTGGCGCGCTTTGGAATATCTCCTGTGCGCATAACAAGTTCAGGGGCTGCTGAATCTGTAATGCAGGCTTTATTGATGACTACCTTGGCCACATCGCTGCGGCTTGGTACGTCATACATGACAGAAAGTAGGACTGATTCCATAATTGCGCGAAGTCCACGTGCTCCTGTGCCGCGCTTTAGGGCTAGTTCTGCAATCGCTTCGAGCGCATCAGCGTCAAATTCAAGAAGTACATCATCTAGATCGAAGAGTCGCTGATACTGCTTAACAAGTGCGTTGCGTGGCTCCGTAAGGATCTGCATGAGAGCAGGCTTATCAAGATTCTCAACACTCGTAATAACTGGAAGGCGTCCAATGAATTCAGGGATCATTCCAAACTTAAGTAGATCTTCTGGCATAACATCTGCAAAGAAGTCTTTCGAGTTCTTCTCTTCCTGTGATTGAAGTGTTGCGTTAAAACCAACGCTTGCAGAACCGCTACGCGCTTCAATGATTTTATCTAGACCAGCGAATGCACCGCCGACAATAAAGAGAACGTTGGTTGTATCGATCTGAATAAATTCTTGATGTGGATGCTTACGTCCGCCCTGTGGTGGAACTGATGCGACAGTTCCTTCAAGAATCTTAGGGAGCGCTTGCTGAACGCCTTCACCAGAGACATCGCGAGTAATTGATGGGTTCTCTGATTTACGAGCGACCTTATCGATTTCATCGATATAGATAATGCCAGTCTCGGCCTTCTTTACATCGTAATCTGCAGCCTGCAGAAGTTTAAGCAGAATGTTCTCTACATCTTCACCGACATAACCAGCTTCGGTAAGAGCAGTCGCATCTGCAATCGCAAAAGGAACGTTGAGCATGCGAGCAAGAGTTTGTGCCATAAGCGTCTTGCCGCAACCTGTTGGTCCCAAGAGAAGGATGTTTGACTTTGCGAGTTCAATCGCATCTTCACCCTTAGGCTCACCTGATTGCACGCGCTTGTAGTGGTTGTAGACAGCGACTGAAAGTGATCGCTTTGCACGGTTCTGACCGATGACATATTGATCAAGGAATTCAAAAATTTCGTGTGGCTTAGGAAGCTCTGTTAATCCGAGAGAGCTTGCCTCGGAGAGTTCTTCAACGATGATCTCATTACAGAGTTCGATGCACTCATCACAGATATATACGCCAGGACCTGCAATTAACTTCTTAACCTGCTTTTGAGTCTTGCCGCAGAAAGAACATTTCAGCAGATCGCTAGTCTCGCCGATGCGTGTCATGGTGCTCCTAAGGTGTTGAGGAAGTAGGACAATCTTAGGTTTTAGGCGCTCAGAATGAGCGCTTAATTAACGTTTGAGCTGTTCGCCCTGAGAAGAATTCCAGAATGATTCGGGCATCTTAAGATCACGGACACCAGTTACCTTCAACACGGAGAGACTGATTAATACGTGCAATATCGAAACTCCGATCAACATCGGTTTTTCGCCAAAGAATTCAGCGGCTGGTCCAACTAAGACCATGCCAAGTGGAATGAGCGCAGTAGATCCCATATGGTCAACGCTAAAGACACGACCTTGTAATTCCTGTGGCACTTCTTTCTGCACCGCCGCTGCCCAGAATGCTTCCCACGGACCTACCGACAAACCGGCTAAGAAGTAAGCACCAATGACGATGTATGGTGAAAATGGAAATGCCAACGCCATAGTTGTCGTGGAAAGGAGTGCGAAGACAAGAATACAAAACTGTCCTTGATGCTTAATTTTTAGACGTAGCGAGAGTAGCGCGCCGACTATCGCGCCTAAGGAAAAGACTGACGCCGAAAGTGCGAATACGTTGTTCGTTTCGAACTCTCGTCGGGTAATCACTGGCAACAGAACGCTCTCAACGCCAACGATAAACATCAGCTGAAACGATGTTGTCGCAATGAGAGCAAAAATCCACTTGATATGCCAGACAGTAC
>JACCDN010965914.1_pt1 | contig 15133 bp, 10 predicted proteins | sample 7441691 | NCBI WGS metagenome assembly JACCDN01 (sample SAMN15323439, study PRJNA562643) | freshwater metagenome | isolation source: river surface water | place: USA:Blue River Watershed | collected 2017-08-16
AAGGCAAGAGCCAACAGGCATCTTCTCGCCTCAAAGGATCTGCTGAAAACCTACGCCGCGTCGCATCACAAATCCGCGTAGTCGACGAACGCACCGCAGAATCACTCGCCCTTATCTTGGAAGAAGCAAAAGATATGGAAGAGCTAGCAAATACCGCTGCCAATGAAGACGCCATGTATTCACAGAAGCGCCTCCACGAGAACTACTCGCGCAAGACACGTTCTCGCAACATCCGACCAAACCTCGACGGCACTATCGCCGATGAAGACTTCTTGAAGTAAGAGAAAGAGAGAATATGTACACACAACCTCCGCTATTTAACGAAATCATCCCCAACCTATTTATGGGTGGCACTCACGATGACGATGTCATCCACTACCCAATGCGCGATTACGGCGCCCGCACCGATCTTCCCTTCGATGCGATCGTCACCATGTATGCCTGGGCACGACCAGCAGATTGGAATATCCAAGAGTTCCGCTACGCAGTCGAAGATGGATCAATCACGAAGATCGATCTCAACCGATTAATGCAGGCAGTCGATTTCGGCCACAACCGACTCAAATCAGGTGACCGCGTCCTTGTGCGCTGCCAAGCCGGTCTCAACCGATCAGGGTTAGTCACCGCCCTTATCCTGATGAAGGAAGGCTTCACTGCGCAGGATGCCATCACCCTAATACGCACCAATCGCCATGAAGATGCCCTCTTCAACGATAGCTTCGCCAACTGGCTTATCGAAGAAGCGCCTGGATTCTTGAGCATGTCTTCATCGGAAGAAGCAGCTTAGTAGCCAATACTTCGTCAATCGAAAGAAGGAGCCAATTGAAGACTACCTACATAATTGAGGAGCGCGTTATTGAGCGCGCGATGGCTGACTACCCAGACATTCCTCAGCTCGTTGAATTTTCAACACCGGTAGTCTCATTTGGATATCCAAAAGATGCCCGCGTTGCTACTTTGGGGATTAATCCCAGCAGTAATGAATTTCAAGTGGGCAGAGGAAATAAGAATCCATTACCGCCTGAACGAAAACGACTCATCGATACCGAATCACTTGGAATTAAGAACCCAAAGAACCTAACTCGAGAACAGGCAATAAGAGTTATTGAGGGGTGCTACGACTACTTCAATAAGAATCATTACGATTGGTTCAACGATTTAGAAAAATACATCCTGAAACCAGCTAGTTTTTCATATTTCTCTAAAGAAGCAAACGCCTGTCATCTTGATTTAGTCCAATGGGCAACGGACCCCGTCTGGCAGACAATCAAAAATCAAGCTATCAAGCGCGACCTTCTCAAAGCGGATCGTGAATTCTTGGAATTTCAACTGACGGAATATGATTTTGAGTTTGTATTCCTGAACGGCGGAACTGTCCTCGAAACAGTCGAAAAGTTGGGGTTATTTAAGTTTAAGGAAATTGGATCCGTCTCGCGAAATTCAGCAGGCGATCAATCTCGAATAGTCACAGCAACCTACGGTGGTAAGACTTTCTTAGGCTGGGGTTTAAATACTGGCTATCGGGCAACGTATAAACCAGGTCTAGTCGAACTTGGAAATTGGCTCTGTAGTTACTTTAAGTAAGTAAGAAAACAACAATTGGAGGCACATCGCAGAGAGCGCATACATAGTTCATTCAGATAGTTACGCCAACTGGATCTTTGATCCAACCCACCCAACCCAGGGAAGACGATTCATTAATGCTCGCAACCAATTCATGGTGCGAATGGCGACTTCGGGACACGTCGTCACTGAGGTAGAACCACGTCTTGCAACACCGCAAGAGCTTGCGCGAATTCACTCAACTGAGTACATCAATGAAGTACTCAAAAATCATCGCACCACACAATGGTCAGGACCACGCCCTGACCTAGCCCATCTCGCCGCGCTCTTTGCCGGAGGCACTCTCGCAGCACTGGAAGCATTGATTGCAGGTAAGACAAAGACAGCAATTCATTTTCCCGGAGCCAAGCATCACGCGCAATACGACCACTCATCGGGATTCTGCGTCTTTGCTGATTTTGCACTGGCAGCAGATGTCGCCACCAAAGATCACGGCCTCAGGGTTGCAATCTTTGATATCGATGCTCATCACGGTGACGGCACCGAGAATCTGACTGCAGATAATCCCGATGTGCTTACCTACTCTGTTCACGAAAAAGGAATATTTCCTGGAACAGGGAATGAAAGTTTCAGCGATAAGAATATCTTCAACTTAGCGTTACACGATGACCAAGCCTCAGGGTCTATTGGTAAAGGCGACAAAGCTCTATTGCATGCAACAGAAAACTTCCTCGCACTTGCAGATGATTTCAAGCCGAGCCTCATCTTTATTGCCGCAGGAGCTGATGGTCACCGTGAAGACCGGCTCTCGACACTTGGATATTCAACTTTGATATATCAACGCGTCGGCCAATCCATCCGACAACACTACCCCGACTATCCAATTCTGCTTGGGGGAGCCGGGGGCTACCTACCTGATACCCGAACACCAGAAATTTGGTCGTATTTAGCTCATGCGATAGCCACCTAACTGTTGCTCATGAACCTGCTTCCTGCAGATGAGTATTTGTATAAGTTCCTAAATGCATTGAATCCTAAACGTTTTCAAATTATCCTTTATTTACTGAACAGTGAAGGAATTATGCCTAAATCATTTGATATCGACGAAGCAATGGCACTTTTGCAAGCTGGCACAGGTAAGCTACAAGCAACTTTTCGCGATTCTCAACTAGAGGCAATTGAGAGTGCATTTAGTCCAGGATCCAGAACTCTTGTACTCCAGCGCACTGGCTGGGGGAAGAGTTTTGTTTATTTCATAGCAATTAAAATGCTCCGAAATCGCGGCGAGGGAATAGCTCTGATGGTTTCGCCTTTACTTTCCTTGATGCGAAATCAACTCACTGCAGCCACAAAAATGGGTTTGTCTGCAGTAGTGATTACTTCTGAGAATCCTGAAGAATGGGAAGAAATCTCCTCCAAGATTCAAGCGAATCAAGTCGATCTACTTGTCATAAGCCCTGAAAGATTTTCAAATGAGGAATTCGTCGATAAAGTTTTATCGAATATATCAAATCAGATTTCACTGCTTGTCGTAGATGAAGCTCATTGTATAAGTGACTGGGGCCATGACTTCAGGCCTGACTATAGAAGAATTCGCTCAATCATATCTGGTCTGCCTCATAACTTTAGACTTCTGGCGACGACTGCGACAGCGAATCTGCGCGTTCAGTCGGATCTTGAAGAAATTCTTGGTCCGAATTTACGTTTGATAAAAGGTGAGTTGGCGAGAAAATCGCTGACCCTTCAAACGATGATTCTTCCAACTAGAGAGGAAAGATTAGCTTGGCTTGCAAAATATCTTCCTCAAATTTCTGGAAGCGGTGTGATATACGCTTTGACCGTTCAAGACTCTGAGATTATCGCGAATTGGCTCCAGCATCGGGGTATAAATGCAAAGGCTTATCATGGACAACTGCCAACTGAGGAGAAAATCAGTCTAGAAAATGCGTTAATCGCAAATGAAATTAAAGCTCTTGTTGCAACGTCTGCTCTCGGGATGGGATTCGACAAGCCGGACCTTAAATTTGTAATTCACTATCAAGTACCAGGTTCAGTGGTTACTTACTATCAACAAGTAGGCCGGGCAGGCAGGGCAGTCGACTCTGCATACGGGATTCTCCTCGCGGGTAATGAAGATCTCAGAATTCACTCTTATTTCATTAATTCTGCTTTTCCCACCGAAGGTGAGATACGCATGATTATTGAAGCTCTCGGGGCCCAAGAACAAGGACTCTCTAAACGAGAACTTCAGAAGTATGTAAATTTACCCGAAGGGCGAATCGAAAAGACTCTAAAAATTTTGAGCTTAGAAACGCCCTCTCCAGTAATTAGCGTCGGCGCAAAATGGCACGCAACAGGAGTGAGATCAGTCTCGGCAAATTTTTGGGAAAAAATTGAGACTCTAAATAATGTCCGAAATCGAGAAGTTGATGTCATGCAGGAATATTTACATCTTTCTTTCGGTCAACATATGCAATTTCTTGTTGCCGAGCTACAGGGTGAAGATATTGTGGGAATTGACCCCGTTTTACCTGAGATTTCGAGTCAAGTTGACTCCGAAATAGAAGAATCGGCCAAGATATTCTTGAAAGCTGAAAAGCATGATTTTGAGCCCCGAACACGATGGCCCAATGAAGCATTCTCTTACTATGGATTCTCGGGAAGTATAAATAAAAATGATCGTATTGAATCTGGTCTTTGCTTGACATTGCAGGGCGAAAAGCTCTGGTTTGAAATTGGGCGAATGAAATACCAAGATAGGAAATTTGGGCAAGAATTGGTGGAGAAGGCCGCATTGCAATTACAGAGTCTTGTAAAAGAAAATGAAATTTCTTGGCTTTGCACAATTCCATCTGCCAGAGATCCCCAATTGGTTTCATCATTTGGTCGCTCATTGGCTGTAGAATTGAAATTGAAATTTGAATTGGCACTTTTAACTGATTTCCCTCATAAAAGTCAGAAAAATCTCAATAACTCCTTTTTACAAGCTCGGAACCTTGATCGAGCTTTCAAAGTAGACATGAACTCTGTACAACCCGGGAATGTTCTTTTGGTAGATGATTTTGTGGATTCTAGATGGACATTAACCGTTGGTGGCGCATTACTTCGCCGAGCGGGAAGTGGATTAGTATTTCCGTATGCCCTTGCAAAAAGCACAAGTTCAGGTTGAAGCATGATTCTCTCAGCTGAAACTAAAGCGACCTTGCTTCTCACGTGCCCACTCTTGAATCCATCAGGGGGAGACAGCCAAAAGGTACTGACACCCACAATGTTCCGAAACATCCTCCAAGAGTGCTCAAGAGGGAATATTGCTCTTGCAGAGTTGGTCGAGCAAGATTTCGAGCGAATCGTTAAGTCATTTTCTGAGCGAATTGACCATGATCATGTAATTTCGTTACTCAATCGCGGTTTCCAGTTGAGTCAAGTGCTCGATGCATGGGCGCGACAGAATTTCTGGGTTTCTACTAGCTATGAAGGCGACTACCCTCGAAGACTCACTGCCAAAATGGGAGATTTTGCACCGCCCTACATCATTGGCGTAGGGTCAAAGTATATTTTCGATGATCTAGCTTTTGGAGTTGTTGGATCCAGAGACCTAAGCGCAGAAAAATTAGATTTAGCACGGAGTTATGGACGAATATCGGCAAATGAGAATGTGCCCATCGTCTCTGGATTTGCTCGTGGGGCAGATCAAGCCGCGATGTATGAATCCGTAAGTAGGGGTGGGAGAGCTATCGGAGTCTTGGCAGAGAAGATGTCCAAGGCCGCAATTTCACCTGAAAGTCGTGAATGGATTAATAATGATCAGCTCACATTTATTACAACATTCGACCCAAATGCAGGATTTAATGTAGGAAATGCAATGCAGCGAAACAAATATATATATGCACTTGCTGATGCAGTACTCGTTGTTGACGCGAAAGAGAATGAGGGGGGAACCTGGGCGGGCGCAAATGAGCAGTTAAAGAGATTTCATTTCGCCCCAGTGTTTGTGGAAAAAGGTTTTTCCTCGGACGGGTTAAACACTCTTCGGAAATTAGGAGTGGAAGAAATCTCTTGTCAAGATTTGAACGGTAACCTACGCAGGTTTTTACAAGATATTCCAGATCAAGATGTCAAAGCTAGCCCGATTGAAATCGAGCAACTTGGACTTTTTGACTAACCCGTGAATGGGCTCAGATCTCACTTTTGGTATTTGACCATAAATTGAAAATCTCTACCGATGCGGTAGTTCTGTTTATTTGATATTTGAAATAGAGTTTTCCTATGCCTGAACTCAACGAAGTCGAACTTAACGACAAAAAAAACACGCGAGCCAGGTTTGAACAGTGGGTTAAGAATCCTAAATGTGAGGCAAATGCTCTCAGCGCAGTACTAAATGTAAAAATGAATGAGGTGGCCAAGTCACTTGGATATAGACCTGAGTATGGCCAGTCACCTTTCGCAATCACACGCGGACTCCAATTTGAAAGTTGGTTATTTAAGGAAAAAGCAAAAGTACTTCGTGAGTCACTGGTTAGAGCCAAGCTTCTCACAGAAGATGAACTAGGATTTGAAGATTTTAGATTAACAATGAATGGCGGGCCGAAGCTGAGATCAGTAGATCAAGCAATCGAGAAATCAGCTGAACTTCTGTCAAATTTGTCGTCGAAACGCAATATGGAAATCCCTCATATTGTCGCTGGACTTGCGGTACGCATACCAAAAGGCATAATGCTTCCGGAGGCCACACTTATTATTGATGCTTCTCTATTCTTTGAGAGAGAATCTAAAATTATTATTAAAGTAGGGGAAATCAAGGTTTTCCCCGATCGTGGCGGACATACGGACCCGCTTGAAATATCGACGGCTCGTGCGCAGGCAGGTGTTTACCAACATGCCCTAGCACTTACGGTCGAGAAACTGGGACTGAACGGAATTCAGATAGATACGCAAGGATTCCTTGTCTTTACTTGGCCCGGCTCAAATAGCCCTGTTATTCGACCAAATGAGGATCTAACTTTCCAAGCATTACGTGCTGAGCAAGGCTTCGAGCAACTAGACAAAATCGCTGAAAATTTACTAGCAGATAAAGACGAAGATTATTCGGATAATTTTGAATGGATCGCACATTCGAAAACTGAATACCGTGAGTCATGTTGGGGTTTTTGTGACCTAGCAGCCAGATGTCAGGACTTGGCTATTGCAGAAGATCGAGCCATTGTTTTAGGACGTGATGCAGCCAGGCTCCTTGGAACAGTAACGATAAGTCGAGCCATTGATTTAATGGATGGAGCCAACCCGGAAACAGAGTTTGAAGAATCCCTGCAAAATCAGCTGCGAGATGTCAATTGGGATGAGATGAATAAATGAGTACGAGAGAGTTAGTGCGACAGCTGAATGCCGTTAAGGAGGCCGGGCCAATCCACCGGTATTCAACACTTCACATGAGTATGAATTCCAATCCTATGATGATTGCGTTTGTTCGCATGGCTGGAGAATCAAGACCATGGGCGATTGCGTATGGTCGCTTAGGGGATGGCAAACCTAAAGTTCTCTCAGTTCCGGATGGAAGAAATAGAATTGCAGTCTCCGAAATGTGTGAAACTCTCGCAGATGACTTGTTGGAATATTTCCGTGTAGCCGGATATACCTTCGACCCAATTACGAAAGATTCCCTAACGGAGGAAGAATTTCCGCAAATTTGGGTACCGAGCGCACGTCATGTAGAAATGTTTCATCATCTTCAGTATGCGTATTGGCGTGTGCGGAAAGGTGACGATAGGACGCAGCCTCTAACGGCATTTGCACGTTTATCTGGCTGGCTGTTTCGAGAAAGTTCTCGCCTTGGTCAGCAAGCAGTGGTTGATGCATCTGCTCTCTTCAGGAATTCCTTTGTATTTCCAGCCGACTCGTCCTCATTAGGTCATTTAGGCACGTGTATTAAGTGGTTCGACCAGCATGAGGATTTAAAGAGTGCAAGGTTAGCTGTTCGAGAAGCAACCCTCCTACGTGACTCACCAACTCTAGATCCCGAACTCGACAATAAGATATTCAGTCCACTTCTTGAAAAGCGATCTAAGTTGCAAGAGGAGAGTAAATCTGTTGGAGCCATAGATACGCAGATAGCTGAGGCGCTGGCTCCGGAAGTAATTCGTCGCTGGGAATTAATTTCAAAGAGTTTTTCTATTTTCCAAAATGACACCAGAGAGATAAATCCTGGCGTCCGAGACCTCGTGAAAGATACATTTGAAAGTTTCTACAGCAACTTCCAACGTATTGAAGAGAATTTGAAAGATCCCGATCTTGGCCCCGCATATACGCAACATCCAGAAACAGATTTTCATGGCTCCGCAGCAGCTGCAAATTATTTCGCCATGACTGCCGCTGATACTGCCTACCTTGCAACCCTTCTTCACTTTGATGAGGAACTCCAATCAGAAGCCCTGGCTTCAGGGCGAGCTTTCTATGGAAAAGTCACAAAAGTGGAAGATCACGGAGTGGGACGGATGACTACACCTATTTGGACTATTCAGATTGAAATCCTTGAGCAATTGAGAATTCGAGAAGGGGAAAAATATTCGCCACTAGTTGCCTCGGGCCATGGAATCCAAATTCGTTCGGTGGAAATTCTAGATAGTTCGACTTTGCAGGTGGTAGCAGAATGGACAGACAGAAAAACCAAACCTCTTGGGTACCCACTTGATTTGCGACCCGTAGATCTTGAATGGATTGGCTCAAATGTTATGTTCGTACCTAAAGATGGAAGCGATTTCGACAAGAGTAAGAGCCGAGCAGTTTGGAGCGCTGCATCGGGCCCTGGAGCTTGGCTCACTCATGGCGCGCCACCTCAACGCATTGAACAGTCAGTTGTTGACGACATTACTCAACTCAAGGAAGACATCTAGTGGTTTCACTTGATTCTATGTATTCAACTCTGGAGAAGAATTTAGTTAAAGAGTTACTTGGCGAAAGAAAATTGGCGGTTGTGCAAGCCCCGCCGGGGTCTGGAAAGACACACATGCTCTTAGCTGTGGTTTCCAAACTCGTAGAAAACGGTCTTTGTGTCGCTCTAGCCGCCCAAACGAACAGGCAGGCGGACGACATTGCTCACAGATGGGCGGAAGATTTTCCCAACCTTCCTGCCGTTCGACTCGGAAGTAAGACCAGTTATGCGCCAGAAAATTTTCCTACCTCGATTTACTGGGCAACAGAATCAAAGAATTTATCCCGTTCGCCTGGTTTGTATATTTCAACTTCGGCTAAATGGACAACTCTGAGAGACCCAGAACCTTTTGATTTGCTTGCTGTTGATGAAGCATGGCAGATGTCATGGGCTGACTTGATGCAATGCGCAACCTTGAGCGAGAAGTATTACCTCATTGGCGATCCTGGACAAATTCCACCTGTAGTTACGATAGATATTCGTCGCTGGCAGACAGCTCCTCGGCCCCCTCACAAACCCGCCCCGGAAGTGGTGTTAAGTGATTCGGACTTGATGAAGGAAGCATTTATTGGTGCGCTTCCAGCTTGCCGCCGGCTACCTTTCGAATCAGTGGAATTCGTTAAGCCATTCTATTCATTCGATTTTGAAGCCTTCGCAAAGCCAGGCGAACGGGGCATTAGGTATCAAAAGCTTGATTCGAAATCAAAGTTTAAATCAACCTTTGAGGCACTTGCTTCGGGGCAACCTGCGATATTGACTCTCGCTACCCCTGAAGATGGTCCAGCATTAGAAGTTGACGCCGAGCTGGCAAATACTGTTGCCGATCTCGTTGATAGCCTCATTACCTCAGGTACCCAAATTGACCTCGGCAGCGGAAAATATAGAGCACTTGAACCTGGTGATATTGGAATTTGCTCAACGCATCGAGCCATGAATGGAGAGATCTCAAAGTCCATTGATCCAAAATACAGCGCAGCATCTGTAGACACTCCAGAACGTTGGCAAGGCCTACAACGTCCAGTTATGGTGGTTATTCATCCTCTTTCTAGCGTTATAGATCCAAGTGATTTTGACTTAGAAACAGGTCGCCTTTGCGTAATGGCGTCGCGTCACCAGGTGGCCTTGATTATTTTAACTCGCGACCATGTCGGCGCAACGCTAAACGGGTTCATTCCAGAAGCTGCCCAAGCGCCGGGGCAGCCGGATTTAGTAGGGAGAGGGCATACAGCACATTTGCTCTTTTGGAAGGCGTTAGCTGAAAAGAATCGAATTTTCAAATATTGAGGAGGAGACGTAATCCAGAGTCGGGAATTGTGCATATAGAATTGTTAGAGGAATTAAACCAGGAGAATACATGACCGGAATCGACAATCTTTCAATTGAGGAATTACGTGAGTATGTTCAAATGCTTGAAAAGCGACGGAAATTTGGTCTTGTATGGAACGAAGAATTTTCAAAGGAGAAATTAACTTCCTTTGAGCGGAACCTTGTCCCTATTCTTATTCCTAAGCCTGAATTGGATCTGGGATTCTCTACACACGGACAGAATGTACTTCTTAAGGGCGAAAATCTGGACGCCCTCAGATTGCTGAGATTTACTCATCCAAATGCCTTTGATGTTATCTATATTGATCCCCCATATAACACGGGGAATAGGGATTTCAAATATAACGATCAGTGGATTGACAAAGAGGATCCATATAGACATAGCAAGTGGCTAACTTTTATGGAGGCGCGCTTGAAAATTGCTAAGGAACTTTTGCACTCCGAAGGTTTGATTTTCATAAGCATAGGAGACGATGAAGGTGCTAGATTGCAAGTACTTGCCGATCAGATATTTGGAGAAGAAAACCGTCTCGGTCCATTAATTTGGTATTACGAAGGCGTGAACGATAATAATGCGTATATCAAGAAGACTCATGAGTACATATTAGTCTATCAAGCCACTCGCAATGTAGAGCTTTCAAAAACACTCAAAGATCCAAATGTGAATTTGCCAGACTTGATTGAGAATTCGGTTGTGAAAAATGGTCCGAAAAATCCTGCTTCAACAATCGAATTGCCAGTGGGTTTCCCCGCTTACTTCGAAGAAGGCACGATAAGCAAGGGTAATGTAAGCGCACTCACATATGACTCCGATGTAATAGTTAAAAATCACAAATTAACAAAATCGGTCAGGGTGACAAGTGGTTGGTCGTCTAAGGCAATTCTTCTGGATTTCATTGCAGGCGGCTTCAAGGAGGTTTTAGATTCAAAGGGCCAGATTACTGAATTTGGATTGATGCCGTCAGGTAACATAAATTATCGAAAGAAACGCGATCAATCATACGTTCTTAGTGTCCTTAGAAATTTAGGGACCGTGGCAAATGCAGGTGCTGAACTTAAGTTAAGAGATATCTCTTTTAATTATCCCAAGCCGGTTGGATTACTCAAATACTTGATTTCTGTACATGGCAATCAAGATGCACTTGTCTTAGATTTTTTTGCTGGATCCGGAACGACCGGGGAAGCAGTTCTTGAGCTGAACAAAGATGATCAGGGAAGTCGTAACTTTGTTCTTGTAACAAATAATGAAGGAAATATTTTTGACGAAGTTTGCTATCCACGTCTGAAAACTGCTATCGAAGGTTACGTCACCAGCAAGAAAGAGACAATTGAGGGATTGGGTGGCGCTTTAAAGGTCTTTGAACTCGGTGGTTTTTCAATTCAGAAGAACCCAGATGATTTGCTAAGTGATTTTTCCGACCATGCGATTGAGATATTGAAGCTAAAACATAGTAATTTCAATGTAGAAGTATCTTCCGAATCGTATCAAATATGTGGGAATGAGATTAGTCGCTTAGGTATATACAATGATCTCAATTTAGAACAGCTAACTAAATTTTTGGAAATTTTTAAGGACACGAAATTGCCAAGAATTCTCTATCTATTTAGCTTCAGTGCGGAAGGAAGTTCAGTCATAGATGATTTGAATTTAAGCATTGAAAGTATTGACACTTTTCCAATTCGAATTCTAAATGTTCTAAAGAGGAAATAGAATGCTTTTGAAGCCCTACCAACAACGCGCCGTAGACGAGCTGTACGAAGCTTTTTCTCGATTGAATGAGAATCCAGATCCAGATTCTTTACTGGTGTTTCAAGCGCCAACGGGAAGTGGCAAAACTATAATGATGGCCAAATTGATCGAAAGAATTGCAATTGAAAAAATCGGACATGATTTTTGTTTCATTTGGGTCAGTATAGGTAAAGGTGATTTACATCTTCAAAGCTTTTCGACGGTTAAATTTGCCCTAGGTGCTAATCCTGCAAGTAGATTACTTGAGGACTATTTATCAGGAAATTTTCTTGAAATTCCTCAAAACGAAATATTGTTCGTGAATTGGGAAAAACTTTCGTCAAAAGATGGCAATTCCAATACCTGGAAGAACATTGCCATGAGAGATGGAGAGCAGATTAATTTTAGAGAAATCTTAGAGAATACTAATGAAAACCGCTCGATAATACTTATATTGGATGAGAGCCATCATACAGCGCAAGCCACGAGGGCTCAAGAACTTCGAGAGATCATGCATCCATCGGTAACTATTGAGATGAGTGCCACTCCAAAATTTATTCCCGGAAATGCAGATATACTCGATGGAAACGCCGCGTTTGTGGGGGTTAGTTCCAAGGACGTCATCAATGAAGGAATGATAAAGAAGGAAGTACTTATAAATTCCGGCATTTCGAAATTGAGTGAAATCGATTTAGACTCTCAAGAAATGATTCTTGAAGCTGCTTTTGCAAAGCGCGAAGAACTTGAGCAAGCTTTTGATGCTGCGGGGTGCGAAATAAGCCCATTAGCTTTAATTCAAATTCCAAACGATGTTCAAGGTGTAATCAAACAGCAAGAGACACTTGATTTCTTGGCCAAAAAAGGTCTTACACTAGAAAATTCAGGTGTTGCCTTGATTTTGAGTGACCAGCCGAAGTCCGAAGAACTTGAATATATCTCTAACCCTCGAAGTCCAATTAAATTTCTTATATTCAAGCAAGCTATAGATACTGGTTGGGACTGCCCCAGGGCTCATATTTTGGTCAAGCTGCGACAAATTAAGAGCGAAACCTTCGAAATACAAACCGTAGGTCGAATTCTGCGCATGCCTGAGCAGCGGCATTATGAAAATGAGATCCTCAACAAGTCCTATATATTTACTAATCTACGAGAAGTAAGAGTATCTCAGGATGACTTCGGGCAAAATATAATCAAACAACTTAGATCCGAGCGACAAATCGACTACATACCAGTCAAATTGACTTCATTCTTTAAGTCGAGAGCAGATTACGGTGATGTGACAGCAAGTTTTGCACCCGTCTTTGAGCGACACTTCAATTCGGCTTTTGATCTTTCAGCGGATGGATTGGACTTTGAGGAGAATGTAGAAAAAGTCTCCAAGTCAGGGGTCGATCTGAGCCTAGCGACATTAAATGACTTAATGTTTTCGAATACCAGTTTGCGCACTTTCCGAATCGATGAGTTCACGGGTGAGATACTTCCAACTAGTACTCTTGAAGCACGACTTTCAGAGCAAGATCTCTTGACTGCATTTGAAAATGCGATTAAAGCCAATATGGGCTCTTTCAAGAACATGAAGCGATCGCTCCCCACAATCAAACAAATTATTTACATGTGGTTCAAAAATTATCTTGGTAGTAAGAATTGGTCTTCTCCTTCATCGCGCGTTCAGGCAATTTTCTGCCATCCAGAAAATTATCAAATTCTTGGGAATCTTCTTGCTGAAGCATTGGCAGATTATGAAGTCAAGAGAGCTATCGAGGTTAATCAAAGAGTCTTAGAAAGCGAAACTTTCTATGATTTTCAAATTGCTGAAGAGTATATGTTCAACCAATACACTCACGAGGAAGTAAATCATCCCAAGTCCATTCACCAGCCTTGCTATCTTGAGGCAAACAGATCGAATCCCGAACGTACTTTTGAGAAATTCCTAGAGGCCGAGAAATGTGTTCAATGGTGGTGGAAAAACGGATTTAGTTTGCGAGATTATTTCGGTATTAAGTATTTGGATGGTAATGGAAAAATACATACCTTCTATCCTGATTATTTGGTGCGATTTACGGATGGGCGCCTAGGGATCTTTGAAGTCAAGAGCGCGACAGACCAAGATGGTCATTTAATGAGTACATTTAAAGCTGAGGCTCTATACAAGTACATTGTCGAAAATCGTTCTAAAGATAATCCAATAGTCGGAGGGATGATCATTCCGAAAGGTAAGCAAATAAAGTATCACTTCAAAGAAAAGTATGACTGGCATAAGGCAGAATCTGGCGACTGGTCAGATTGGATCGATTTTCCTCGTAACCCATGAGGGTTACGAGACTTGAATTCACATTTCAGATTATTTCTCCGGGAAATTGAATATTGTGGCATTAATGTGAAACATATTCTCTAGGTAGAACTTCAGAACCTGTGTGGTTGGTCCCTAGAGGTTTTGAAGACTCTGCACTTTCACTTAGCTGTTCAATCCAAGTTCTTGCGCAAGGAAAATTATTGTGCATGCCAGGGGTTTATCAGTATTAGCTAATATTGAATGCCGGAATGTCGATCATGAAGAACTTGTGTAGGTGTTAAAGTTGCGTACGTTCATTGCACCCATTTACTAGGTTAGGTCACCGAATCTGCTTAGTTGCGCAGGCAACAAGCAATTCTCCAAGCTCCGCTGCGAGAACAAGTACCGGCCATCACACAAGAACCCAAGCTCCTGCCAGTCAATAGCATTAAGGGCATCACAGAAGTCTTGCAGGTCGATATCTTGGTTCTTAGGGAAAATTGCTAGAACTGATCCATCGAAGTGGGTGCAGTCGCTGACGAAGAATGGTTTGGGGTTACGGGTCTTGCCATTGACGTAGATGCGCTTGAGCTCATTCTGCGGGTAGCCGCGGCCCCAGGACCACCAGTCGGATTCGGTGAATTTCTTGATGCGGCGGTTGATGAGTTCATCTTTGTAAGGGGCGAGGACTTTCTCGGCATCTTCTTTATCTAGCGGCCAATACATAGAACGTAGGGATCCATCTTTAACGGTTCCGGAATATACGAATTGACGATTACCGAATTCATCGCTGGTATAGATGTGATCGGCTCCTGATACTGCGCCGACCTTAACGGAGGCGATATCGGAGAAAGGTAGTGAGTAGCCATTGGACATAAAGAGGAGCTGGCCCATTTGGTAGGTGAAGTCGCGGTCCTGGTATTGCAGGGTATCTAGCTGGGCGTAATCCTCGGGTTTGGTGATTGATAGGGCTGCGTACTTGGTCTTGCGGGTGAAGTTATCTTTTTCGAAGCGGAAGACGACGCAGTTGGGGCTGGCGTTGGTAAAGAGTTTGGAGTCACCGAAATCAACCATGTGCGTGATGGTGCCGAGGTTGTAGATCAGCTCGTTGAGTTTGATGCTCGATGTGGATTTGATGAATTCGCGGGGGACGATAAAGATGAGTTCGCCATTGGGTAATAAGTGATCGATGCACTTTTCGATGAAATAGAGATAGAGGTTGCTGCGCTTATCGAAGATGGTTGAGTCCATCAATAACTTGGTGGTCGGCAAGATATCTTGGTGGCGCACATATGGGGGATTGCCGATGATGGTGGCG
>JACCDN010076651.1_pt1 | contig 15132 bp, 12 predicted proteins | sample 7441691 | NCBI WGS metagenome assembly JACCDN01 (sample SAMN15323439, study PRJNA562643) | freshwater metagenome | isolation source: river surface water | place: USA:Blue River Watershed | collected 2017-08-16
CCACGAGTACATCCGTGGTCGTGGGACAGGGCATAGCTTCGAACCGATCGTGGCTAGTGGTCAGAGAGCGTGTACCTTGCATTATCATGCCAATAATCAACAATGTCTCTATGGTGAGATGGTACTCATCGATAGCGGTGTCTCCTATGCTCACTATGCCAGTGATATGTCTCGTACGCTACCGGTCAATGGTCGTTTCACTCCCAGACAGAGAGAAGTCTATAACGCAGTCCTTCGTATCCAGCGTGCTGCGAAGAGTATTCTCAGACCATGAATTTTATTGAAAGACTATCATACGCAGCTAGGAGAAGTGATTACCAAAGAACTAGTAGATTTGCAGTTGCTAAGTATGGATGCTATCCGCAAGCAAGATGAAAAGTCTCCTGCATATAAAAAATACTGTATGCATGGCATATCACATTTTATCGGGCTCGATGTGCATGATGTCGGTGATGTCTATCAGCCACTCCAGGCTGGTATGGTGCTGAGCTGTGAACCGGGTATCTATATCGCTGAGGAGTGACTCGGTATTCGTCTGGAAAATGAAATCCTCCTGACCGAGGATGGATGTATCGATCTGATGGAGCATATCCCGATCGAGGTGGAGGAGATAGAGGAGAAGATGTCTCATTAGTTCGTAGATGCTAGTTGCTAGATCCTAGGAACTATGAACTAGCAACTCTAGTTTATCTTAAAGTTCTGCTTCATTCTCTCGAGCCAGTGCTGTCTCGGAAGCGGAAGTCCATGCTTCATGAGAAACTTATACTCCATCGGGATGATGCGATAATAGTTTCAGGATTCGTCTTGAATCACTTTCTTTAGGATATCGGCAGAAATAATTCGGTTTCATTCTGTATCGAATGACTCAAACTGATCGAGATTGCTTGATTGGACAATGTCTGCATCAGCTGGGATGTCGACTTTAACTGCTTCATCTCTCCAGAGATATCATTTTGCTGTGACTTCTTCCTTGGTAAATGAATTATCAATGAGGTATGCTGCGGTATCATTGAAATAATACGGACACATCGATGCAGGGAAGAATTCTCCTAGAGTCCCGTCTTTTTCCATTTGTCAGAAAATCTCATTTACTTTTTGCTCTCGTTCATCTTTCGTATACTGTTGATTGAATATACAGTAGGACTTGTTACGCAGACCGATACAGCCGAGGCAAAATGAGCAGTTGACGACATTAAATGAATGATAAATATGGGAACTGACTGATGCATTGATAGAACAATAGATATTGTTCGAAAACTCCCCTGCACTACAGATGCCATAGAAGTCATCACATTTCGTGCCTGCATCGAAACAATCGTAAAAACGATGACAGCCGTCTCCTCCATTGATATAGAAGTTATTTCTCCCTGTGTCGAGTCTATTCGTATAATAGGAATCTTCGATATCATTACTATGGACGATACCGTAGGAGTTGGTGGATGTTGAGTTGATATTTTTTGCTGTATGATTGATATTGGTATAATACTCGTCATATTTTTTCCTGTCATGGAGTAACGATTCTTTTCTGAGCATATATTCCTCTTTCGTGAGACTTTGGTTATTGATGCAATAGGATTGATTTTGAAGGTCATCACAGAAGAGACACTCACTGCAGCCGATCAGATTGCTCGAAAACCATATATTGTTGGATTCGTACACATGATTGGAATAGAAGACCTTGAATGATTTATTAATATTGTGTGAATGGAAGATGATATCGCTATTGAGCGTCACGAAGACAGAGTTGAGGACATTGGAGACGTTTTCATAGACGAGTGTCGAGTAGATGACATTCTCGGCATTGGTGCCGACGACGAAGCTGAGATAGGCATTCTTCGCTCCGAAGACGCAATCAGAAAACTCCGTCCCATCATTGCTGGATCCCAAATCGACTAATCAAGGTTTATCAGAAACTTTAAAGAGTGTTGAGAAATGATCAAAGAAGCTAACTGACGGGTTATACGGGAGTGTTGTTGTATTGCCATCAGGATACTTATTGATATATTCTTTGGTTGATACGATCTTTCCTGATCTGGGTCATTCAGGGAACTTCGATACAGTACCATTATTTCTGCCTAGTCCGAATGTATATCGACTCACAACTTCCATCAGGAACTCTCTCCACGGAGTCTGTTTGCGTTTGTCTTGTATCTTGGATTGTCGATCTTGTAAGGTAGTCATGAAAATAATAGTATTGATAAAACTTTTGTCTACTGTATTTTGAAATTTTGCTTCATCCTCTCGAGCCAGTGCTGCCTCGGAAGTGGAAGTCCATGTTTCATAAGAAATTTATATTCCATTGGGATGATGCGATAATAGTTTCAGGATTCATCTTGAATCACTTTCTTGAGAATGTCAGCAGAGATGGTCCAAACCCCCTCAACTCCCCCTTGTCAGGGGGATGGCTCTCGTGATTCAAACTGATCGAGATTGCTGGACTGGATGACTTCGGCATCAGCGGGGATGTCGACCTTGACCGCTTCGTCACGTCGGAGGTATCAGGCTTGCGTTACTTCTTCTTTCGTGAAAGAATCATCTATCAGATATGCAGCTGTATCATTGAAATAGAAAGGATTCATGCTTGCTGGGAAGAATGCTCAGAGTGATCCGTCTTTCTCTATCTGTCAGAAGATCTCATCTACTTTTTCATATCGTTCGTCTTTGGTATATTGTTTGTTGAGGATACAGAACTGTTTATTTTTGAGTCAGATGCATCAGAGGCAATAGGAGCAGTTGTCACAGAGCATAGAGTAGTAGAGATTATTGCATCATTCATCATTACCTCATGAACAGTAGAGATGTTCACAGTTTCATGATGCAAATACCCCATAAAAGTGTGCCGCCTGTGGAGATCAGCCTGTATAGCAATCGAATGCATACTCTGACCCATTAGTCGATCCATGAAGAATAAGATTACGACCATGATGTGTATTGTAACAATAATGTGACTGAGAAACATCTTGACATTCGCTATTGAATGTTCCATGAGTATCAGCACAGAGAATGTTTTCTCATCTCTTTTCTCGAATCTGTTGGTGGTGATTTGCAAATGATCATTTATCCTTCAGTAATTCTTGTTTCTTTTTATAATATTCATCTTGATCTAACTTTTGATTGGAGATGCAATACGAAGCATTTTCAAGATTATGACAGTAGAGACATTCGCTACATCCTATCATAGTATCACAAAATCGAAGATTGTGTGAGTTATGAATATTTTGTGAATAAAAGATATGTGACGAATGGATTACTGATCTGGAGCTAAAGACATTCGTACAATGATTTCGTACCATTATGCTATTGAGTATCGTATGAGAATAGTCTTTGACTGATAAGGAGTATAAGACATTTTCACATCCGTTGATCACAGTATTGGATAGGTAATTGGATTTGGAGTTGATGATAATATCGGCATAATCAGAATTTTCGGCATTCACATGTCTAAAGTGAGGCACAGCTATTCCTGATGCTATGTCCTGCAATGCATCAAAAAAGCTTGATCACCTATACTCTGCTATTGTCGTATTGTCTCTGTCGGCAAATTCTTGATTTTTGATGACGTGACTGATTCTCATAGACTTAGGGTATTTCGAAACCATGCCTCGATCTTTCGTATACACAAAGGGTGCTCGACTACAAATCTCCATCACGAAGTCTCTCCACGGAGTCTTTTTGCGTTTGTCTTGTATCTTGGATTGTCGATATGAGAGGCTGGACATGGAAAGAGGGAAGATAGCGTAAATAGAGAGAATAGAGTAATGCACAGACTATAATATATTTACTTTCATTTGCAAGTAAATATGTCAAAGTATGTTGTTATTATACAAACAACAATAGAGTATGTAAAAACTATTGCAAAAAAAGATATTTCGACTATACTCGTAAATATGTTATAAAAAAGGTAACACTCTGACTGTCCGTGATAGTCTGTCAGAAAACTTTATTCTTTTCGTCTTCCTATGTTGAGTGATCATCCCCGTCTCCAAGAGATCGAACAGATACTTATCAAATTTGATCTCAATGAGACCGAAAGAGCTGTCTATCTCGCTGGTTTGATCACATGACCAGCGACTGTGATTCAGCTGAGTCGTCAATCGACTATTGCTAGATTGTCGGTCCATCAGGCAGTGACGAAGTTGATCGATATGGGACTATTTCTCGAGACCTACTATGGGAAGAAGCGTCTCGTTTATCCCCATAGTATTGATGGACTGTATGCCTTGCTGGAAGAGAAGAAATTCGCACTCAAACAACTCGAAAATAGTCTCGATGCCTCCAAGAATATCTTCGACTATATCAAACAGTCTCGTGAATCTTTTCCGCAGACGAGGATGTATCAAGGGATAGAAGGTATCAATACGACTCTCCTCGAGATGGCCAAAGATAATGAACCGATATCGATCATCTATGATGCGAATGCACTGCAACTACTCGTCGATGAGAAGATATTTCATCGATCTTATACCCAGAGAGCACAAAAAAAGATTCTGACGAGATTGATTTTACCGACGAGTTTTAGAGATTTTTGGCATCTGGAGTGGAAGGATGACTACGATGTGATGATCAGGACATTGCCTGATCAGCAGATCATCCAGGGAGGGATAGAGATCTGGTGAGCAAAGATTGCTCTTCATTGTTATCAAGAGTCATTCATCACGACTACGATCATTGAGAATAAGCAGATTGCACAGATACTTCTCGTGATGTATGAGTCGATGCGATCGCAGGCGAAGGACTATCAGGAGGGTTTTTTGTTAGTATAGTGTTATGAAGCTTTAGTTCTCTCTAGAAAATCTATTATATCAAAACTAAATCTCTCTGCGTCTGGTGATAGATGAGGGGCATGTCATCCGTTTGGATACATATGTGCTTCTACTCCTAATGATTCTCCCATCTTTCTTATATTATCTATGCTTACCATAGGATCATTCACTCCTCCTATAACCATACTTTGTACTCAATTATCTTTCATCTTTCAAAGTTTATTTCTAGTTTGGTTAAAGGCTGCATCTTTTTGTGTTCATTTTCCTTCTTTTGGTAATCATAAAGCAATGGTAGCTATATTTTGATTAACTTCCCATGTATTATTTGATCACATAGATCACATGATTCATAGAGTACGAGTAATGAAATCTTCATTAATACTGGAGGTAGGTATTCATATAGTCTTTGATATTCCTAATCTTATCATATCATTGCGTAATGATTCTACGGTGGTACTTTTCAAGAAATGATACAAAAGTAGCATATATTTTATTAAAAAACTTTTATATCTTAGTGTAATGAAAGATTGTATATCATTTGTATTCATTAACTTCTTCATCCCATTTGTTAATGCGAAAAATCATGATCCATCTCATGCGATCAATTTCATGAAATCTGCGAATTCTCCATTACCATGTTGTACTCATAAACCACATCACGCTACCGAAATATAATGACTAATACGTGCAAGTATGGCTTCATCCTCTACTAAACATTCTGCTAAATGCGTACCCATAGAGTTTGCCAGTATGGCAATATTTCAACTATTATCTATATTATTTACTATATAGGCCTTAAGAGCAGCTACTAAATCATCTTTGGTTTTTCTTTGTGGATTTCACGAAGTAGGTAATTTATGAATATTGGGAGCCAATACTTTATATCACTCTGACTCGAGTTTTGCAGTCAATCATTTTCGTTCATCGGGATGTCCTACGAGTCCATGTAGTATAAGTATAGTCGGATTCATATTATTCAAGTCTTTCATAGATTAATAATCGATAGTACTAAATAGTAAATATATACACATTATATGGACCAATGTCAATACTATTGTATAAAATACTTTAGTATAATTCTTTCCCTCTTTTATGATTAATCATTTGCTTTCTACCTTCTTTTTCTGTATAGTATTATTAATTATCTAGCGAGAGTGTTTCTGACACTCTTTTTCTTTGTTTGATAGCGTTATTAATAATAACCCACCCTACCCTCCCTGAAAGGGAGGGACTCCGCAAATGAATCCCTTAGAGGAGAAGTTCCCCTCTATCAGAGGGGATGTCCGTAGGACAGGGGAGTAAAAAAAAGATGTCCGTAGGATGGACGGTGGGTAATAGTAATCTTACTCTAAACTCTTCATTTTTAATTCTCAACTTTTCTTATGTCTATCCGTACCGTTGCTATCATAGCCCATGTCGATCATGGCAAGACGACCCTCGTCGATCAACTCCTCCAGCAGTCATGAACGCTTGCGAAGCTCGAATGAGCTGATCTCGTCATGGACAGCAATGACCAAGAGCGTGAGCGTGGTATCACCATCTATGCGAAAAATACATCGATCATGTACAATCATGATGGTGTCGAAGAGACGATCAATATCGTCGATACTCCTGGCCATGCTGACTTCGGATCAGAAGTAGAACGCGTGCTTCGTATGGTGGACTCTGTCCTCCTCGTCGTCGATGCCTATGAAGGTCCGATGCCACAGACGAAATTCGTCTTGAAGAAGTCACTTGAGCTCGGTCTCAAGCCTATCGTCGTGATTAACAAGATCGATAAATCGACTGCTAGACCTGAGTGGGTGATCAACGAGTTATTTGATCTCTTCCTGACACTCGGTGCGAATGATGCACAAGCAGAGTTTACCGTCGTCTATGCGAGTGCGAAGAATGGCTATGCGATGCATTCATTAGTCTGATTTGATCCAGCAAATCCTCCGACGAGTATTACACCGATATTTGAAGCGATATTGAAGCATGTGCCAGCTGCTCCTGATCTTTCTGATCAACCATTACAATTGCAGGTGGTGAATCTGGGTTATGATGATTATCTTGGAAGACTTGGTATCGGTCGTGTCTATGCGGGTACTTTGACTGCCGGTCAGCAAGTTATTATTATTGGTAATGATGGTCAGACGAGAAAAGGTAAAGTAGCGAAAGTCTTCACGACACTCGGATTGACGAGAGTCGAGAAACAGAAAGCGATCTCGGGTGATGTCGTCACCGTCTCGGGTATGAGCGATATATTCGTCGGTGAGACGATCGGTGTCGAATGATCCGAAGCGATGCCACCTATTCATGTCGATGAGCCGACCTTGACGATGGATTTTCTTATCAATGATAGTCCGTTTATGGGTCGTGAAGGGAAACAAGTCACATCGAGAAATCTCATGGAGAGACTTACGAGAGAGCTTGAGACGAATGTAGGACTGAAGGTTGATTTTTCTCAGTGAAATAGATTCCCTGTCTCAGGGAGAGGTGAACTTCATCTCTCTGTCTTGATCGAGACGATGAGGAGAGAAGGTTTTGAACTCCAGGTATCTGCACCACAGGTGATCATGAAGAAGGTCGATGGTCATCTCATGGAGCCGATCGAACAAGTAGTCATCACGGTCGATGATAAGCTCTCGGGTGATGTGATCACGATGCTCTCGGATCGCAAAGGTATGATGACTGATATGGTCACGCACAATGGTCAGACTACTCTCCAATTTGATTGTCCGACAAGAGGATTGCTCTGACTGAGAGCACAGTTTATCTTGATGACGAGAGGGGAAGGTATCATGTATAGTTCATTTAGTCACTATGATAGACACAAAGGCGATATCCCGAAGAGGATGAATGGATCGATGACATCGATGGATAGAGGTGTAGCGATGAGATATAGTATCTGGAAGCTCCAAGAGAGAGGAACAATCTTCGTCGAACCAGGCGATGAACTCTATGAAGGTATGGTCGTCGGCGAATCAGCAAAACCTGGTGATATGGCTGTCAATCTCACGAAAAATAAACAATTGACTAATATGAGATCCAAAGGTCACGATGAAGCGATGAGACTCGAGCCGATCAGGAAAATGACCCTCGAAGATGCTCTGGCCTATATCGGGACAGATGAGTATGTCGAGATCACACCGAAAGCTATCAGACTTCGTAAGATTTTCCTCACGGAGAGTGATAGAGCTAATGCGAGAAAGGCTGGATTATTGGGAACATCGGTGTAAAAGTTACCCTACCATGAAGCCCTTGCTTTTGCTTTATAAAGAGACTATATTCTTCGGAGTATGGTTTTTTTATTGTTTTCAACTTACATGAAAAAAATATTGATTATTGTAGTTTTAATAGTAATAGGTATTATTATTTTTTGGAATCTACCAAGAGCTAGTACCGCAGATGGTATTAACCCAAATCCTATCTATGCTATTACATGAGAGATGGATTTTAAAGTTTTGGATACTCTTCCTAGAAATATTGCTGCAACATCTTCTATAGAAGGATGAAGTAGAATAGTGATTTATCCTTTAAATGATACAAATGAGGATACCGATAGATATATAGAAATTTATAAATTTTTGTCTAATGAAAATGCTATTAAAGAGTATGAATCTTATAAGAAAGAATTACTTGAATGAGATTATAATAATTTATATGAAGATGAAAGTGGAAATAATAAATACTTTATATCTTATAAGACAGTAAGGTTTCATACTGATCATGGTATTCCTATCCGAATAGATACATCTCCCGATCTTTCTCTTTGATTCCTTAAAAATAATGTCTTTATAATGATTACTTATGAATGATATCGGAATTATGGTAATTATATATATGATATAAATAGTGATATTATGTATGTTTCAGATATTCTCAAAGGAACTATTACAAGTAAGAAATAAAAATAAAGTTTATTTTATTATCTTCCTCTATGAAAAAGCTCTGATTCGTTATTGCTATAATATCGCTCATCGCATCATGTTCGTATACGGTCTTTGCGGTAATCACCACTATTGACTCTGTCGATGCACCTGCATCAGTGCGTCAGCATTGTATCCTCGTACCGAAGTGATGATATATTGATAGTTGTCCAGCCTATCGACAAGATCTTCGTGAACTGAATCAGTCACTTGCAAATCAACGATCAGCTCTCCTTTCCTCAGGAGTGAGTGTCTTGCGTGACGGGCTAGAGAGTCAGCGTAATACACTTATCAAAGAGAGAATTATCCTAAGCAAACAATGAGATGCGAAAGCGATATTTCTCCATGACTATACAAGCTATCTTGTCGCTCTCCTCTTTCGTGATTTGCTCGAGCTCCGTGATCATCGTCAGGCGGTGAGAGACTTTTTTCAGAAGACCTATGATACACAGGATCAGTCATGACTCTCTCTGTACTCACTCTCATGGTACAAAGCTAGTCCTAGACAGTATGATACACAGCTCTTTCTCCAGATAGGGGTCAGGAATTTTAGTGATACAGCTATCAGTAGTATCGAGGATATTTATTGTTTCACGACGATCAATGAGCAGGATTATATCTATCCTCTCGGTGTGAGACAGACGATCGATGCGAATACGATCGTCAATCTTGTGGTGCCTCTGGATGTCGGTACGACTCCCCTAACCGATCTGGAGAAAGAGAGGAAGCTATTTTGTACGATGGTATATACGAGAGATGGTCAGGAGGTCTATAGTAATTGGCAGTCATTAAAGTTTACAGTAAACAGTTAGACAGTAGACAGTCTATTTATTTTTATAGCTTAGCTTTCGCTAATTCCCACATACAGATCGCTGCGGCTTGGCCGACGTTGAGGGATTCTTTGTGTCACTGCATGGGAATGTAGATGACGAGATCGCTCTGTGTAAGCGTATACTCTTCTACTCCGGTGATTTCGTTTCCGACGATGAGAAAGATATCACTTTCTGACTCGGTGGATGTTTTGACCGTCTGGAGGACATCAGCATCGGTCAGAGAGAGACTTTTCTCTGTAATCTCTGCAGTGATGACTAAGCCATGATCTTTCATATATATCATCGCTTCTTCTATAGTGTCGAAGGTCTTATAAGGAACAAGCTCCTCTGCTCCGAGAGAGGTCTTCTTCACTTGCGTATGATCAGCTCTGGCAGTATAGCCTGAGCAGATGACTCCTCGACCGAGTGCATCAGCCGTACGGAAGATGTTGCCGACATTGTAGGCACTACGGAGATTTTCACAGACTATCCATTTCATGGAGTTATAAGTTATACGTGTTAAATTATAAATTTCAGTTCAGTAATTGTGAGAAAGATCGAAATCTATTGATACTTCTCTTGCGTCATCCTGAACGAAATGAAGCGAAGCGGCATGAAGTGACCGTAGGGAATCCTTTAGGGTGAAGGATCTTTTATTATTACCTATGAGATCCCTCGGCTTCGCTCGGGATGACGCAATTGCACTATAACTTCGTCGTAGCTTCGCAATGACGGTAATCTATTTAGGGAAAAGAAGCGATCGTTCCTTTGTGAGTGCTTCTGTAATAGTATTGATCCAGGCATCACGAGATGCTTTGTCTTGTCATCTCAGATCGACTTTCACATTTTTGGGATTAAGCGAAAGGAAGAGTTTAGAGAATTTTTGGATGCTGGGCATGCCTGCCGACAAGGCAGGTTTTGGATGTTGAATGGGATTGAGTCTGGATTTTACAATCTCGATAAGCTGACGCTTGAGCTGGTGTCTCCGAGCTGCTCTGTGGACGATATCGGCAGCGATGTAGATGCTGCATTGATGACATTTCTTATTCGGATATTGGGGGATATGCTGGAGACGGAAGTGTTGCGAAAATCTCGTCTGTCTCTGACGCTGGATGTAACGAATATCTTTGACCGTAAGGCGAAGTGGACGAGGGAACATGACAGCAAGAGTAGTTATTTAGGGTAGTGAAATCAAGGATAGATGAATGTATTGACTTTGTCTTTGTAATGATTATAACAGAAAATCTATTTTTTACCTCGAGTTGTTTTTTTTAGTATATGAATAATCCATCCTCAAAACCATCCAGACAAAATGCTATTTCTCTTGCAGTAGCGGTGGCAACTCTTCTATGACTTTTTTCATGTGATTCATCTCCAACAAGACCATATAAGTATAAATCAGTCTCTGATAGTAATTATACTATTCCTCCTATCATAATAAATAATGACTGAAAAGACACTATTGCTTTCGTAGCTGATACTCTTAGCTGAGAGCAAGCACAAAGAATTAAACAATTGAGAGATGAATCTCATAAATGAGAGATTAAAATAGATGGCAATATAGAGGATTATAGAAAGATGGTAGAAGATATTATTTATCCTCAGGTCATACATCATCGCAATGACAATAATGTTGTCAATATCTGAGTTGTTAAATTTACCGATGGCGTTTTCTTCAGAACTACACCTCTTGAAATAATCGTAGATAATAAGATGGAGGAGTACTGAAAGAATGCTTTATTATCTTCTTATCAAGATAGTAATAATAGTAAAGTTCAAATTACGGTCAATTTACAAAGAATTGCTGCAGATTGATCGTTATATTGAATTGACATAGAAAAGTTGATAAAAGCGATACTAGTACATGAGGTAGCAGAGGGTATTGATCTCTTCCCAAACCCACGTAGATCCATGATGGAAAATCAGCTGATAGGTGAAATTGTCTGAGGTTCAGTATTCCCTGAGTATGTATTGTTTAGACAAAAAAGCCTAAATATTGAAGAAAATCTTAGGAATTTCGTGAACTTTGGCAAACCACTAGCAAGTAGTGATATATATTATTATGTAACAAGATATTATATGATAGAATTGCTAAATAAACTAGAATCAGATTGAAAGCTAGAAGAATTTTTTGCTGGGTAATATACAATTCAGTAGTTTTACCCCACCACCTTCACCTCTTTCTCTTCGAGCTTCTCGAGCTTATAGTCCCCTATCTGCACTCTGAGTAGATCGACGACATTGTAGCCTAATGAATGGAATAGACGTCTTATATGGCGTTTTTTGCCTTGATTGAGCGTGATGGTGAAGGCACGGTCATGGGCTTTCTTGCCTGTCGCAACCCATGTCTTGGGCAGATCGTGCTCCTGTCCAGCTACAATGCTGAGGATGTCAGATCATGCTACTTTCTTATCTCCTTTACGTTCATTGATATATTTGCCATCAGGGTCGCAGAGACGACCGACACGCATGAGGTCGATCAGTTTCTCACCATCGATCTCGTCATCACCCATGACACGAACGATGACTTCATAGATCTTCAAGATACGCTGTGATGGATGCTCGTATTTATGCACTATCGCAGGATTATTCGTCAGCATTACCAGTCCTCTACTGTCTTTATCGAGTCTGCCGATATAGTAGTAGTTTCTATAATCTTTGGGCAAAAGTTCGTAGATGGTCTGATTGTGTTCATCAGCTTTGGAGCAGACATAGCCCATAGGTTTGTGAAAGAGGACGATATCTGACTTAGCATGAGCGACATCCGTGGTGATGACGGCTTTGACGACTTTGTCACCGATCCAGCCCGTGATTGTGTCTCCTTCATTGAGATCGACGGTAAATCATTCGACTTTATTTTCATTGATATGTACCATGCCATCTTTGATCGCTTGCGTGATGGTTCTACGAGAGAGACCATATGTTTGTTGGAGGTAGGTGAGGAGTTTCATAGCAATTATAAATGGTAATAAAATTTTCCTCACCCTCATTCCCTCCCCTTTCTCCTTATCAGTCGTCAGGGTAAGGGATGACCACATGGCATTCCCTTGGAGGAGATCTCCTCTACCCGTAGGGAGAGGGGTAAGGGGTGAGGACTAGAGATAGTTAAGCAATGATTCGATCTTGTAAATACCACCTGCGACTTGATGCTTGATCTCTCCGTTTGTGTCGAAGACGATGATAGTGCTCGGCTCAGTGACGCTATATTGTTTTTTGATCTCAGATGCTGTATCGTAGTCTATCTTGAAGATATTCACATTTGCTGGTATGCGAGATGGGTTCGCATTAATAGACTGATCGAGTGCGACAGCGATGGATGAGGATGACGCATGGAAGAATAATATAATCTGCTTGCCTGCACTACGAGCATCGTTATAGGCTGTGTTCGTGTAGTCAGTATAGCTTCATCTCTGATCGTTCGTGGTATCATTGTTTGTGTCTTCGCCGATGAGGAGTTGTTCAGCACGAGAAGTACTGCTATCAGTCTCTCATGATGTCGTCTCCAGCATCGCCTGTTGCTCAGCGATATCTTGTTCTATCTCTGCGAGAAACTGATCCGTCTGTGACTGACAACCTGCCATAGTGATGCACAAAAGACAGAAGGAGCATACAAAGCAAAGATTTTTTACTGTACTATTCATTACTTTTTTAAAAAAAGACTAAAGCAGATGCTCTAGTCTTTATAGTGAAAGGGTGGTATGAATGCAATGCAGAATAATTACTATCAATTAATATTATACTATATTGGTATTATTATCTATTCTTGATCTTTTTGTAAAGCATTAGCAAGAGAATCGGCTACTGTTCATTGAATAGTCTCAGGAATTAGAGCTCTTTCTACTACTTCTAAAACTTCATCATACTCATCTTTACCTTCACTTCATCTATGATCTATATAATTTGCTCTGATTGCCTCTTTCTTCATTAAATTTTTTAATACCTTTAGTGAATCTGATGATAGCTCCTTGGCTAGATCTTCTGCACGGGAATGATTTTTTTCTCCTCCTCATAATCTTTTTATTAAAGATTCTATAGTTGAGGATAGTACTCGGCGAAGAACAAATGGTTTTTCTTTCATCTCAAAAGTTCATATTTCTGGCTCAGATTGATCAATGTTTGTTAATAGATTTATTTTTTGAATAAGAGTGTAATTATTAATGACCTTTATTAAATTGAATTTTTTTGCTTTTTGTACATCGTCAAAATTTGGCTCTATAGGTTTAGCCATAAATTTTCACTCCGCGTCAGTGACATTGACAACTTTATTTGTTTCAGGCTCTATTCGTGTAATATATTCTCGTTCATCTCCTAATAAGTTTTCAAGCTCTGTACTCCCAGGTATTCTTTTATCTCCTTTTAGAAAACCTCATTTCCCGTCTGGTAGTGGATTTCAAGCGGCAGTATTAATAGATCTTTTCTCTTTTATCGTAAATAGGTTCGATGAGTAATCACTTGCAACTTGGTTTAGATAATTTACTACATCTTCATAAGATACAAAAACTACATTTCATTGTGTATTAATAGAATTATCAATCATAGCTCTATATAATAAGAAAATAAAATAACTATGTATCTATACTAATATATGTATATAAAGTCAAGTCTTTTTTCATTTTTCTACTTTTTATTTAATCAGAGAATAACTATACTGTTCTATTGATTTTTTACGATTTCTATCGACTTCTATGTCATTCGCTCCACAGTCATCCAAGCCAGATTTCAACCTCATCCGACAATCCGTCCATAGCTATCGGTCAGACAACCATATCTTTGAGAAATCTATCTCCCAGAGAGAATGAGCTGAGCAGTATCGTTTCTACGATGGACCGCCCTTTATCACGGGACTTCCTCACTACGGTCATCTCGCATCGAGTGTCGCCAAAGACGTGATCCCTCGTTATCAGACGATGAAGGGCAAACAGGTCGATCGTGTACGATGATGGGACTGTCATGGTATCCCTATCGAACAGAAAGTCCAAAAGAAACTCTGACTGGAGTCTAATCTCGATATCGAAAAAGTCGGGATCGAGACATTTATCCAGTGATGTTATGACTATACTCGTAGTACATCGGAAGAGTGGAAGCGGTATATCGAGCAGTTTGGTCGTCGAGTAGACTTCGATCATAGCTACAAGACGATGGATAATGACTATATGGAGTCAGTGCGACGAGTCTTCAAGACACTTCGAGACAAATGACTCATCTACAAAGGGAAACGTGTGTCGCTCTATTCGACGAAGCTCGAGACGCCGATATCCAATTTCGAGGTGGCGATGGATGATACCTATGAGGAGGTGAATGATCCAGCGATCACAGTCGCTTTCGTTTTGGAAGATAAGAGACAGATATTAGCCTGGACGACGACACCCTGGACGATACCGTTAAATATTGCCTTAGCTGTCAATAAAGATATCGCTTATGTTAGTGTCAACTACAATGAGGCGATCTATATCGTGGCGAAAAATCGTCTGGAGGCCGTCTTTGCTGGTAAAGACTATACTATCGTCGATGAGTTTCTCGGAGAGGTACTTCTCTGACTCTCCTATACGCCACCATTTGACTATCTCTATGGCAAGACTGCCAACGAGAAAGACCATCATATCTATCATGCCGATTTCGTCACGGATACGGATGGTACAGGTATCG
>JACCDN010111503.1_pt1 | contig 15129 bp, 12 predicted proteins | sample 7441691 | NCBI WGS metagenome assembly JACCDN01 (sample SAMN15323439, study PRJNA562643) | freshwater metagenome | isolation source: river surface water | place: USA:Blue River Watershed | collected 2017-08-16
GGAATGCCTAATCCTATATACTTTGTAGAGCCTAATAATAAAATAACTATAATTATAATGATGCCGCCAATGAATGGTCTCAAAGGCTTATAATTGATTTTATTAAAAATATTTTCCCAGAAATGGTTACTTAATGAAAATAACAAAGCAGTTAATCCAAATAGTAAACCTGCAAATAATGCGAATACAAGATTGTATAAATTCAATGATGGTATTAAATTGACAACATAAATACTATGTTTAATATCCCATTGCAAACAAATAAAATGCGCAAGATAAGCAGCTGCAAAGCTGGGTAGTATTGATTGCCATCTAATATATTTAAAGCCCATTAATTCTAATGCAAATATGGCGCCAGCCCAGGGGGTTCCAAAAACAGCAGCAAATCCGGCACTCACTCCCATAATAATGATGGTCTTTTTTTCTGAATCATTTATTTTAAACCATTTAGCAAATGGTGCTGCTATTGCTCCTCCCATTTGTACTGCAGTCCCTTCTCGACCAGCTGAGCCACCAGCAAGATGAGTTAATATAGTTCCGATGTACACCAAGGGTGCCATTTTAAAAGGGATCGATTGATCTGATGTATGATGTGCATTAATAATCTGATTATTGCCTTTATTGGCTTCATCTCCGTATTGATGATATATAAAGCCAATTAAAAATCCAATAAAGGGTAAAGAGTAAATGATCCAAAAATATTTTTCTCTAGTTGTTGTAACCCAATCCAATGAATGTAAGAAAAATGCAGTCACTGTTCCAGTAATACAACTGATCAATAAGCAAATGATAACCCATTGAGTGATCTGATTGAATAGTTTTAATATTGGATGACTATTCGGCATCTATTTTTTTTTGAAAAGAGGCTTTACTAATAATACCAGAGCAATGATCACCCAGATAATATTCACTACCATGGATGGATAGGCGCGATGAAAGTAAGTATTTATGACAAAAAATAAGCCACCTACTATATTTGCCCACATATAAGTTTTACTATTGGTCTCAATTTTACCCCAAAGGTTTAACGCATAAGAACCAACGATTAATATAGAGGCTAACCAGCCTATACTTTCTATGATCATCTCTTGTTGACTCATTTGATTGATTTTCGCGTTAAATATAATGTCAAAAATACATATATAATCTCTATATTCGTGGTGCTATGCAACGCAAAATAGTCTCCATATTCTTTTGTTTGATCATACTAACGCAAATTCTGCCAATGGCATCATTGATCTCAATGGCTGCAGGATGTTTTAGTAATGATCAATTGACTGTTTCTTTGTCAGTTTCATTGTTAGATGAAGAAATTGAAGAAGAAGGCGCTAAAGCACCAATAACTTACCTATCAAATAATCTTTGCGAATTAAACAATTTAGTTGAAGGACAAATCAATAAAGAGGTACAATACCTACATCATATTATTGATTTCCCGGAAGGATTCGCTAGAATACTCTACACCCCTCCTAATTTAGGGTAATTCTCTTTTGATTTTATTCGAGATGTATCTGTAATTTGATAGCTTATTTTTAGCTGTCAAAATCTGAAATATTCTGTCGTCAATATTTTATAACTTTAGTATAATTAAGAACAAACATGCAAAATTCTAAAAATTTAGGTTCATTTTCTTTAAATCATTTAAAAGATGATATTCCTGCTGGCTTGGTTGTTTTTTTAGTAGCGCTTCCTTTATGTTTAGGAATAGCTTTAGCTTCTGGAGCACCGCTTTTTTCTGGTATTATAGCAGGTATTATAGGTGGAATTCTTGTAGCAGCAGTCAGTGGATCAGCATTAAGTGTTACAGGTCCTGCAGCTGGTTTGACCGTGATTGTATTAAATGGAATTAACGATTTAGGCACTTATGATACTTTTCTATTAGCAGTTGTAATTGCTGGAATTGTACAAATTATTCTAGGATTTTTAAAAGCAGGTATTATTGGATATTATTTTCCTTCTAGTGTAATTAAAGGAATGTTAGCAGCTATTGGGATTATTTTAATTTTAAAACAAGCACCATTGGCCATTGGTTATGATAAAACCACTGGCGTTCAATATCAAATGGGGTCTATCATTATTGCTGGAATTTCAATTTTAATTATACTCATTTGGGATTTACCTGTTTTTAAGAAATTCTTATTTTTTAAATTTGTACCAGGCGCTTTAATTGCAGTAATTGTGGGTGTGTTATTAAATCAGTTCTTTGCTAGTTATCATCCAAATTGGGTATTGGCAGAAAATCAATTGGTAAAATTGCCTGTTTCAAATAGTATTGATGGCTTTTTAAATCAGTTTACATTTCCCAATTTTGCCGCTATCACAAATTATAAAGTGTATGTATTGGCTTTTACTATTGCAATTATTGCCAGCTTAGAAACTTTATTAAGTACTGAGGCAGCTGATAAATTAGATCCTATCAAAAGAGTTACTCCAACTAATTTAGAATTGAAAGCGCAAGGTATTGGTAATTTGATTTCAGGTTTAATTGGCGGGTTACCTATGACTGCGGTAATTGTAAGAACTTCTGCAAATGTGAATGCGGGTGCTAAAACAAAAGTTTCTGCTATTGTTCATGGTGTATTGTTGTTATTGAGTGTGGCTTTTTTAGCTACTATCTTAAATAAGATTCCATTAGCTTGTTTAGCAGCTGTATTATTGATTGTAGGGTATAAACTAGCTAAAATTTCTCTATTTAAAGAAATGTACAAATTAGGATGGGAACAATTTGTGCCATTTATTGTTACAATTGTAGCCATTCAATTTAGTGATTTATTAAAAGGAATTGCATTGGGGATGCTGGTGGCCATTTTTTATATTTTAAGAACAAATTATAGAAGAGATTATGAATTCCATTATGATAAATCATCAGATGCCAAAAAGGTAAAACTTCATTTATTAGAACATGTTACTTTTATCAATAAGGGAAGTATTGCAAAAAAATTATCAAGCTTAGAAGAGGGCACTATTATTGAAATCAATGCAGAAAAATCACATTATATCGATTTGGATGTTTTAGAAATTATCTACAACTTCAAAGACAATGCTGTCAATAAAAACATACAAGTGGAATTAATTAAATTTCCAGAAAGACAAAAAATAAGTGGACATTAGAAATTAAAAAAACAAAACATGGAAAAATCATATTTAAGATTATTAGAAAATAACAAAAACTGGGTTAAAGAACAATTAGAACTTGATCCAGATTTTTTTGAAAGATTATCAAAAGGACAATCTCCTGATTATTTATGGATAGGTTGTTCTGATAGTAGGGTGCCTGCAAACCAAATTACTGGAACAGATCCAGGTGAAGTGTTTGTACATAGAAATATTGCCAATATGGTGGTACATAGTGATATGAATATGCTAAGTGTATTATCTTATGCAGTGGATGTTTTAAAGGTAAAGCATATTATTGTCTGTGGTCATTATGGATGTGGTGGCGTAATTGCAGCTATGAAAAATCAGCAGTTTGGATTAATTGATAACTGGCTAAGACATATCAAAGATGTTTACCGCTATCACCACCTTGAATTAGATGCTATTGAAGACGAAGATCTAAGAGCAAGAAGATTGGTAGAAGTAAATGTACAAGAACAAGTACACGATTTAGGAAAAACAAGCATTGTTCAAAATGCCTGGAAAAGAAATCAACCTTTGCATATACATGGATGGGTGTATGATATTAAAGATGGCTTGATCAACGATTTAAAAGTTACTTTTACTTGTACCAAAGACCTTCATAAAGTATACCATTTGGAATAAAGGTATTTCACATAAAATTTCACAAAAAGGCACTTTTTTAAAGTGCCTTTTATTTTTCACAAATTATTGAAAATCAAATATTTGTGTTTAAATCAGACCCATTTACACTATGTTAACATTAAGTTCATATTGGCTTAACAATTAGGTAACATTAGAGTCTAATATTTGCATACAAATAAAAATATACCGTGAAAAGGATATCATTAGTTATACTTATTATTTTCTCTGCAATTTTTGCAAATGCTCAAAGAGCAAAATTATCTGGTAAGGTTACCAACAATAAAAATGAAGCATTAGCATCTGTAACTGTTTCATTAAAATCTGATAAAACTACAGTTTCAAAAACCGACGTTGAAGGTAGATACAACTTCAATATTGATATTAATAAAGAATACACATTAGTTTTTAACTATGTAGGATATAAAGAGAAATCTATCTCGATTAAAGCTTCATCTACTGAAGAGCTAATTTCTGATGTTTTATTAGAAGAGTCAGGTAAAAAATTAACAGATGTTGTAGTGAACGCTTCAAGAGGTACCAACAAGGGTGTTACAGATAATGCTTTAATTGCATATCAAAGAAATACCAATACAGTATCTTCTGTAATTTCTGCTGAATCTATTAGAAGAAGCCCAGATAGAAATACCGCTGAAATTTTAAAAAGAACTCCGGGTGCTTCTATTCAAGAAGGTAAATATATTATTGTAAGAGGTTTAGCAGATAGATATAACCAAGCTATGTTAAACGGGATCTTATTAACTAGTACAGAGCCAGATCGTAAAACATTTTCTTTTGATTTATTCCCTTCTCAAATTATTGACAATATCATTATCAATAAAGCATTTGTTCCTGAATTACCAGGGGAGTGGGCAGGTGGTTTGATTCAAGTAAATACGAAAGATGTACCTACTAAAAATTTCTTTAATATTCAATTAGGTACAAGTGCCAATAGTATGGTTACAGGTAAAGACTTTTTTAAAGACAAGGGCGGAAAAACTGATTGGTATGGCGTAGATGATGGAACAAGATCTTTACCAGCTGGTTATGTTACAAAATCTGTATTTGATACCACTAGTTTGGCTGGTAAAACTGCATTAGGTAAAACCATGTCTAGTAATTGGGCACCTGTAATGACTACTGCAAAACCTAACATGAGCGTTCAAATGAATGGAGGTTTTGCTGGAACATTGTTTGGAAAGAAAATCGGTGCTATTCTTGGTATTAACTACGCTAATGCATATCGTTTTCAAGATAATATCAATAACCAAAACCAATTATCCAATACAGGTGTTACTCCTTATATTGAATTAAAAGATAATAAGTATATCAACGATATCAATATGGGTGCTATAGCTGGTTTTTCAATGTTTTTAAACCCATTGAATAAAATAAGTTACAAAGCAATTGTAAACGTAAAAACAGCTAATGCTTATACACAAAGAGCAGGTACAATTTATGATAGACAAGACTTAGTAAAGGGTAATGAATTTGTTTTTGGACAAAATGTTTTCTTCACTAATCAATTAAATGGAGAACACAGTATTACACAAAAATTGAAATTTAATTGGTATGGTGCATTTAATATTTTAGATAGTTATTCTCCAGACCAAAGAAGAATTTTATACACTAAAAGTATTACAGGTTCAGACCCTTACATTTTAAATATTTCCAATACTTTATCACAACAATCAGGTAGTCGTGTGTTCCAGTCTTTATCTGATTATATCTATACAGGTGGCGGTGATTTGACATACAAAATCAATCAACAAACCATCAAAGCTGGATATATGATTCAAGTGAAAGATCGTTTATATGACGCTCAATTATTTGCCATTACCATGCCTATAGATAATCCAGCATTAAGATTATTGCCAGCTGAATCTGCATTTGTACCTGAAAATTTTGGTAATGGTAATGACAATAAATTCGCATTCAATTCTATTCAGAATAAAAACTTCAGATACATGGCCAATACCATTTTAAATGCCGGGTATTTGCAAATGGATAATAAATTATCAGAAGCAATAAGAGTAGTTTGGGGATTGAGAGTAGAGCATTTTGATCAATTAGTTGGATCTGTAAAAAAGTGGGATCCAAGACATACTTATTCAAAAGTGACCGATTTCTTGCCTGGCGTGAATGCAACTTTGAAATTAACGCAAAAAGCCAATTTAAGATTAACTGGTTCTCAAACAATTATTAGACCAGAACTAAGAGAATTATCAGCTTTAAATATTTATGATTTTGAATTAAATGCATCCGTATCTGGTAATCCTTCATTGAAGAGAACTAAAATTACCAATCTAGATGTTAGATATGAATTGTATCCACAAGCAGGTGAATTATTTACAGTAGGTGTATTCTATAAGAATTTTGAAAATCCTATTGAAAGTATTTACCAAGAAGCTGGTGGTGGATCAAGTTTATTTTCTTTCCAAAATGCTGCTAAAGCAACTGCTTTTGGTTTCGAATTAGAAGGTAGAAAGAAATTAACTAAACGCTTTACATTACAAGCTAATGGTTCTTATATTAAATCAGAAGTGAAAGATGCTAAATTAGGAGTATCTAGAACTTTACAAGGCCAATCTCCTTATTTAATTAATGCTGGTTTATTGTATGATATTGTCGAGAAAGGGTTCAATATGACTGCTTTAGTGAATCAAGTGGGCAAAAGAATTTATTTAGTAGGAGATATTCAAGCTGGAGCTGGTTCGCCAGATGTATACGAGAATCCAAGAGCATTAGTGGACTTTCAGGTAAGTAAGAAATTCGCTAACAATAAGGCTGAAGTGAAATTTACTATTGCAGATATTTTAAACCAAAGACAAATATTTTATCAAAATAATAACAGTAATACTAATTACGATAAAACGAATGACGGTGTACGTTTTTCTAGACAGTATGGTACAACTTATGGTGTAACAATTAATTACTCTTTATAATAAACAATTCAAAAACTTTTTTTAAATACAAAAACAATGAAACAATTATTTTATTTATCTCTAGCTTTTTTAGCCATTACTGGTTGTAGAAAGATTGAAATGGACGGTGAAAAAGAAATCTTCGTAGTAACGAAGGAAGTTGCTCCTGTAGGCGTGGTTTCAAAAACAATCACTTTATCAGGTAAAATTACAAAAGACACTACTTTGTATGCAAAAGATGTAAACTACCTATCTGGTATCGTTTATATTACTAAGGGTGTAACATTAACTGTGGAAGCTGGTGCAAAAGTGCAAGCTAAGTCTGGCGCTGATGTAGCTTCTTTAGTAATTTGTCGTGGTGCTAAAATTGTTGCAAAAGGAACTGCTGATGCTCCAATTGTATTTACTTCTGCTGCATTAAACCCACAATCAGGTGACTGGGGTGGTATTGTAATCTTAGGTTCGGCAACAGTTAACCAATCTTTAACTTGGAAAGGAGTTGCTGTAAAAGGTTTGACATCAGTTGAAGGTGGTATCAACGATACAGAAGTTGGATATGGCTTAGCTGGTTCAGGTGATGCTGCATTCCCAACTGCTAATGATGCTGATAATTCTGGTATTTTACAATATGCAAGAATTGAATATGCAGGATACGCTTATCAACCAGACAATGAGTTAAACAGTTTAACAATGGCTGGTGTTGGTAACGGTACTACAATCGATCATATTCAAGTTACTTATGCAAAAGATGATGCATACGAGTGGTTTGGTGGTACAGTAAACTGTAAGTACTTGATTGCTTATAAAACACAAGATGATGATTTTGATACTGATTTTGGATATGCAGGTAAAGTACAATTTGGTATTGTATTAAGAGATTCTGCAATTGCCGATATTTCTACTTCAGAAGCATTTGAGTCTGATAATGATGGTAATGGATCTGATTTTACTCCAAAAACTACTGCGGTTTTCTCTAATATTACTGCAATTGGACCAAGAATCAATGGTGCATTTGGCAAGGGGAATACTTTATTCAGAGCAGGTGCTCAAATTAGAAGAAACTCTGGTATCTCTATTCAAAACACAATTTTTGCTGGATGGCCAGTAGGTATTGAAATTGATGATACTAAAGTAACTACTAACGGTTCTACTTATAAAAATTTAGTAGATAGTGTATTAAGATTAAAGAATATCACATTAGCAGGTAATACTGTAGATTTAAAATATGTGGGTAAAACTGGTACTACAGTTACAACAACTGATGTAACAAATATTTTCAGTACAGCATCTTATGCAAATACTATTTTAAATTCTTCTTCTGCTGATATCTTGAAATTAATTCAGCCATTTAACTATACTAATCCTGACTTTACACCTTATGCAAGTGCAGGTAGCTTTAGCTCTACATATGGTTTATTGGGTGTTGCAGATCATTTAGATTACAAGAAGAATGGTAGCTTCACTGATGCTAAATTACAAGATGCTTTCTTTGAGAAAGTAACATTCAGAGGTGGAGTAGCAACTTCAGGTGTGAATCAAACTTGGTGGAAAGGTTGGACAGTTTGGAAATAAAATAAATTGTGAATTGTATTCAATATAAAAAGCGCCCCGATTTCGGGGCGCTTTTGTTGTATAATAATTATGAACTTATTAAAATAAAGATGTTGGAAAAGTTTAGTTGCTTTTTATTTCTTCACTGCTTCATCTAATACCTGGTCGTATAAATGATGAATTAATCCATCTGCCAAGCCTATTTTAGGTACAAAAATAGATTCTATATTAGCCCATTTCAAAATATTTGTATAGATATTTAAGGCGGGTACCAAAACCTCTGCTCTATCTTGTCTGATATTGTATTTATGCATTCTTTCTTCCACTACTAATGGCTCCATTTCTGAGTAGATCTCTTTTATAGTATTGGTACTTAATGGACTTCCATTTTTTGTTCCACTGATGGAGAATAATTTATTGATATTTCCGCCAGAACCAATGCCAATTAAATTATTATATTCTTTAGCCAGTTCTTTTAGGGTTTCCTTTAAATCATCCCAAGTAGATTCTTTTACTTTCTTGGTTAAAATTCTGACTGTACCTATATTAAATGATTTTTGTAACACTACTTTGGATCTATGATACAATGTAAGTTCAGTGCTACCACCCCCTACATCAATATATAGATAGCTTTTTTTATCATCTAACAATTCTGCAAAGTGGTTCTCATAAATGATTTCTGCTTCTAATTCACCAGAAATGACTTCAATTTCTATAGAGGTTTCTTCTTCAATTTCCTTGATAATTTCTTTGGCATTTTCGGCATCTCTCATGGCACTTGTTGCACAGGCCATATAATGTTCTACTTCATAAACTTTCATGAGCTGTTTGAAGGTCTTAATAGTATCCAAAAGCATTTTACGCTTCTTGCTTCCTATAAAACCCTTCTCAAATACATCAAATCCTAATCTTAGGGGAATTCGAAGTAGGTTCAATCTGTTAAAATTTACTTCCTTGCCTCTTTTCTCTACTTCACATACTAAAATTCTAGCTGCGTTACTTCCAATATCTATTGCTGCGAGTATCAATTATATCTATTTTTCCCTTTTAAGTAATTGTATGTCTCTTCTTGAGATTTAAATTTCAGACGGCCTGAAGGTACATATTTATTTAATAATTCAGCGTCTAAGATTCTAGCCTTTTGGTTATCCTTTAATTGAATGTTAATAATTTCAATTAGTTCTTTTTTTATTCTTGGGTCTAGTATAGGAGCAGCAACTTCTATTCTGTGATCCAAGTTTCTTACCATCCAATCGGCACTTGATATAAATACTTTTTCATTACCATTATTGTGAAATATCATTACCCTTGCATGCTCTAAGTACTGATCAACAATACTAATAGCATTTAGTTTTTGATTTAGTTTTGCTTCCTTCTTATCTAGTGTCAAAATGCCTCTAATTATCAAGTGTACTTCTACATTTGCTTTCACTGCTTTGTATAAATAACCCAACAATATTGGATCTGTCAAAGAGTTTAATTTAATGATAATTTTAGCTGGCTTCTTTTTATGTGCGTTTTTAATTTCATTTTCAATAAGTTGAATAATAGCCAAGCGCATATTGGTTGGAGTTAACAGTAAATTACGCATTTTTGATATGGGCTTGTCCCCTAACTCCCAATTGGTTAGGTAATCAAAAACTCTATTTGCCTCATTCATTAAATTTTTATTCGCAGTCAATAAACAATGGTCTGCATAAATTTTAGCGGTTTTTTCATTCAAGTTTCCTGTACTAATAAAACCATATTTAACAAGCTTATTATTTACTCTTTTTTGTATAACACATAATTTCGCGTGTACTTTTTTATTCGGCACACCAACAAGCACATTAATGCCCTCTTCTTCCATTATGGTTTTCCATTCTAAATTGGCTTCTTCGTCAAATCTTGCTTTTAATTCCAAAAACACAATCACTTCTTTTCCATTTCTTGCCGCATTAATTAAGGCATTAATTACTTTAGAATTGGAGGCCAATCTATATGCAGTAATCTTTATACTCAAAACATTATCATCCATTGCAGCTTCTCTTAATAAATCAATTACAGGATCATAAGAGTGATAAGGAAAATGCAACATAATATCTTGTTTAAGAACCAGGTCAGAAACGAGGTCCTTTTTCCTTAAAGTAGGATGAATAAAGGGCTGTGGTCTATTGTTTTTTTCGGGAACCACATTCGGAAAATCCATAAAATGTCTAAAATTATGGATATGCCCTCCAGGAATTATGCTACTTTTTCTTGTCAATTTTAATTTCTTGATTAAGAATTCCAGCATTTCTGCGTTCATCTCCTTCTCATACACAAATCTAACAGGCTTCCCCTTTCTTCTATTTTTAACTCCCTTAGATATTTTTTCAATAAAATTCACACCTACTTCTTGATCCAAATCAATCTCGGCATCCTTTGTAATTTTGAAAATATGTGCCTCAAATTGATTGAATTTAAAATGGGAAAATATAATTGGCAGATTAAATTTAATTAGATCCTCTAGTAGTATAATATTGGTAATACCTGTTGGAGAAGGAAGTACAATAAACCTTCCCACTGACCTTGAAGGAATTTCAATCAAAGAAAATTTATGATTATAAGCATCATTCTTATTTCCCATTACAATTGCTAAATACAAACTCTTGTCTCTTAAATAAGGTAGTTCAGGTACATTTTCAATCATTAAAGGAATGATATAATGTCGTACCTGTTCATCAAAATAGTTTTTTACAAATTCTTTTTGTTTTGCATTTAACTTTTTGTCATCAACAAGTATAATTTTTTTTGATTTTAGTTCTTTATTGATGTTTTCCCAGATTCTATTAAACTCATTTTGTTGTCTTAATACTGTTCTTTGAATATCATCTAGTATAAGACTAGGTGAACCTATAATCTCAACAGATTTAGATTTTTTGCCAACAAATTCTGCCATTCTTTTTAAAGTAGCCACACGAACTCTAAAAAACTCGTCTAAATTATTAGAGAAGATACCCAAGAATCGAATTCTCTCTTGTAAAGGAACTGAAGAATCATTCGCTTCTTGTAAAACTCTAGCGTTAAAACTTAACCAGCTAATATCTCTTGGTACAAAGGAATTTTTCATAATTGTATTGTATAGCCTTACGAAAATATCTAAATCGAATAATTTAAGTTACGCTTTATTATTAAGTTAATGATTTCTTAATACTATGGTAACACGGTAGTAATCTTCTTTTCCGTTTTTTACATAAAACTAACCCGAATGGACAAAAGGTCAATGGAAATATGTGTTTTGAGTGATATACACTTAGGTACTTTTGGCTGTCATGCAAAAGAAGTACTTAATTACTTAAGAAGTATTCAACCAAAAACCTTGATATTAAATGGCGACATCATTGATATCTGGCAATTTAGTAAGCGATTCTTCCCTGCTAGCCACATGGCAGTTATTAAAGAAATATTTAACATGGCTAGCAAGGGCACTAAAGTTGTTTATATTACCGGGAATCACGATGAGGCCTTAAGGAAATATGCTGATTTTGAGATGGGTAATATTTTATTGACGGATAAAATTGTTTTTGAAATTAATGGAGAGAAGAACTGGGTTTTTCATGGGGATGTATTTGATAGAACAACCAAGGGTAGCGCAAAAATTTTAGCCAAACTAGGAGGTTATGGCTATGACTTATTGATTTTAATCAATAGCATATCCAACTGGGTTAGAAAATTAATGGGCAAAGACAAGTTGAGTTTTAGTAAAAAAGTAAAGAATAGTGTCAAAAAAGCTGTTTCTTGGATTGGGAATTTCGAACAAACGGCAGCCGAGTTGGCTATTGAAAATAACTATCAGTATGTAATATGCGGCCATATTCATCAACCGCAACAAAGATTGGTGACTACTGATAAAGGGTCTGTTACTTATTTAAATAGTGGAGATTGGATAGAAAATTTGACTTCTTTAGAATATTATGATAAAGCCTGGAATTTATATCATTATGATCCAAAGCAATTCGAACACTTGTCTTCTGAAAAAATTAAAATAGTTCATTTAAATAATGAATTAAATGTTTTGACAGACGCTGTTGCTTTTCAAGTATCATTCTAATGAAAATTTTATACGCCATACAGGGTACGGGTAATGGACATATTAGTAGAGCAGTTCAATTAGATCCTTATTTAAAAAAGTATGGTGAAGTGGATTATTTCTTGAGCGGTTCTAATATTCAATTAAACACTCATTTGCCTATCAAGTATAGAAGTAAGGGTTTGAGTTTGTTTTATAAAAATACGGGAGGATTGGATTATCTTAAAATGCTTCAATCTTTTTCTTTTCAAATATTTAAAGAAGCGAAAAAATTACCCGTTGAAGAATATGATGTTGTAATAAATGATTTTGAATTTGTCACATCACTCGCTTGTAGAATAAAAAATGTCAAGTCAATTCATTTTGGACATCAAGCAAGTTTTCAAAGCAAAAAGACGCCCAGGTCAAAAACATTTAATCCCATAGGAAATTTAATCCTCAATAGTTTTGTTAAGGCGGACAAGTATCTTGGATTGCATTTCAAACAGTTTGATGAAAATGTTTTCAATCCTATCATAAAAGATGAGATAGTTAATGCTGTCCCGATTAATGACGGACATATCACTGTGTATTTACCACAATACGCAATCAATTTTTTAGAGCCCTATTTTTTAGCTAATTCTAATTTTCATTTTGAAATATTTACCAAAGAAGTCACTCAAATCACTTGTAAGAAAAATATCTGCTATTTCCCCATCAATAATCATGTATTTACTCAAAGCATGATTAGATGCTATGGTATCATAACAGCTGGAGGTTTCGAAACACCTGCAGAAGCCATGTACCTAAATAAGAAGGTAATGAGTATTCCAATAATTAATCATTTTGAACAAGAGTCTAATGCGGCGGCTTTGAAAAACTTGGGTGTTAAGGTTTTAGAGAAAATAGATAAAAAATTTGAAATTCATTTCAATCATTGGGTGAATGAAATGAATCCTATAAAATTAGAATTACAATATTCTACCGAAGAATTAGTGGATTTATTATTTAAAAAAGCTTTAAACTAAAAATATGTATATCATTTTAAACCAAGATGGAGAAAAAATTGCTCATATTGACAATATGATCATTTTAGATGCGACCAAGGAGAAAGTGTTGGGAATTTTAATTGGAGATTGCTTTTTTGGAAAAAGTACAAAAGTTATTGGTAAAATATTTAATAGTACTGTTTATTTAGTGAATGGAGAAATAGTAGGAAAAGTAGAACGAAATAAAGAGCCAAAAGCAAGTAACATAAAAAAATCACAATTATTAGAAGCTTGGGATATTTTGACTAATATTAAAGAACATACATGTGAATGGATTAAAGAATCTAAAAAGTGGTCAAAGAAATCTTTAGAAAATCATTTGTCTTAAACAAAAAGGCCTCCAGAATTTGGAGGCCTTTTTGTTAGGTGTTGCTTATTAACTATGCGTTATAAGCTTCTGCAACCCCTTTGTGTAAAATTTTACCAGCTCTAATATTTAATCCTTTTGCTAATGCAGGATTCTCTGCTGTTGCCATTTCCCATCCTTTGTTCGCAATAGCAATAGCGTATGGTAATGTCGCTTGAGTTAATGCTCTTGTACTAGTTTGTGGAACTGCACCTGGCATATTCGCAACACAATAGTGAATGATATTATCAATAGTAAATACTGGGTTTTCATGTGTAGTTGGTTTACAAGTTTCAATACAACCACCTTGGTCAACAGCAACATCCACAATCACAGATCCAGCTTCCATTAATTTCAAATCTTCTTTCTTCACTAAGTGTGGTGCTTTAGCTCCATGTAATAAAACTGCACCAACTAATAAATCGGTAGTAGGTAATTTATCTTTAATCGCTAATAAAGTAGAATATTGAGTTACCACATTCGCTGGCATTACATCAGATAAATATCTCAATCTAGATAAATTGGTATCCATGATAGTTACATTCGCGCCTAAACCTGCAGCCATCTTCGCAGCTTGTGTTCCTACAATACCTCCACCAATTACTAATACTTCTGCAGGCTTCACACCTGGAACACCACCTAATAATTTACCCTTACCACCAAATGGTTTGCCTAAATAATAAGCACCCACATTGATAGCCATTCTTCCTGCCACTTCAGACATTGGAACTAATAATGGTAAAGAGCCATCTGCTAATTCCACTGTTTCATAAGCAATACAAACAGCATGTGTTTTCATCATTGCTTCTGTTAATTCTTTAGATGCCGCAAAGTGGAAATAGGTAAATAAGATTTGACCAGATTTTATCAATCCATATTCTGCAGCCAATGGTTCTTTTACTTTTACAATCATTTCTGCTATTTCATAAACTTCTTTAGCGGTAGCTAAAATTTGAGCACCCACAGCTTTGTATGCCTCGTCTGAAAATCCAGAACCAACACCTGCTTGTGTCTCCATATATACTGTATGGCCATTTCTCACTAAAGCGTCTACACCTTCTGGTGTTAAGCCTACTCTGTACTCTTGAATTTTGATTTCTTTTGGGCAACCTATTATCATAATTTTGTTTTTATTTCTGTACAAATTTGGTTCAAAAGAAAATATTTTTATCTAATCGTAAATAATCAGTAAAAATTACTATTAAAATAATAAAATATGGAAAATATCAGTAATTTAGAGCGTAAAACAGCTCAATAACAGAAAATATTCCTTTCCTCAATTATAGTATATGCAATTAGATCAAACCGATAAGTCCATTCTGGGCATTTTGCAAAAAGACGCTTTAGCCAAATTAAAAGACATTAGTACTAGTGTTAATCTTACTGTGAGTCCAACTCATGATAGAATTAAAAGAATGGAAGCAGAGGGTGTGATCCAAAAATATGTAGCCCTAATTGACAGAAAAAAAA